>ERZ773218.2197-NODE-2197-length-16029-cov-4.581820_pt1 | contig 16029 bp, 19 predicted proteins | sample MGYA00580527_ERZ773218 | MGnify/ENA primary metagenome ERZ773218 (study PRJEB29015, sample SAMEA2737763) | human gut metagenome | biome: human gut; feature: human-associated habitat; material: faeces | place: China | collected 2012 ...
GGGGGGGGGTTATAAGGAATTTAATTAGTTCTGATATTGTTGAATGTAGAATGTTGCTGTATATGTTCCAGCAGGGATATTATCATTTTTTTGGAAGGCTTTAATATCAAGACTAATATTATTCCCAGCGTCTGGCAAATTCCAACCCGGTCCACTGTGGCCTGCTATGAGCGTGTTGGACGCTTGTCCAATATCGGCATTAGTACGTCCACGGAACGGAATCTGACCTGCAGCATTTTTAAATGGGATAGTAACGAGGCCGCCACTTACCCCCGTATCATCTCCTGAAACATAGACCCCTGCATGAGAACCGGTTAATTGAATATTAAGAGTACCCAGTTTTTGCATTGCCTTAACTGAAGAACCAGATACAGAGGGATCCTGAGTCCAGGTTGCGTTGATGGTATTCTGTGCACTAAATACTACTGGAGCCTGAACAGTGGCAACATCACCTACTGCAGTTGCGGCATTTGCGGCACCACAGGTCATCAAAGCAAGAATAAGAATGGATAATTTACTACGCATAAATAATATATCCTTTACAATAAAATAAAAACAATATAGTTCACGCATACTGCGTGCTTTATTTTTTATAACAATTTAAGTATTAAGTTAAGTAAATTTTCAATATGTGTGCTTTTTTTATCTATTCACACCATTTTGTTGATGCTGTTTTAAATACTTTGTTGATGCTGTTTTAAATACTTATCGGATTTTATCTTTTTACTGATATCGTTGGTGATGCCTCTAATTAGTTGAATCTGATGTATAATACGGGCTTTTGAGGTTATCTCATGGCCAGCGTTAATATTCATTGTCCCCGTTGTCAGTCTGCTCAGGTTTACCGCCATGGTCAGAACCCTAAAGGCCGTGACAGATTTCGCTGCCGTGACTGCCACCGTGTGTTTCAGCTCACTTATACTTATCAAGCACGTAAGCCGGGTATGAAAGAGCTGATCACTGAAATGGCCTTTAATGGTGCCGGGGTTCGCGATACCGCCAGGACACTGAAAATTGGTATTAACACCGTCATCCGGACTTTAAAAAACTCGCGCCAAAGCGAATAACTTCTTCGCCTGTTGCCCATGCTGATGTGGCGCTTATCTGCGAGCTTGATGAGCAATGGAGCTACGTTGGCAGTAAAGCCCGGCAACACTGGCTCTGGTACGCGTACAACACCAAAACAGGCGGTGTACCGGCCTACACTTTTGGTCCCCGAACCGATCAAACGTGCCGGGAGCTACTGGCACTGCTTACACCCTTCAACATCGGCATGCTCACCAGCGATGACTGGGGCAGCTATGGCCGGGAGGTGCCGAAGAATAAGTATCTGACCGGCAAAATATTCACCCAACGCATTGAGCGTAATAATCTGACGCTACGCACCCGCATTAAGCGGTTGGCTCGTAAAACAATCTGCTTCTCACGCTCAGTTGAGATCCACGAAAAAGTGATCGGAGCGTTTATCGAAAAACACATGTTCTACTAATTGGATGCACTACCGCAAATGTTTATCACAAAATATATCATTCCCAAAACGCTGGATGGGAATCCAGCGTGGAGAGTTGAAATTTTAGCTAGAGCTCGATATTATTTAACCCATTCGGTTAGGGCCCGATATTTTTGGACTCCGACCTTGTTTGTCTTGTTAATGTCTTGGTTCGTATTTACAGGTGTGGAGGGGGTAACAACCCCTTTGAAGTTGCTTGTCGTGCCGTCATTATAATAAAACTCCCCGGAGACAGATACACCTCTTACTTTCCCTTCATTAAGGCCTTGCATACATACTGAGGAACTGCTGTTATAAGTATACTGTACTCCAGACAGTTTTATACATTGGGACGGATCCACATTATCTGCGTTCCAACCGCTACCACCCGCAAAGGCATTCAGGCTGAGACCAAGGATGCCAGAAAAGATAACAAACTTAATTTTGTTCATATGATTTCTCTCTAGATATTCCCCATGTACATAGAGGTATTTTCCACAATAATAATTACGAGAATCGGAGGTTATAACTCAGTCAACACCGCCTCTCCTTGAGAAAAGTTAGCATAAAGAAAAGCCACAATTAGATAAAAAATAGCAACATACATCGAGTATTGTTCATTCCTGTTGCGGGATACTTATTTCTATTTTTTTATATTATTTTTATAACACATGTTAACTATCCATTTGTTATTGTTTGTATGCTATTAGGCATGATATGGAACTAATGATTTAACAAAATTAATATTTCCTTTAGAGATAATCATGAACAGAATATATTCGCTTAAATATAGTTCGTTGACTGATGGACTTGTCGCTGTATCTGAATTCACTAAAAGAGTTTCTGGTAAAACAAACCGAAAACTTGTAGCAACAATGTTGTCTCTGGCTGTTGCAGGTACAGTAAATGCAGCAAATATTGATATATCAAATGTATGGGCGAGAGACTATCTTGATCTTGCACAAAATAAAGGTATTTTCCAGCCCGGAGCAACAGACGTAACAATCACTTTAAAAAACGGAGATAAATTCTCTTTCCATAATCTCTCAATTCCGGATTTTTCTGGTGCAGCAGCGAGTGGCGCAGCTACCGCAATAGGAGGTTCTTATTAGTGTTACTGTTGCACATAACAAAAAGAACCCTCAGGCCGCAGAAACTCAGGTTTACGCTCAGTCTTCTTACAAGGTTGTTGACAGAAGAAATTCCAATGATTTTGAGATTCAGAGGTTAAATAAATTTGTTGTGGAAACAGTAGGTGCCACCCCGGCAGAGACCAACCCTACAACATATTCTGATGCATTAGAACGCTACGGTATAGTCACTTCTGACGGTTCAAAAAAAATCATAGGTTTTCGTGCTGGCTCTGGAGGAACATCATTTATTAATGGTGAATCCAAAATCTCAACAAATTCAGCATATAGCCATGATCTGTTAAGTGCTAGTCTATTTGAGGTCACCCAATGGGACTCATACGGCATGATGATTTATAAAAATGATAAAACATTTCGTAATCTTGAAATATTCGGAGACAGCGGCTCTGGAGCATACTTATATGATAACAAACTAGAAAAATGGGTATTAGTCGGAACAACCCATGGTATTGCCAGCGTTAATGGTGACCAACTGACATGGATAACAAAATACAATGATAAACTGGTTAGTGAGTTAAAAGATACCTATAGTCATAAAATAAATCTGAATGGCAATAATGTAACCATTAAAAACACAGATATAACATTACACCAAAACAATGCAGATACCACTGGTACTCAAGAAAAAATAACTAAAGACAAAGATATTGTGTTCACAAATGGGGGAAATGTCCTGTTTAAGGATAATTTGGATTTTGATAGCGGTGGTATTATCTTTGACGAAGGCCATGAATATAACATAAACGGTCAGGGATTTACATTTAAAGGAGCAGGAATTGATATCGGAAAAGAAAACATTGTAAACTGGAATGCATTGTATTCCAGTGATGATGTTTTACACAAAATAGGCCCCGGTACTCTGAATGTTCAAAAAAAACAGGGGGCAAATATAAAGATAGGTGAAGGAAATGTTATTCTTAATGAAGAAGGAACATTTAACAATATATACCTTGCAAGCGGAAATGGTAAGGTAATACTAAATAAAGGTAATTCCCTTGGCAATGATCAATATGCGGGGATATTTTTTACTAAACGTGGTGGCACGCTAGATTTAAATGGACACAATCAGACTTTTACTAGAATTGCCGCCACTGACGATGGAACAACAATAACTAACTCAGATACAACGAAAGAAGCCGTTCTGGCAATCAATAACGAAGACTCCTACATATATCATGGGAACATAAATGGCAATATAAAACTAACGCACAATATTAATTCTCAGGATAAGAAAACTAATGCAAAATTAATTCTGGATGGTAGTGTCAACACAAAAAATGATGTTGAAGTCAGTAATGCCAGTCTTACCATGCAAGGCCATGCAACAGAGCATGCAATATTCAGAAGTACAGCGAATCATTGCTCCCTGGTATTTCTTTGTGGAACGGACTGGGTCACCGTTTTGAAAGAAACAGAGAGTTCATATAATAAAAAGTTCAATTCTGATTACAAAAGTAATAATCAGCAGACCTCATTTGATCAGCCTGACTGGAAAACCGGGGTGTTTAAATTTGATACATTACACCTGAACAATGCTGACTTTTCAATATCACGCAATGCCAATGTTGAAGGAAATATATCAGCAAATAAATCAGCTATCACAATCGGCGATAAAAATGCTTACATTGATAATCTTGCAGGGAAAAATATTACTAATAATGGTTTTGACTTCAAACAAACTATCAGTACTAATCTATCCATAGGAGAAACTAAATTTACAGGTGGCATCACTGCACATAACAGCCAAATAGCCATAGGTGATCAAGCTGTAGTTACACTTAATGGTGCAACCTTTCTGGATAATACTCCTATAAGTATAGATAAAGGAGCAAAAGTTATAGCACAAAATTCCATGTTCACAACAAAAGGTATTGATATCTCCGGTGAACTGACTATGATGGGAATCCCTGAACAGAATAGTAAAACTGTAACGCCGGGTCTCCACTACGCTGCTGATGGATTCAGGCTGAGTGGTGGAAATGCAAATTTCATTGCCAGAAATATGGCATCTGTCACCGGAAATATTTATGCTGATGATGCAGCAACCATTACTCTGGGACAGCCTGAAACTGAAACACCGACTATATCGTCTGCTTATCAGGCATGGGCAGAGACTCTTTTGTATGGCTTTGATACCGCATATCGAGGCGCAATAACAGCCCCCAAAGCTACAGCTAGCATGAATAATGCGATCTGGCATCTAAATAGCCAGTCATCAATTAATCGTCTAGAAACAAAAGACAGTATGGTGCGTTTTACTGGTGATAATGGGAAGTTTACAACCCTTACAGTGGACAACCTTACTATAGATGACAGTGCATTTGTGCTGCGTGCAAATCTGGCTCAAGCAGATCAGCTTGTTGTCAATAAATCGTTGTCGGGGTTTGAGGGCCATTGGCCCTCAAACCCCTATACCGAATTGCAGACTGTGTTCCGATGCGTGAGAAACGCCCTCTGACGAGTAAACAACAGCTGGCTGGCCAGCGACTTTCCGTTTTATCCCGACAAAAAAGCTCAATGGCGCGGATTTTTTGTTTTTCAGTAAACATGTTTCATCTCCTGAGAGTCCAGGAAATCGTCCGCATCCCCATTACCGTCTTATATCACTGGTGCTGACAAAGACGCAGAGGCCATCAGTCTGACATTTGCGTCTTTTATCCAGGCATTCAGCCGCCAGGCCCACTCTCCGGTCGTGGCCGCCTTAAGGACGGTTCCGTTCTTCAGCTAAGAATACGCTCATAGCGCGAACGAAACGCTTTTTCTCCCCCCTCCATTTGACGGCATATCAGTGCCTTCATCGGAGCTTCCTGCAGTGCACCGCAGAGTCCTGGATACAGGCCTGTTCGATCGTGCTGCATACTGATAACATATTCTGCATCGCCGTTAACCACTATAGGGGCAGAGTGCGACACGATAATCAGCTGCCGGCGTTTCTTGTTCGACATGATGGCAGGGATCACGCTCATGCTCAGCATCAGGCAGTCCAGGTCATCCTCCGGTTGATCCAGTAGTAGAGGATCGGTGCCATAGGATAAGAGGAACTGCAGCATACTCGCTCCCTTTTGCCCCGGAGAAGCAAAGGCAATGTCTTCCATCTGCCCCCCGGGGGTCTGGTAACGTATGTGGATGCCGTCATCAGGATACCAGCATTGCAGGGCATCCAGCTGCTGGTCATTCAGACTCCTGAGACGATTCCGGAAAGAACCATGAAGCCCCGCCCCAGCCTCTGAATTATCTAGCCGGATGCTGTGATGCAGCGCTTTCAGCTCGTCCAGCGCCCTGTATTTTTTCTCTGTTGCGGCAGGCAACGGGCTGAACGGACGTTCACTGATAAAGTCGCTCAGTAATCCGCTCCCGTCACTGTTATCGTAGATACGTTCGGCAAAATTACTGATGCCGGTAACCGTCTGGTAACCAGATATAACATCTTCATAAGGGGCGCAGAGGGGAAGAATTTTGATTTCCAGAGCGCTGAGCGACAGGGAGGAGATAAACGCCTTCCGGTTATTTGTCAATGCCATTCTGTGGGCACGCATTTCAGCCAGCAACTGCTCAGACCGTGCAACAGAGGCAGAGATCGCCCCATCAAGACCGTCGTAATTTCTCAGCTCATTTTTCAGTGACTCACAGCGTGCCATCAGTTCGTTGAGAACATCGGGATTAAGCCCTCTGGCCCGCAGGGAAACAGCTTCACTTTCTACATTTGTTTCCTGGTCACTCACTGCTGTTCGGAGGGCAATAAAAGATTGCTCTCTCCTGATACCCGCGAGCTCTGCAGCATATTCTGCCAGGAGAGTATTGAGCCGCTGGTCATACTGCTGTTGCACAGATGACAGGCGCGCCATAAATGCCATCAGCAGACCGGAAGGTTCCGGCGGGATATCGGATCTCTGCAGCGGTTCTTCTGCCAGAGCCTGAATGGCTGCAATACGCCGCTCAAAGTGCTCCAGGGGTAAGGTTGCTGCGGACAGCTCGTTTCTGGCGAGGGCCAGCTGTCTGCAAACCGGATAATAGGCGCTTGACTGCAGCTGACTGACGGCACGTTCAGCATCCGATAATTCCCCCTGCAGCGAATCCGCACTTCCCTGTCTGGCACGCAGGCCCCGCAACGTGATTTGTTCATTCAGATATTCCCTTTCCAGCTGATCCCAGCGCTCTTTCCAGGCCCGTTTGTTAACCACCGGGCTCTCATCACAGACGCGCAGGAATGCACCAGTATCCGAAGCCAGCTCATAGAGCATTTTCTGGCTGTAAATCGAGAGTGGAAAACGGTCAGCCGACCAGTGACTGTCAGGCATCCATTCTCCGTCACTGAAGATATGTAATTCATGCTTACTGTCTGGTCGCCAGCTGAGCCGGAAATCTGTGCCTTCTTTGTGGAAAATACATTCGATGAAGGAATCCGCTTCCATCCCCGTCCGAATGAACTGGTCCAGCTTACTCCCCTGGGTCGCAGTGAGACCTTCTGTTTTGCGCATTGCAAGACGAATGCTTTCAATGAGCGTGGACTTCCCGCTGCCTCTTGAGCCGATTACAGCGTTATAGAACGGGCTGAATTCCACCGAGGCCGAATCCTGACCCACAGGATGGCAGTGGCGGGTTCTGAATTTCAGGCTGCGCAAATATGACGCAGGTTCCTCCGGAGGGAGCTGATCAAACAGCACACAGTTTTCCGGATCGAGCAGTGCATGCCTGAGTCCGTCAAAATCAGGGGATGACATTTTCAGCCAGCAGGTTCGCACGCCGGCTTGTTCAGGATGGTGCGCATCAGAGCCCCGTAGCCACGGTAAATTATCAATCAGCCGCCGGCGGGTTCCGTCGGTGATATCCTCCACCCGGTGTCGAATCTCAACGGCATGGGGACTTTCCTGAAAGGCTGCGGTGAGCTCTGCCTGATTAGTCAGACTTAAGACACCTTTGGCTGCATCAATGTGCGCAAGAATACAAACAGCCTTCGGATTACGGCGGATATTACTGATGATGCCGGCGGGGCCCAGCTGAAGAACGAGCTGATGGTTAGGGACTTCACTCGGAATGGGGCTATTATTATTGCACTGGGCCAGAAGCCTTTCCACATCGGCACTTGTACTGTGCGTGTGCAGCACAGCCAGAATATGTACGTTACCGGTCGCTGTCAGTTCAACCCCCGGAAAGAGTGTCAGTGGCCGAAATTCCGGCAGGTCGCCGGTGCTGGCGTCCCGGGACATATTCTCCAGCTCACCCTTCAACACGTCGACCCAGGCTCCGCTGTTATGATCGCTGATTACAACACAATCGACATGCTGTTTCATATAAGCCAGAAGCCACTCTCTGGGGCTGATGTCAGGAATTTTGTAATCATGCGAAGCCGGAGTATGGTTATGAAAATCAAATTTATACCAGCGCGAACCTACCATAACAGTTCCTTTTCTAGGGTATTTCTGAAGTCCCTCACTATAAAAGCTTTCAGGCTATCTGTCCTGACCTAATCCCAATAGATGTAACAGTCTTATAGCTAGATCCGGTTAAATGTATAACCGGAAGCAAGAGATTCCCCTTAAGACTCACGATATAATTCTTTCGGAGATATCAAGCGTCCCCGGCAAAGACTCAATGATTACGGCGTTACATTGATGTGTTAATGTTCTGCTCACCACATAATAGATTCGCTGGTCCACGGTGAATCTACAGTACCAGTCCATCAAGGATGATAATTTCCATGACCGAACCATTAAACCTGCGGACCGACGTTGTCAGGCAGCACACAGTCCCCCGTTTTTTACTGAAGCACTTCAGCAAGCCGGTAAAGGGAAAACGCCAGCGTTTACACGCCTTTGATAAGGCTGCCGGGCGTGCTTATGCCACCACGCCGGATGACGCCACCGTCCGGAATACGTTCTACAACTTCGATAATCACCCTCAACGATTCAGTCTTGAACCGTTGTTGGGGATTTACGAACATGACGCGGCACCGGTCATTGCCGGCCTACTGGAGCATAAGGACATTCGCCGGCTGACTGAAGATGACCGCTACAAGCTGGCCGTGTTTGTTGCCGTGCAGCGCGCACGTACCTTCGGTGAGCTGGAACGTATCTCAGGCATGATTTCGGTGCTGACTGATAAGCTGGCGGCAATGGGCGTGACTGAGGAGCAGGCAGGAGAAACTCTGGGTTTATCGCCCGGGGGCGATACCAGAGACATTTTTCTGCGGCAGCTTGTCCAGCAGGTGTCGCATATTAAACACCTGCTAAGTAAGGACTGGTACCTCCTGGAAACCAGGCCAGAACATCCGTTCTATGTGTCAGACAATCCGGTGGTACTGGAGAACCGCAATGACTTCGGTGTGTACGGTAATATCGGCCTAGCCGTGCCCGGCATACAAATCTATCTGCCCCTGTCATCGACGCTGATGCTGGCCATGTATTGCCCTTCCATCCGTGAACAGAAAGTTCGTGAAAAGCAGCATCTCCTTCATCTTATTGCCAGAGCGCCGGATCTAATCCCGCGTCACATGCGCCCGTTTGAAATGCTCGAGCATGTCAACAGGCATACGGACTATCTTCTTATGCCACTTTCTGCAGAAAATGTGATGCATTATAACGCGCTGCAGGTGGAGTATGCGGAACAGTACGTGTTCTGCGGTGAAAACGATTTTTCTCTGGCTGAAAGAATGCTGGCTGCAGATGACCGTTACCGGACCGGGCCGCGGTTTACATTTTAGGGCAACTTCCGGTCAGCGCAGTGCCGCAAAATGCCGATGTCCGTTCCCTGCAGGACATTGTATAAATGTAACTCTGTCATACACGTTCGTAAGCGGCCCTCACGGCCCGGCTGCGGGTAAATTTTTCAACCGCGTACAGCAATTTTCATTGCTGACAGACCGTATAGCCTTGCAGGACAGGAGGTACTGGAGAATATCTGGTCCCTCTAATGCGGGAATTCATTTTATTCATCTTTAATTTGTGGATTCACAATGAGGTAACTTGTGCCGTATTCATCGTTCATTTCTATGGCATCAAATCCAAGGTAAGCGGCTACACGACCACGCAGGCGTTGCAATTCCCATGAGTATGCTCCATTAATATCGCTGCCGAGGCGTGGCGAGAGAATATCTGCGAAATCTTCGATATCTGAATTGTTATCCCACATGACGCGATCAGCTATTTCCTCTACGTCAGCAGTATCCAGTTCGTTATGTAAGAAGGCATAAACCTCTTGAAAACGAGCATCAAGATCGCGGGATTTAGCTATTTTATCATCATCAACATGGTATATGAATACGGTGTTTCCGTGACTGGCGGCAATATCGCGCTCTGGGCTGGCAAACAACCCATCAAAAACGTTATTGCCAGACATTGCGAACTCACCAAGTTTGATTATTGGTATAAGTGCCGTGAAATAATTTCATAATAACGACACTGTGTTTATTTTATGTAATAATTGCCAATAAAATAACTTGATTAAGTTCCCTTTATCCAGCCTGATAGTGGATAAAGGGAACTCAATAATAATTGAATTAATTTATTAGCTTCATCGCATTTTTTTTGGTCTCTTCATCACTTTTTTGCTCTTGTTGTGAAGAGGATTGAGTGACTATTGAAGAATTAAAATCGGCCATCTCTTTTGGAAATAGCGATCTCAATATATTTACGATATCTGAAAATGTGGTTTCTTTCGTCAGCAGTTCACATAAAAGGAAAGGGGCCCTGGGATCTTGTCTGTATAAGGCCAGACCTGCCGTCAGTGCAGCCCGGTTAAGGCGGCTGCGTTCCCCTTGCGGGATACTGTCCAGTGTATCACAAACAATTTTATCTGTTTGATTTACATCTGGATTTAGCTTAAAGGCAATGGTTCTGCGCTTGTCCATCATTAATTACCTATGAGATACATACCGTTAACTAAATCATATTGAGAGTTATTGGTTTTAAAAAAACGTTCATCACGAATCTGTGTGTGTGTTTTTACTGCATCGCATATTAATTCTGCGCCACCACCTATAACCATAACATGAGTATAACCAGAAAATTCATTGAGTGTATTTAATACACGTTGCTCTAGTTTACGAAGTGCTTCATTCATTGCTTCGGTGACTATTGATATTTTGTTCTCATCATTAATTCGTTGCTTCAGATAGTTATTATCTTTTCTGTGAATAATTATATCGTCAGCAAGATAGCTACTTCCTTTTGTTCTCGCAAGAGAAAGGGCATCTTTTACTGCAGATGTGACCAGAGATACACCAAGAGATGAGTCTCCGTATATTTTACTGATCCCCGATAATTTCCCCATTACCTGAGAAATATCTAATGTGGTGCCCCCGAGATCTATAATTAATAAAGAATCTAACTCATCCAGTTCTTGTAGAACTTCATAACCTGCCGGTATAGATTCAGGCATGACTTTTACATCTTTTATTGTGAATGTATCCCCACCATTTAATGTAATTTTTTTCCGGAAGTTTGCTTTCTTACGCTCAATATTTTCCGTATTGGGTTGGTTATTCCTGTCGTAATACTCTGTCAGGGGAAGTGTGCAAACAATATCCACTTCGCTTACTGGCAGACCACTGGTCAGTAAGGCGTGGTGCACCGCAACGACATTAACGTCGCTGTATTGCCATGCGATATTGGTTGTGACTACAGCATCCGGGCTGATTGGATCAAATGAATACTGTTCGCCGTTCAGTGTGTAGTTAAAGACCTTTTTATCACCAAAAGAGACTGCCCACTCGCGTTTGAAGCTGTTCGGGCTAATGTGCTGTTTAATTGTTCCGTCGTTTTCCTGCCACTGTAGTTTGATGTTTGTTGAACCGTCATCAATGAATACCAACATTTATAAAACTCCTTATGGTGTTTTTGTGGTGTGCTTTTGGGGTTGTTTTGGGTTTTAAATGGGGTCGTTTGTCAAGTTTACCCCATTTTGACTATCAGTTAATGATTGTTTGTATTGTTTTTGGGTTTATTATGGTATGTTTTGGGTTGTTTTTGGGTTTTATTTGGCGGGTAACAAAAGATGTCGCTGTGCTTCTCTTTTTACTGCGCCGGCTGACGCGGCGCGGCAGGAACACTGCCTGTGGTCAGTGTCCCGCGTCCGGCCGGGCACGGGACGGGCGCTTTTACCGCTCCTGGCTGGCGTCGGTGACAGTGTACGCCAGCCTGTCGCCCTTTTCTGATGAATGCCCTTCAAGCCGCTTTCGCGGCATATCCTCGCCGTCAGAAAGACGACGGCTGCGGTATTCCACGGTCGGCCTGACCCGTTACCGGACGCGGTGAACAGCCCACAGGCAGCGGAGAACGGGCGCCACAGGGGCGCCCTCCCGGTGCCCTCTGTAAGAGGAGGAGTGCTGTTATGTCCCGTTTTATCCTGGGTGACTGCGTGCGTGTTATGGCCACGATTCCTGATAACGCCATTGATTTCATCTTAACCGACCCACCGTACCTCGTTGGTTTTCGTGACCGTTCCGGGCGCACCATTGCCGGTGACGTTAACGATGACTGGCTGCAACCTGCCAGTAATGAGATGTACCGCGTACTAAAAAAAGATGCGCTGATGGTGAGTTTCTATGGCTGGAACCGTATTGACCGCTTTATGGCAGCCTGGAAACGCGCCGGATTCAGCGTTGTAGGGCACCTTGTGTTCACCAAAAGCTACACATCCAAATCTGCGTATGTCGCGTACCGTCACGAATGCGCCTATATCCTGGCAAAAGGCCGTCCGGCGCTGCCTCCGAAGCCATTACCCGACGTGCTGGGCTGGAAATATTCGGGCAACCGCCATCACCCGACGGAAAAGCCCGTTACCAGCCTGCAACCACTGATTGAGAGCTTCACACACCCGAACGCGATTGTGCTGGACCCGTTTGCAGGCAGCGGCTCAACCTGCGTGGCCGCCCTTCAGTCCGGACGCCGGTATATCGGTATCGAGCTGCTTGAACAGTATCACCGTGCCGGACAGCAACGACTGGCCGCCGTGCAACGGGCCATGCAGCAGGGGGCCGCGAATGATAACTGGTTTGAACCGGAGGCTGCGTAAATGAACTATGCCGGACACGAAAAACTTCGCGCCGACGTGGCGGAGGTGGCCAACACCATGTGTGACCTTCGGGCCAGGCTGAACGATATGGAGCATCGCTGTCGCTTTGATTCCGATGTGCTTGTTGAACGCCTGACACGCCAGACGCTGTATCGCGCCAATCGCCTGTTCATGGAGGCGTATACCGAAATTCTGGAACTGGATTCCTGCTTCAAAGATTGAGAAGGAGACGAGAATGTACGGAACATGCGAAACGCTATGCCGGGAGCTGGCAGCAAAGTATCCGGGAGACACGCCACTGATGCTGGTTATCTGGTCCTCGGAAGAAATTCAGGCCCTCGCTGACGGAATGGATATTGCCCTGACCGATCATGAAATCAGGACTGTCCTGGCGCGCCTGGAGGACATCCCGGAAGACCAGCGGACTGAATCCGGTGTTTCTTCCGGTACGGCGATGGAGATTATCAAATACGTGAGCAAAAACCGCCAGGTGTCCGTCCCTGCTGAACTGCTGGCGTCCCTGATTCAGACCGCTGAACAGGCATTGTGGAAGCGTGAATGGGCCGCCCGTGATAACGGCCTCGCCGTCCCGGAATGCGTCACCCGCCGTCAGGCGGTGGTTAATCAGGTCCGCATCCTGCTGAAAAACAACACACACGAAAACGACTGATGTTATCGCCGCCTCCGGGCGGCGATACAGGGCGTTCATGAATTATGAATGAAACGCTGAATGCACTGATTTGTCGCCACGCCCGTAACCTGCTGCTGGCGCAGGGCTGGCCGGAAGAGACGGATGTTGACCAGCGTAACCCGAAGTATCCGGGCTGGATCAGCATTTATGTTCTGCTGGATGCGCCCCGGTTGGCGACGTTACTTATCAACCGTCACGGCGGCGTACTGCCGCCGCTCCTGGCCTCCGCCATTCAGAAACTGACCGGAACCGGAGCGGAACTTGTTCTGTCCGGCAGTCAGTGGCAGTCGCTGCCGGTACTTCCGGCAGACGGAACGCAGGTGTCTTTCCCGTATGCCGGTGAATGGCTGACGGAGGAAGAAATCAGGGCGGTTCTTGATGCGGTGCGCGATGCAGTATGCAGTGTCAGTTGCCGGGTGGCAGAAGATGCGCGGCGTATCCGTGCGGCGCTGACCACCACCGGTCAGACGTTGCTGACCCGCCAGACGCGCCGCTTTCGTCTGGTTGTGAAGGAAAGCGATTACCCCTGCTGGCTTGATGAAGATGACGAAAATCTGCCCGTGGTGCTCGATGCCATCCTGAACCGGGGAGCACGTTTTTCGGCGGTGGAAATGTATCTGGTCAGTGAGTGTGTGGAGCATATCCTGTCCAGTGGTCTGGTCTGTGATGTGCTGCGTATACCGGATGAACCGTCCCGTCGCTGGTTTGACCGGGATATTCTGCGGGAGGTTGTTCTGGAGGCACGGGATGAAATCCGCAGCATGGCGGATGCACTGGCAAAAATCCGGAAATGATGACGCTGGCGGGGAAAAATCTCCGCCTTTTCCAGCCGGTCCCCGGAAAGAGCAAAAGGATGTCGCCGCAGGCTCCGCTTTACCCGGCCATGCGGGGCATGGCCTTGTGGGTTTTCAGTTATGTGGCCTCATCGTCGTGTGCGGGCTGTGCCGTGCCTCCATCGTAGCCGGGCTTCTACGGGCGGGTTGCAAGGTAAGGTGAACCGCTGCGGTCACCCGGTCCCTCCTTCCCGTCTGCCGTGATTTTCCGGTCGTTCACCCGCTCAGATTTCGCGGTCTCACCCTCCAACTCCCGTCAGCCGTGCGCGTCAGGCTGCGGCTTCCCTTGCGCCCTTGCAACCCTGCAGGCCCGGCAAAGATGGAGGCACGGCACCGCCCGGTGTCGCGGAATATGTGAACAACGGAGGAAAACATCATGCAATATGCGAAACCTGTCACTCTGAATGTTGAAGAGTGCGACCGTCTCTCCTTTCTGCCTTACCTGTTTGGCCTGGATTTTCTGTATGCCGAAGCGTCTGTATACGCGCTGGCGAAAAAAATGATGCCGGAATATGAAGGCGGATTCTGGCACTTCATCCGCCTGCCGGACGGTGGCGGTTACATGATGCCGGATGGCGACCGTTTCCACATGGTGAACGGTGCAAACTGGTTTGACCGTACCGTGAGTGCTGATGCCGCAGGCATCATCCTTACCTCCCTTGTGATTAACCGCCAGTTGTGGCTGTACCACGACAGCGGGGATGCAGGGTTGACACACCTGTACAGGATGCGTGATGCGCAGTTGTGGAGCCACATCGAATTTCACCCCGAATGCAACGCGATTTACGCGGCACTTGACTGATTAACGGACGGGGCGGCAATGCCGCCCCTGTAAAGGAGACGAGAACATGTACTGTACTGTTAAAGAAATCATCCGCGATGTACTGGATACAGACGTGCCGGACAGTGAATGCGTTTTTGCCGTGGTGCTGACCCGTGGGGATGTGCGTCACATAGCCCAGGACTGGAACCTGTCAGACGATGAGCTGGAAACCGTCATGCAGCGACTGGACGATGCCTTTGAGCATGGTGCGGATGTCAGCGTTGTTCACGACGTTGTTCGTGAACTGATGGAAGAAAAGCGCGCCAGCCGTCATGTGGCAGTCCCGGCGGTGATGCTGGAAAAAGTGATGGCGCTGGCAGGCAGTGAAATGAAGCGCCTGTATGCCGTCGGGAGTGAGAACGGGGGCGACGGTGACGCATTCGTCAGGGAGGAACGCGAAGCAATGGACGTTGTGTTACAGGCGCTGGACGGGGAGACGATGTCATGAATATCAGCACAGAAACCCGCGAAATTCTGCGTAATTACAGGGCCGTGATTAATGCGCGGCGTCGTGAAATGGGGCAGAAACCGCTCACCACCGCGCAGATTGTTGATGAAATCTGCGATTTTGTGGCGAATCAGCAGGCGGTTTTCCTAGGCGGTCACTACATCTTACAGGGCAGCAGAAACAGGTGATACAGGGGCAGGTGGTGGAGGCCGCCTGTCAGCCCGCGCGAAAACCCCTGGCAGGCTGACGCCTGCCGGAAGGGAAGCGGGCCACGCTGGCGCGTCGCCCGTTACCCTTCCCGTCTGTGATGTGTCTGACTCAGGAGTGTTTCTTTCTTATGTTATGGAACTGTTCCTGATGTTGTTGTCGTTGTTCCTTTATCTGCTGCTCTGATTCTGACTACTGCAGTGTTGTTCTGTCTGCCGGACGCACCTTCGGCTCCCGGCTGCCTGGCGGCATCCGGTCGTCAGGCCCGACTCCGACAGGCAGCTGCTGGCGCACCCGCCAGTCTCCGCCGAACCCGCTGGCGCGGTTTCGGGCTGTCGCTACGGTCCGATGCGTGAAAACCCCCGGCTTGCAGCGA
>ERZ773218.2204-NODE-2204-length-15948-cov-3.749638_pt1 | contig 15948 bp, 14 predicted proteins | sample MGYA00580527_ERZ773218 | MGnify/ENA primary metagenome ERZ773218 (study PRJEB29015, sample SAMEA2737763) | human gut metagenome | biome: human gut; feature: human-associated habitat; material: faeces | place: China | collected 2012 ...
CAAAACATCCAGCGCCGTGCCTACGGCGGATTACATCAACATTCAGGTGGACGCAGCAGTTAACGTCAAGGTTTCCAGCGAGCCCGAAAAATTAAAGCAGGCAGCAGAAAACTTCCTGAATCAGAACACCCAGTACATTGCGCAGGTAGCGAGAGAGGTTCTGGAAGGCAACATGCGTGAGATCGTAGGCCGCATGCGTCTGGAGGAAATGGTCAGCGACCGTCAGAAATTCGCGGACCTGGTAAAGGAAAATGCCGAGCCTGACCTGGCTGCCATGGGTCTGGACGTTGTCAGCTTCAATGTGCAGAACTTTACGGATTCCAATGGTGTCATTGATGACCTTGGTATCGACAACATTTCCCAGATCAAGAAAAAGGCAGCGATTGCAAAGGCTGAGGCAGAAAAAGAAATCGCGGTAGCAAAGGCGGAAGCGGATCGTCAGTCCAACGACGCGCGGATCAATTCCGAAAGAGAGATCGCCATCAAGAACAACGAGCTGGATATGCAGAAGGCAGAGCTTCAGAAAAACGCGGACAGCAAGCGGGCGGAAGCGGATGCGGCATATGAGATCCAGAAAGAGGAACAGCGAAAGACCATCGAAGTAACTGCGGCAAATGCCAACATTGCAAAAGAGGAACGTCTGGTACTCTTAAAACAGCGTGAAGCAGAGACGATGGAAAAATCGCTGGATGCACAGGTTAAGAAAAAAGCGGAAGCTGAGAAATTCGAACGTCAGCAGAAAGCGGAAGCAGAGCTGTTTGAACGCCAGAAAGAAGCGGAAGCAAAGAAATTTGAAACGGAAAAGGCTGCAGAGGCGCAGCGTGCGAAGGCGGAAGCAGATCTGTTCTCTAAAGAACAGGAAGCCAAAGGTATCCGCATGGTCGGCGAAGCCGAAGCAGAAGCAATTCGCGCCAAAGGTGTTGCGGAGGCGGAAGCGATGGAAAAACGTGCGCAGGCTTATCAGAAATACAACAACGCGGCAATGGCGGAAATGCTCATCAAGGTGCTGCCCGATATCGCAGGCAAGATCGCAGAGCCTCTGACCCAGATCGACAAGATCACGATCATCGGCGGTTCGGATGGATCAAACGGTGTGGACCAGGTAGCAGGAAACGTACCGGCAGTGATGACAAAGCTGTTTGAAACCATGAAAGAAACCGTGGGCATCGACCTTGCGGAAGTTGTAAAAGCAGGAACCTATGATGCAAAAGTGAACCGCAATATTACGATCAACGCAGACGGAGCAAAGCAGGCAGCGGAAGTGTTGAAGCAGGAAACTGCTGCAGAAGCATCGGCGGAAATCGCAGAGTAAACGGATTGGATTGTATTGAAAAATTGATTCAATTGCTAAAAGTTCTATAACAGAAACTCCCGGCAAAGCCCCTGAAAAAGGCTCTGCCGGGAGTTTTTTACAGAAGCGCTTACGCGTCCTTTCCCTGCCCCTGCGGCGCATTGCGCAGGGTATCCTTCTGCATCCATTTTCCACGCTTATAATAGAGGATAAACAAGATCGATGTAATGGTCCAGGTCAGTGGATAGGAAAATGCCACTGTTGCGACCTCGTGCCTGAGGGGAACGGCAATCGTGATCCAGAGGATCCTCAGGACACAGACCCCAAAGCAGGTCAGCAGCATCGGGAAAAAGGAATCCCCGCAGCCGCGGCAGGTACCGGAAAGGATTTCGATACAGATGTAAGTGATGTAGGCGGGAGAAACTACACGCATCATGCCGATGCAGATGTGGATGACATTGGCATCGCGTGTAAACAAAAGCAGGATCGTTCCGCCGAAATTCAAAACGATAAAGCTGAGAAAAAGGCTGGTCACAGCAGCAAGACCGAGACAGATGCGGACACTTTTTTTGATACGGTCGTATTTTCCGGCGCCGAAATTCTGCCCGGCGAAGGTCGTGATGGAAACACCGTAAGCACCCATAATCATCCAGAAAATACTGTCCACTTTTCCGTAAGCGGTCCAGGCGGCGATCGTGTCGGTTCCGAAGGAGTTGATGGAGGACTGGATCAACAGGTTGGAAATCGAATACATTGCGGACTGCAGACCGGCAGGCAGACCGATTTTGATGATATCAAATAAAAGATCGCGGTGAAACCGGATTTTGGAAACGATCAGGCGATAGGAATCCTGTGTGCGCAGCAGGGCGATCAGTGTCAGGATTGCGGAGAAAAACTGGGACGCAATGGTGGCAATGGCAGCTCCGGCAACGCCCATGTCGAGGACGGCGACAAATAAAAGGTCGAGCACAATGTTGACCAGACAGGAAGCGATCAGGAAATAGAGCGGCCGTTTGGAATCGCCCACAGCCCGCAGGATACCGGAGCCCATGTTGTAGATCATGGATGGAATCGTGCCGAGATAATAAATTTTCATATAAGTCAGAGAGAGGGAAAGGATGTCGTCCGGCGTTCCCATGGCGGTCAGAGCAAAGCGTGCGGAAACAAGACCGAGCAGCATAATGACAACGCCCCCTGCAATGGCCAGTGCAATTGCGGTATGAACGGAATCCCTGACCCTGCGCCGGTTGTCTGCGCCGTAATACTGGGAAATGATAACAGTTGCACCGGAAGAAAGCCCGACGAAAAAGCCGACGAGCAGGTTGATAATGGTGGAAGCAGAGCCTCCAACGGAGGCAAGGGCTTCCTTGCCGACAAAGTTGCCGACGATGATGGCATCCGCAGTGTTATAGAGCTGCTGAAAAAATGTTCCAAATAAAATAGGGAAAAAGAAAATCAGAAGCTGCTTCCAGATGACTCCTTCAGTGATCTGATTTGTTGTGCTTTGTGCTGCCTGCTTACTCATAAAGTAAAATAACCCTCCGTTTAAAAATACTACACAAGGTCAGTATAGACTTGTCTGTAAAGAAACACAAGATACTATGTAAAACATCGAAAAAATGCTATACTTAGATATCGGGGTATGGAAGCAGAAGGAAACCTGTAAAAAGCAAGCATCAGCAGAAGCTGAGAAGGGGTGGAAATGAGCAAGCATGGAAATCGGACCAGACGGATTTACGGAATCATTCTGATATCGTTTGTTATCATATGGATAGGAAGCCTTTTTTTCAGATGCTGAACAATCGGCATAGTGCCTGGATCGCCAGCGAGATGATCCTGCAGCAGCTGGAGGATGTGATCGAAGAAAATAAAGAAAGCTATCAGACCCTTCTGGAAACCCTGAAGGAAGATTATACGCTGCGGGCAGAGATTGTGGCAAATCTCCTTGAAATGGAAGAAAGACTATACCAGACCACAGAGGAGTACCGGAAGATCGCAAAACAGCTGCGTGTGGACGAAATCCACATTATCAATACGGGCGGCTGTATCGTTGCAGGAACAAATCCGGAGTATTTTGGCTACAGCTTTTCTTCCGGCGAGCAAATGGGATATTTTAAGCCCATGCTGGCAGATAAAAAGCTTTCCATGTGTCAGGATATGGTGCCGAATACTGCAGAAGGGAAAATGATGATGTATGCCATTGTCTGGAATTCTTCCGGTACGGCCATGATCCAGATTGGCATTACTCCCAGCCGACTGCTTGCAAAAATGAACAGTGCCAGCGTGGAAAATCTGGTTCGGCAGATGCCGATTACCTCCGGAATGAATATCTTTCTGCTAAATGCCACCACAGGGAAAATGCTTGCAACCACGCGGCAGGATGTATTGCTTTATGAGCTGCAGGATTCTGACCGGCTGGGAGAAGGGAAAATACAGGAAGGAAAGCGGTATCGGTCCAGTGCGAAAATCAGAGGCAGACAGCAGTATCTGGTCTATGAAAAATATGGGGAATATGATCTTGCAGTTTCCTACGGGATTTTTGAGGCGAACCAAAATCTGATCTATGTTGCTGCGACCATGTTTCTGGTACTGGTGCTTTCTTTTTTGGTCGTTTTTTATATCACGGAGCGCTCGATCGTTGCGATTGAAAAAAATGAAGAGGAGTTAAAGCAGGCAAAGGAGGCGGCAGAGCGTGCAAATGCAGCAAAAACCGGATTTTTGTCCCGGATGTCACATGATATCCGGACACCGTTAAACGGCATTATCGGAATGATCGAAATCAGCGACCGCCACAGGGAGGACAGAGCGCTGGTGGATGCAAACCGTGCGAAGGAAAAGGTTGCGGCAAAGCATCTGCTGGAGTTGATCAACGATGTACTGGAATTTAACAAGCTGGATGAAGAAAACCTTCAGCTTACGAAAGAGCCCTTTTGCTTAAAGGAGCTCTGGCAGGAAATTATCACGATCGTGGAACCCCGGGCAGCGGATAGAGGAGTTCTTTTAACGTATGAAGAACAGACAGAAGGTACAGCAGCCGGCTGTGTCCTTGGAAGCCCTCTGCATGTCAGACAGATCTTTATCAATATTTTGGGGAATGCGATCAAATATACGGATGCCGGCGGACATGTCCTGTGTCAGGTGACGATAAAGGCGATCGGGGAAAGCCGGATATCTTGCCGGGCCGTGATTTCGGATAACGGAATCGGTATGAGCACAGCATTTCTTCCCCACCTGTTCGAATCCTTTTCCCGGGAAAATACCGATGAAAAAAGTGTAACCCAGGGAACCGGACTGGGAATGTCCATCGTCAAGCATCTGGTGGACGAGATGGGCGGAACCATTACGGTGGAGAGCAAGAAGGGAGTTGGAACCACATTTACGGTGACGCTCCTGTTTGAAGAACCCAAAGAACAGGAAGGTAAGAAAATCGAAGAAGGGGATGAGAGTGCTGATCTTTCCGGAATGCGTGTGCTTCTTGCAGAGGACAATGAACTGAATATGGAAATCGCGGAAACCTTTCTGACAGATGCAGGTGTACAGATCACAAAGGCATACAATGGAAAAGAAGAGGTGGAGCGCTATCTGGAACAGCCGGCAGGTACCTTTGATGCGATCCTGACCGACCTGATGATGCCGGTAATGGATGGCTACGAGGCGGTGCGGGAGATCCGCAGCAGCGGCCGTGCAGATGCCCAAAGTATCCCTATCATTGCCTTGACGGCCAATGCCTTTTTGGAGGATGCAGAACGGGTGAAGAAGGAAGGCATGAATGAGCATCTGCCCAAACCCCTGGACGTTGGGAAAATGCTTTTCGTATTGGCAAAATACAGGAAATAGGGGCTGTGACGGAAGCATTTTTGGAAAGCTTTCCGGCTTGTCAAATACCCGGTTCTGACATACAATACTGATATGCGGCAGGAAATGGGGTCTTTTCGAACATGGAAAAGATGGAGGATAAAATGCCGATATTTCAAACAGTTGCTGTGGCATGCCGCGCCGCAGGAGAAAAGTTAAGATCCTGGAAACAGAAAAAAAGAACAGACCGGCTTTGGAAAGTGGTTTTATGGGGAATTCTGTGGGCAATGCTATGCCCGACGCTAGGGGCCTGCGGGGCACAGCGGGAAGAGCTCTTTTTGTCGGAAAAGGAAAGCATAGCCTATGGGGATGGAAACCGCAAAGTAGAATCAAAGGTCGAAGACACGGACCAAAACCGCGAGGCTGAACTAAATGCCGGGAATACAGACCAAAACCGCGAGGCTGAGTCAAATGCCGGGGACACGGATCAAAACCGCAAGGCTGAGCCAAGTGACGGAAGCACAGGCCGTACAGAGCTCTCCGATGCTTCTTCAGAGGAAGCAAAAACCCTTGTGGTGCACATCTGCGGAGCAGTATCCGCTCCGGGGGTCTATGAGCTTCCGGCAGGCAGCAGAATTATAGACGCCGTGGAGGCCGGAGGCGGTTTTTTGCCGGAAGCGGATGAAGCATGCTGTAACCTGGCGGAAGAAATAGTGGACGGTTGTCAGATTTATATCATGACAAAAATGGAAAGCTGCGCCGACGGACAGACAGAAAAGAAAGCCGGAATCCAGACTTCGCCGGACAGCGATATGCAAACGACAGACAGAAATGTGCGAAGCAACAGCGCTCCGGCCTTGGAGAACGGTCTGGTCAACCTCAACACAGCGGATATCGCTGCACTCACGACGCTGCCTGGAATCGGGGAAAGCCGGGCAAAGGCGATCATAAGCTATCGGGAGCAGCATGGAGCGTTTGCGCAGATTGAGGATATCATGAAAATCAGCGGAATCAAGCAGGCTGCATTTTCAAAAATCAAAGATAAAATTACAGTTTAATCATAGACAGAAAGAATCCGGACAAACAGCGAGAAACGGATTGTCCGGTCGGGAAAAGGGAGAAACATGGCAAAGAAAGTTTTGGTTGTGGACGATGAAAAGCTGATTGTAAAAGGAATCCGGTTCAGCCTGGAGCAGGACGGAATGGAAGTGACCTGCGCATATGACGGAGAAGAGGCGCTGCTGTGTGCGAAAGAGCAGAAATTTGATATGATTCTGCTCGACATTATGCTGCCAAAACTGAGCGGAACCGAAGTATGCCAGCAGATTCGGGAGTTTTCGGATGTTCCGATCGTAATGCTCACAGCCAAAAACGACGACATGGACAAAATCATGGGACTGGAATATGGTGCAGATGATTATATCACCAAGCCCTTTAACATCCTTGAGGTAAAGGCGCGCATCAAGGCGATCATGCGCCGTACCTCTGCAAGAGGACAGATCGCAAAGCCGGAAAGCATTCTGGAAAGCGGAGATATGCGCGTGGACTGCGAAAGCCGCCGCGTCAGCATTTCCGGCAGAGAGGTCAATCTCACTGCAAAAGAATTCGACCTGCTGGAGCTTTTGATCCGCAATCCAAATAAAGTCTACAGCCGTGAAAAACTTCTGAACCTCGTCTGGGGCGCAGACTATCCCGGGGATGTCCGCACCGTAGATGTCCACATCCGCCGCCTCCGCGAAAAAATTGAAACCAACCCCAGCGAACCCCGCTACGTCCACACCAAATGGGGAGTGGGGTACTTTTTCCGCGTATAAGCAGAACCGGACTACGGATGAAAAATGGCGAACTTTCTGCTTGCAGAAAAGTTCGCCGGTTTTCAGACGGTAACCCGGTGAGCAACGCGAACCGGGCTTTTGCGAAGCAAAAGGTCCGGTTTCCCGTCGGCAGCGTCCCGGACGCCAGCCCCATCCTTTTACACCCCTTCCCCCGGAGGCACCCATGAACACAAGCAGCAAAATCCCCGGATTATTCCGGCGGCTCACTTATAAAATTCCGATCTTCCGCAGCCTGAAGGCCTACATTTTCCTCCTGATGCTGATCATCGGAATCGTGCCCAGCGACATCATGCGGCTGGGCATTCTGAATAATTACGAAGAACGTGCGGTGAATCTGCGCGGCTCGGACGTCGCGTCCCAGTACCGGATTATCGCAAACCACCTGGTCAATTACAACTACCTGCAAAATCCAACCTCCGATGTCGTCAATGCCGAGCTGGAGCAGATGTCCAACCTGTATGACGGCCGTGTGCTGATTATCAACAGCAATTTCCGCATTGTGAAAGACACCTACGCCATGAGCGAGGGGAAAACGATGATTTCCGAAGAGGTTATCAAGTGCTTCCGAGGGGAAAGCACGACCCGCTACGACAAGACGAACGGCTATATCGAGATGACGGTTCCGATTACGGAGACGGTAGACGGGGAAAACGGGCAGACGAGCATCGTGCACGGCGTGATTCTGGCCAGTGCATCGACAGACAGCATTGCGACGACGCTGGACATCCTGAGCCGGAAAGCCCTGATTCTGGAAATCGTGATGGGAATTATCATTATCGGCATCGTCTTTTTCTTCTCGCACATCCTGATTATGCCCTTTAAGCGCGTAACCCAGGCGATCAGTGAGGTCAAGGACGGTTTCACGGACGAGCCGATTTCCGTACCGGATTATCTGGAAACCGAGCATATCGTGGATGCCTTCAACCAGCTGCTGGGCAGAATGAAGGTCATCAACGATTCCAGGCAGGAATTCGTATCGAATGTCTCTCACGAGCTGAAAACGCCCATGACCTCGATCAAGGTGCTGGCGGATTCCCTGAATCAGCAGCCGGACGTGCCGGTGGAGCTGTATCAGGAGTTTATGCAGGACATTACGGAGGAAATCGAGCGGGAAAATAAAATCATCAACGATCTGCTTTCCCTTGTAAAAATGGACAAAACCGAAGGCTCAATGGACATTTCCGCAGTGGATATCAACGAGCTGTTGGAAACGACGCTAAAGCGCCTGCGTCCCATCGCCCGCAAACGGGACATCGAGGTGGTTCTGGAAAGCCTGCGCCCGGTTACGGCAGAGGTGGACGAGGTCAAAATGTCTCAGATTTTCACGAACCTTGTGGAAAATGCGATTAAATACAATAAAGAACACGGCTGGGTCAAGGTGCTTCTGGACGCGGATCATCAGTTTTTTACAGTAGAGGTTTCCGACTCCGGCATTGGTATCCCGGAGGAGGATTATGAGCATATTTATGAACGTTTTTACAGAGTAGATAAATCGCATTCCCGTGAAATCGGCGGAACCGGACTTGGACTTGCCATCACCAGAAATGCGATCCTGCTGCACCGTGGTTCGATCAAAGTGAGCAGCGTGGAAGGACAGGGCACGACCTTTACGGTGAAAATTCCCTTGTCCTACATCAAGTGATTTCAGAAAATTTGGAGAAAACTATGTCAGGAATCAAAAAAATGCGGGCGGCTGTGCTGCTTTTGGGCTGCCTGCTGTTGACCGGAATGTTTGCCGGGTGCGGGAAGAAAGAAGAGACGCCTGCCAATACGGTCAGCGTTTATTATATCAATAAAGAAGAAACGAAAATCACGGCAGTGGAAAAAGCGCCGGAGGGCGACACCCTTTCCGAACAGGCGGAATGGGGCATTTCCCAGCTGAAGGAAAATCCGGTAGAATTGTCTTTGCGCTCACCGATCAGCGGTTTTGCGATCAACAGCTGGAATGTCAAAGATGATCAGCTGGTGCTGGACATGAGTGTGGAATATAAAAAGCTGTCTCCATCCTCAGAAGTGCTGGTTCGGGCTGCAATTGTGCGCACGATGACGCAGCTGGAAGGAATTTCCTATGTTTCGGTGACGGTCGGCGGAGAAGCGCTGACGGACAGCCTCGGCAACGTGGTCGGCCCTATGACGGCAGATCTGTTTATCGACAACGCAGGAAATGAAATCAATGCATACGAAAAAACGCGCCTGCTTCTTTACTTTACCAATGAAAGCGGCGAGCGCCTGATCGGCGTCCAGACAAAACCGGTTGTATACAGCAGCAACATTTCCATGGAAAAGCTGGTGGTAGAGCGGCTGATTGCCGGACCGGATGCAGAAAACGAAGAGCTTTACCCGGTCATCAACCCTGCGACAAAGGTGCTGGGCGTGACGGTAAAGGATGGGACATGTTATGTAAACCTGGATAACGGTTTCCTGACACAGACCTACAATGTTTCCGCAGAGGTTCAGATCTATTCCATCGTCAACTCTCTGGTAGAATTGTCGAACATCAACAAGGTGCAGATTGCGGTAAACGGGAATACAGATATGATTTTCCGGGAAAAAATTTCACTGTCTAACGTGTTTGACCGGAACCTTGATCTGGTTTACGAAACGGAGGAATTACAATCATAAAAAATTGCAGAAGACCGCTGTGCGCGGCAATCCTGATTTTCCTGACCCTCTATCTGGCAGCGCGTCTGCTGCCGGAGTGGGTGGGAACGGACGCCGGCACAGACACGCCAGAGAAAGCACCCATTGGCGGGCGCACCTCGCTTACACAGCCTGACACCTGGCTGGAAGCCATGGATGGCGAAACCCTGTGCCTGACGGGCAAAGTCACAGACTGCTGGCAGCCTGTAGATGGAACCCAGGAAAACGCCAGCTTTTTTTTAAAAGACCTTTCTATTGAGGCAGATGCCTCATCTTTTGTTTTTTCAGGGGATTCGGCGGAAACGACCGATAACCTGTCACAGATATCCGGTTCGGCAGATGCGGACCAGATGTCAGTCCTTATTTCTTCTCAGAAAACAATCTCACAAATCAATGAAATGCAGGAAATATTCGGGAAAAACGCGAGTGCGCTGTGCTATTTGCAGGAAGACGAAGCGCTGCCAAGAGCAGGCAGCTATGTTCGGGTTTTCGGTGAAGTGTCGCCATTTTTGCAGGCAACGAATCCTGGAGAATTCGACGCAGCAGCCTATTATCGGAGAAAAGACTGCCTGTTTGCGCTGAGAAAAACAAAAATTACCGCTCAGACGAAAACCTATGGACGGCTGGAAGAATTTCTTTCACAGCTGCGCTATGAATCGGAGGTATTGTTCCGGAAGCTGCTGGGGGAAAAGAACGGTGCGACCGCATCCGCCATGGTGCTCGGACGGAAAAAAGGAATGGACAGCGAAGTAAAAGCGCTATACCAGGGCGCAGGAATCAGCCATCTTCTGGCAATTTCCGGACTGCACCTGTCCCTGATCGGCGCAGGACTGTTCGGACTTTTGAAAAAAGTACGGCTTCCGGTTGCTTTGAGCGCCGGAATTTCCACATGGATTCTGATTGTATACGCGCAGCTGACCGGAATGGGCATTTCTACCCGGCGCGCCCTTGTCATGTTTTTGCTGTTTTTGGCGGCGGGACTGCTCAAGCGCACGCCCGATCTGCCAACCTCCCTTGCGGTGGCGGCGTTGCTTCTGCTTGTGCCCAAGCCGCAGCGGATTCTGGATGCAGGCTTTCAGCTTTCGTTTTCGGCAGTGCTCGGGATTGCGGTAATGATTCCGGTTTTGCAGGATGGCTGGGAGGACGCAGCACCTTCACTGCGAGTCACCGATGGAGTTGCCGGATGGAATATTGCCCGGACTGCCATCGTCCGGACCTGCCGTCTCCTCCGCAAAAATATCCTTGCCGGTCTGGGCATTACCATGACGATGCTGCCGTTTCTGCTGATTCATTTTTATGAATGGAGTCCGTGGTCGGTGCTGCTGAATCTGGCAGTCATTCCGCTGATGGGAATCTTGCTGCCGTGCCTGATCGGACTGCAGCTGGTCGCCCGTCTGACTGCGTTTACTCACTGCCTGGAGCTTCCCCAGCACCTTCTTTGCACCGCCATCGAAGCGATTTTTTCCTGCTATGAGCAGTTGTGCCGGTTTACAACGGCGCTTCCGGGCAGTATCCTGCACACCGGATATCCGACCTGGCAGACACTGACCGCGTATACAATCGGACTGATTGCTTTGGCTGTGTCAGGCAAAAAACTCCGTCCGCACCTCCGGCTTGCAGCAGCTGTGTGTCTGATGGGGATTTTTTTGATCCGCCTGCCGGGCGAACTGAACGTCACGATGCTGGACGTCGGGCAGGGAGAGTGCGTTGGAATCGAAACCCGGGAGCATCATGTATATCTGGTGGATGCCGGAAGTACGTCTAAGAAAAAGACCGGACAGTACCAGATTATTCCATGGCTGAAATATATCGGGACGCGGAGCGTGGAAGGAATTTTCATCACGCACTGGGACGAAGACCACATCAGCGCGGTAGGGGAGCTGTTGGAGTGGTCGAAAAGCAGCCGGGTCAAAATCCGGCGCATTTTTCTGCCGGATGTGGCGCTGAAGGATGAAGTGCTGGAAACGCTGCTGCAGCAGATCGAAGAGGCGGAGGTCTCCGTGGAATACCTTTCTGCGGGAGAGCACATGACCGATGGCGCGCTGCAGATCTCCTGCCTGCACCCCTATGCGAAAAAAGTGCCGGAGGATCGCAACGATGCGTCGCTGGTGCTGCGCCTGTCACAGGGCGATTTTCAGATGCTGCTGACCGGAGATCTGGAAAAGAGCGGCGAAGACTGGCTGGTGGAACAGGCGCGACCCGCTACGCAAAATCCCCTCCGCTGCACCATCCTCGATGCCGGGCACCATGGCGCCTCCAATGCAACGGGAGAAGCTCTGCTGGATTTGGCACAGCCGGGTGTGGTTCTGATTTCCTGTGGCAAAAACAACCGGTACGGGCATCCGGCGCCGGAAACGCTGCAACGCCTGGAAGAGCGGGGAATCCGCTGGTATTCCACGGCGGAGGTGGGGGCGATACAGGTGCAGGTCGGAAAGAAAAAAGTGAAAATAAAACAATACATACAGAACTGAAAATACGAAAAAACGTTTGTATGATAAAAGAGAAAAAAACCTGCGAAAAAGCAAAACAAACCATAAAACAAACAGAATTGCACGGCTAAACGAACAATAAAAATGAAAAACAAAAATGAACGATATAACAATATAAAAATAGTTAAATTTTGATCGGGGGGGGGGTAAATGCCGAAAAATAGCGGGGAAAACAGAGAATATTCAGGCGAACAGGATTCCAGGGAAAACATGCCAATTGAAAAGGAAAGAATCCGAAGTACGAGATGCGAGAGGAGGTTTTCTATCAAATTTTAACACTTTTCATAGAAATTGAATCAAAATGCCATAAATATTTGCCACGTTGTCTGCTTGCAAAGAAACCCTTAGATGGTATAATGAATTAGTCGGCAAGAAGTTTGGAATTTCGACAAAAAACGTAACTGCAGGAGTAGAACTACGTTAGGATGAACAAGAAGAAACAGGTGGGGGCAGGATGAAGAGAAAGCAGGAGAAGCCGGCATATGACCGGATAGCTGCCGGAGAGCGGCTGCGCTGTCGGAGGCTTGAGCTCGGCTGGAGCAGAGAGCTGGTGGCAGAGCGGCTCGGTGTCGTCAACAAATATTATGCGGATATCGAGCGGGGAACCTGCGGCATGAGTGTGGAAACACTGATTAACCTATCCCGCTTGTATGGAGTGAGTCTGGATACGCTGATTTACGGTGAGAAAGAGAAACAATCCCCGGTAAGTCAGGGAGAACAGTTGATGCGGGGACTCGACAGGATGCCTCAGGTTGTACAGGATTACTGCCTGCGGATGCTGTGGCTGTTTGCCGACGGGCTTCGGGCAGCACAGGAGGAAACGGCAGAATACGAGACCGTAAAAAGCAGTTCGGACAGCGAAGAAAACTCCGGAAGCGAGGACTGAGATGCCGGAAAAGAAAAATCAGTACATAGATATTCACTGTCATATTTTGCCGGAGGTGGATGACGGCGCGAGAAATCTGGAAGAGAGCCTGGCGATGCTGCGCCAGGAGGTAAAACAGGGCGTGGAGGCCGTTATCCTGACTCCGCACCAGAAACCCAACAGACCCAGCATTACCGCTGCTTCTGTATTGGAACGGACACAGAAGCTGCAGCAGGCTGCGACAGAAAACGGAATTGACATCAGACTTTACAGCGGCGGTGAGATTTTCTGCTGCATGGACACCATAGAGCTGTTAAAACAGGGCAAGGCGGGAACCCTCGCCGGATCGGATTATATTCTGACAGAATTTTCGCCGGAGGAAGAATGGGCATACATCCGGAACTGCCTGTATGAACTGCTTTGCGAGGGCTACCGCCCGATTGTCGCCCACACCGAGCGCTATCGGAACGTTGTAAAGGATTTCAACCGGGTCGAAGAATTAAAGGATATGGGGTGCCGGATCCAGATCAACGCAGGAGAACTGCCGGGACTGCTGGGCGGACAGCTAAAGCGCACTGCACGGAGCCTGGTAAAAGAAGAGCTTGCAGATCTTATGGGAACGGATGCCCACAGAGCAGAGGGAGAGAGGTCTGTATCCATGGCGGAAGGAGCCGCGTGGCTGCAAAGACACTGCAGCCTGGAATATGCGGCTCGTCTGCTCTACAAAAACGCAGCACACATTCTGGATAATACAGATATGGAAGACATCGAATAAAAAAGGGGAACGAGACATGGAAAATCAAAACCAGAGAAATAACGAGGAAACCGAAATCGATCTGGTAGAACTTTTTTGGGTACTCTGGAGAAAACTTCCACTGATGATTGCAGTGGGACTGTTTACAGCGCTTCTGGCCTTTGGGGGAAGCAAATTTCTGATGACGCCTACGTATCAGTCTGTAACAAAGATCTATGTCCTGAACAAACAGGACAACAGCAACACAAATGTAACCTACAGCGACCTGCAGGCAGGCACGCAGCTGGTTAAGGACTATTCGGAGCTGATCAAAAGCCGTTTTGTACTGGAAGCGGTGATCGAGCAGCTGGGTCTGCCCCTAAGTTATGAGAAGTTAAGCCGTAAGGTTACCGTGAGCACACCCGCAGACACCCGAGTGATCTCCATTGCGGTGACGAACAGCAATCCGGTTATGGCAATGAAAATTGCGAATGCAATCCGTGAAACGGCCTCGACCCATATATGCAATGTTATGGATATCGAAGCAGTGAATATTGTAGAAACAGCAAACGTACCGACCCATAAGGCGAGCCCCTCTGTCGGAAAGAACACGATGCTGGGCGGAATGCTTGGCATTCTGATGGTAGCAGCTATCGTCATCCTTTCTCACCTGATGAACGATACGATTCAGACGGAAGAGGATGTGGAAAAATATCTTGGAATTTCCACCCTTGCGATGATTCCGCTGAATGAAGCTGAAAGCAGGAAGAAAAAGAAAAAATATAAAAAACAGGCGACAAGCGGAAAGTGAGGTGACAGGGAAACATGCAGAACGTAGTAATTCGCGCCATCGAGCGTCTGGATTTCAGAACAAAAGAAGCCTATAAAACATTGCGTACCAATCTGAGCTTTGCAGGAAAAAATGTCAAAGTGATTTCCCTGACCAGCTGTACGCCGAACGAAGGAAAGACAAGTGTTTCCTTCCAGTTATGTCTGTCCCTTGCAGAAAGCGGCAAGCAGACGATCCTGGTTGACGCAGACCTGCGCAAATCCGTACTGCGGGGCCGTTATAAAGCAAACCGTGAAAAATACGGACTGTCCCATTATCTGAGCGGACAGGTGGAGCTGGATGATGCATGCTGCAGAACCAACGTCAACAATTTCGATATTATTTTTGCAGGACCTGTACCGCCCAACCCCAGTGAGCTTCTGGGAGGCGATGCCTTTCGAAATATGCTGGAGGTGCTGCGCATGAAATACGATTATGTCATCGTAGATACCCCTCCGCTGGGCAGCGTGATTGATGCTGCGATTGTAGGTGCAATCTGTGACGGAACGGTAATCGTTGTGGAAAGCGGCGCCATCAGCTACAAATTTGTCCAGAATGTAAAAGAACAGCTGAACAAGGTAGGCTGCCGGATTCTTGGATGCGTCCTGAACAAGGTCAACACCAAAAAGAATCCTTATTATGGAAAATATTATGGTCATTACTATGGAAACTATTACGGCAACGGACAGGATGGCACAGAGGAAGCACAGGAGGATCTGCCGCCGGATGCAGGTTCTAAAACCGACGGGACAGCTGCTGAGACAAAAACTGCTGTACCGGGACAGAACACAGGAGAAAAGGAGAGTGCGAAGTGAGTACAAAAGGTCTGACCATTGGATTTTTTATTGCAGACGCAGTATTGATTGCGCTTTGCGCATTCTTCTACTTACAAATGGACCGGACAGCACCGGTCATTACACTGCCGGATACTGAGCAGACCTATACAACCGGCACAGATACCCATCAGTTGCTGGAGGGCGTAACAGCTTACGATTCCCATGACGGAGATGTGACAGCCTCCTTACTGATTGAAAAGGTTACAGAAACCGGAAATGGTAAAGTGATCGTAACCTATGCCGCTGTGGATTCTTCCAGTAACGTGACAGAACAGTCACGGATTCTGAAAGTAGAGAAATAAACTGGGTATGACGCGCAACGGAGCGGAGGATGTTTCCGGATAAGGCCGGAAGCATCCCGTACCGGAAAAAGGTTTTGATGAACAAGAATAAGAACATGCTTCAGAGGGATGGTATCGAAAAAAACTTACAGAGAAAAGACGAAACTTAACCGCAACATCGAATGCAAAGGCGCATACTCTGTTGCGGATTTGTTTTTGTGGATGAAATTGGATGGAGGAGTCAGTATTATGAAAAGACTATAAAATTGCGATTGCTGGAACGGGTTATGTTGGATTGGCGATTGCGACCCTGCTTTCCCAGCATCATCATGTGACCGCTGTGGATATTATCCC
>ERZ773218.2215-NODE-2215-length-15844-cov-6.044335_pt1 | contig 15844 bp, 16 predicted proteins | sample MGYA00580527_ERZ773218 | MGnify/ENA primary metagenome ERZ773218 (study PRJEB29015, sample SAMEA2737763) | human gut metagenome | biome: human gut; feature: human-associated habitat; material: faeces | place: China | collected 2012 ...
GGCTTCGTCATGGCCCGGGTGGCCGCCAAGCAGGGCTGGCAGGTGCAGGTGCTGCTGGCTGAGGGCGAGCCGAAAACGCCCGACGCTATCACCAATTTTGGATCATTACGCGATCTGCCCGTAGAAATTCTGCACGATGCGGCATCTGCCGCCCCGGCGGATGCGGTGGTGGATGCGCTGTACGGCACGGGCTTCCATGGCACTTTGCGCCCGGCGGGCCGCGCAGCCTGCGATTTAATGAATCGGCAGCACCAAAACGGTGCACTGCTGCTGGCGGTGGACCTGCCCAGCGGCATCAACGCCGATACCGGCGCGGTAGCCGAGGGTGCCGTGCGTGCAGACCTGACCGTGACCTTCCACCGCGCCAAACCGCTGCATTACATGCCGGGATCTGCCCCTTATTGCGGCGAGGTAGTGGTGGCGGACATCGGCATCGGCGCTTACGCCGACGGCCAAAAAGAGGAGTAAAGCAACATGGGACGTTCATCCACGCGGGAAAACAAGACCCGCTACCAGTTGGCCCGGGAGGAACTGGGCCTTTCCCGCGAGAAAGCCAGCGAACTGCTGGAGACCATCGCGCCCGAACGCATCGAAAAAATCGAGAGCGAGCGCAGCCTGCCCCGGCCGGACGAAGTGCTCATCATGGCGGAAAAGTATAAAACACCGTCGCTTTGCAACTATTTTTGCGCGCGGCAGTGCCCCATCGGCCAGCAGTACGTGCCCGAGATCCGCAACAGTGAGCTTTCGGACATCGTGCTGAAAATGCTGGCCTCCCTCAACGCTATGGACCGCAAAAAGGAGCGGTTAATTGAAATTGCCGCCGACGGCACCATCAGCAAGGATGAGATCGACGACTTTGTGCGCATCCAGAAAGAGCTGGAGCGCATCTCGGTCACGGTGGAAACGCTGCAGCTTTGGGTGGAAAAGATGCTGGCCAACGGCAGGATCGACACTGAGGCCTATAATAAGGAGTCGGAATCGCCGTAATTTCTCTCCACAGGGAAAAATAGCGCCGTTATTTTGCTGATTTTATCCTGTTTGTGCAATAAATAAGCGTGTATAATCGTATTCACAACAAAGGAGTGAATACATATGATTTCGTTAGCTGCCTTATTTCTGTTCGGTTGGTTCTTCTTCAAAAGCGTGGGGCTGGCGTTCCGGGTAGCCTGGTGCGCCGCCAAGGTGGTCGCAGCTGTGCTGTTCGTGGTGGCTCTGCCGCTGATGGTGGTGGGCCTGCTCATTGGGAGCATCATCAAGCTGGCGCTGCCGCTGCTGCTCATCGCCGCCGCGTTCTATTTGCTGAAAAGCTGCGCATAACCGCACAAAAGACACCGCTGTGTGGCCGTAAATGGCATACACGGCGGTATTTTTGCTTATAATGTATTAAGGCAACACCGCACAATTCCCGCCTGACGGCTTAAGCACCGCTCCGGCGGCTGCGGCACGGCATCTGCGTTGCCAAAATGCTCGATAATACACAAAGTATTATCTGCGCTTTTGGCTTAGCAGCTGCCGCACCTCGCTCGCCGTATCGGCACTTAGAATTATGCGGTATTGCCTTAAATTTTAGTTTTAGTCCACCACGGGGATGTTCAGCCCAAACTCCAGCGGGCGGAACCGGGGGCAGACATTCTCGGCCGTGCAGATGACCGAGGCCGCCAAACGGCTGCCGATCTCGCAGGCTTCCGGCAGTGTCTTGCCGTAGGTCAGGCCAATGACCGTACCGGCGAAGAAGGCGTCCCCCGCGCCGGTGGTGTCGATGACATCCACCTTTTTGGCGGGCACAACGCCGCTTTCGCCGTTGGATCGCGCATATACAGCGCCCTCGCCGCCCATGGTCACCACCATGCAGGGGATGTTGGCGCTGTGTACGTTAGCGGCCAGCGTGCGGCACATCTCCTCGGGGGCCATGTGGTCGTACTCGTCGGAGAAGAGCAGCCCGGCCTCCTGCTGGTTGCAGACGAAGCAGTCGATCTCCTGCAAAAAGGCGCGGCGTTCCATGGCGATGCTCATGTTGGAGATGGCGGCGTAGACCTTTTTGTTGTACTTTTTGGCGCAGCGCAAAATCTGCTTGACGGTGTCCTTTTCCAGATCCAGTTCAAAGGCGATGCCGTCGCAGTCGGCAAAAATTTCGTCGCCTTTTTCCTCCAGCAGCCTGGTCAGCGGGGTGGTGTCCGGCCGCTTGGAGATGGCGGCGCAGACGTCGCCGTCGTTGTCAAACACGGCCAGCCAGGTGCCCATGCCGTCGGGCACTTTCTCGATGTATTTGGTGTTCACCTTATGTTTGGCCAGCTTGTCGATAACGTCCTGGCCGGAGCCGGTGTCATCCACCAGGCTGACGAAAGTAGGGCGCAGCTCCACATTGGCAATATCCTCGGCCACATTGCGGCAGACGCCGCCGTGGACCTGCTCGACCCGGCCGGCGTTGCGCCCGCCCGGGATGTAGGTGGATAGCGGATAGCCTTTAATATCCACAAACACCGCACCGATGACTACGATACCCATACGAAAAAATCCTTTCCTATACCAAAAGATTGCCCATATTGTACCATGGTTCGGCAGGATGCGCAATTGTGTTACAACTTCTTCAACTTTTCCAGCCGATTCAGCGCTTCATGCAGCGTCTCATCCTTCTTCGCAAAATGGAAGCGGATCAAGTGGTTCACATCCTCGCGGAAGAAGCTGGAGCCGGGCACTGCGCCTACGCCCACATCCCGGGCCAGCATCTCGCAGAATTCCAGGTCGCTCTTGTAGCCGTAGCGGGAAATGTCCATCAGCACGTAGTACGCGCCCTGGGGCGTGGTGTGCTCCAGCCCGATGGCATCCAGGCCCTGCACAAACAAATCCCGCTTGTGGGTGTAGGTTTTCAGCAGTTCATCGTAATAGTCCCGGCCAAAGCGCAGGCCGGGGATGACAGCCTCCTGCAGGGGCGCGGCGGCGCCTACGGTCAAAAAGTCGTGGACCTTTTTGATGCGGTCGGTGATCTCGGCCGGGGCGATGGTGTAGCCCAGCCGCCAGCCGGTGATGGAGTAGGTTTTGGACAGCGACGAGCAGGAGATAGTGCGCTCCCACATACCGGGCAGGCTGGCAAAGTAGGTGTGGGTGTAAGGTGCGTAGACGATATGCTCATACACTTCGTCGGTGATGACGTAGGCGTCGTACTTTTTGGCCAGGTCCGCGATGGTTTCCAGCTCAGCACGGGTGAACACCTTGCCGCAGGGGTTGGACGGGTTGCACAGGATCAAAGCCTTGGGGTGCTGCTTGAAAGCAGCTTCCAGCTCGTCCACGTTAAAATCAAACGTGGGCGGGTGCAGCGGCACATAAATAGGCTCGGCCCCGGAAAGGATCGTGTCAGCACCGTAATTCTCGTAAAAAGGCGAAAACACGATGACCTTGTCGCCGGGGTTGGCCACCGTCATCATGGCAGCCATCATGGCCTCGGTGCTGCCGCAGGTGGTCACGATCTCGCTGTTGGGGTCGATTTCACGGCCCATCAGGCGGCTTTGCTTTTCGGCCAGCGCCTCGCGGAAGTTCTGCGCGCCCCAGGTGATGGAATACTGGTGGAAATCCTCGTGGGCGACCTCGGCCAGGCGGTTCAAAATAGCCTGGGGCGGGTCAAAGTCCGGGAATCCCTGGGACAGGTTGACCGCGCCGTATTGGTTGGAGATGCGGGTCATCCGCCGGATGACCGAATCCGTAAAATGCGCTGTGCGCGTGGATAGTGGCTGCATAGGCTGCTCCTCCCTCTATACTCTACAAAATATATACCCATTATTATAGTAATCACGCGTCTTTATTGCAACCTGCCCCTCATCAACACCCCCGGCGGCCCTGCAAAATGCTTTAAAGAGATTTTCTCTTCGTCGCTTCGTCGCTGTAAAGCGAAAGAAATTTTCGCAAGCCGCGGGAATACGGCAATAAAAAGTTAAATATCTTACGATTTTTGGGCAATAATCCTCTCTTTGTTAACAAATTATCCAAATATGGCGTGAGTTTTTCGTCTTTTCGGCAATTTTAACAAAAGGGGTTTTCTTTTTTGTAAAAATGTGTTAACATATATTTAACAAAGTGGTCGGCTGGCGGAACCAGATCAGCCCCACTTAAATATTTTGGAGGAATGCTTTTATGATGAAGTATCTGCAAAAGCTCGGCAAAGCGTTAATGCTTCCCGTAGCTGCGTTGCCCGTCTGTGGTATCCTGATGGGCATTGGTTACGCACTCGCTCCCGCCGTTATGGGCGCTGAGGGTGCTACCTCCGGTGCTGCGTACACCGTTGGTTTCCTGCTGATCAAGGCCGGTGGCGCTTTGATCGACAACATGGCCTGGCTGTTCGCCATCGGCGCTGCTGTGGGTCTGTCTGATGACCACGACGGCACGGCCGGTCTGGCTGGCCTGGTCAGCTTCCTGATGATGCAGCAGCTGCTCAGCCCCGGCGTTGTCGGCGCTGTCCGTACCCTGGAAGAAGGCTCCGTCGATTACATTGCTTTCAGCAAGATCGCCGGCAACTCCTTCATCGGTATCCTGGCCGCCATCATCGGTGCTGCCTGCTACAACAAGTTCAAGAACACCCAGCTGCCTGACTGGCTGGCGTTCTTCAGCGGCAAGCGCAGCGTTGCTATCGTGACTGCCGTTGTTTCCATCGTTGTTTCTGTCGTTCTGCTGTTCGTCTGGCCTGTCATCTTCGGCGTTCTGGTTGCTTTGGGCAACGGCATTGCCAAGATGGGCGGCGTTGGCGCCGGCATCTACGCTTTCCTGAACCGTCTGCTGATCCCCACCGGCCTGCATCACGCCCTGAACAACGTGTTCTGGTTTGATACCATCGGCCTGGGCGACCTGAGCCACTACTGGGCTGGCGACACCTCCGCTGATGTGGGTTGGAGCCTCGGCATGTACATGTCCGGCTTCTTCCCCTGCATGATGTTCGGTATTGCCGGTGCTGCTCTGGCTATGGTCAAGACCGCTAAGAACAAGAAGGCCGCCATCGGTCTGGTTCTGTCTGCTGCAATCTGCGCATTCGTCTGCGGCGTTACCGAGCCCTTCGAGTTCGGCTTCATGTTCCTCTGCTTCCCCCTGTACATCGTCTACGCCGTTCTGTACGGCATCTTCACCATCATCACCTACTACTCCGGCTTCCGCGCAGGCTTCTGCTTCTCCGCCGGTGCTACTGACCTGGTCTTCTCCGCCAGCCTGCCCGCTGCCGCCAAGACTTGGATGATCATTCCTCTGGGCATTGCTGCCTTCGTCGTGTTCTATCTGGTGTTCCGCTTCGCCATCACCAAGTTCGACCTGAAGACCCCCGGCCGTGAGGACGAGGACGAGGAAGCCGCTGAGGCCAACATCACCCTGGCCAACAACGACTACACTGCCATTGCCAAGGGCGTTCTGGCTGCTGTCGGCGGCAAGGGCAACGTTGCCAACGTTGACTACTGCGCTACCCGCCTACGCTTCGAAATCAAGGACCACACCGCCGTTGATGAGAAGGCTGTTAAGAAGGCTGGTGCCGCTGGTGTCATCCGTCCCAGCAAGACTGCCTGCCAGGTCGTTATCGGCCCCAAGGTTCAGTTTGTGTACGACGAACTGAAGAAAATGCTGTAAGCCTTGCGTGATCGCTTACAGTGCCCCTTGGTAAAGGTTCTGGTTCCCTTTATCTAAACCGCATATCTTCCGCCGGGGGCGGGCTGAACGCCTGCCCCCGGCGCTTTTTATGAAATGTTGCCTGGAGCTTGCACAAAATTGCTCGGATTTTGATATAAAATTCACATTTATCTGCTTTTTCTAAAACGGTATTGTGGTATAATACAAGGTAAGGAGAATCGGCGGCCCCCACCGGCCCGCCCCAATAATTAGGAGGAAATCTCTATGAAAATCATCCGCGCGAAAGACTACTATGACATGTCCCGCAAGGCTGCCAATATCATCTCGGCTCAGGTCATCATGAAACCCAACTGCGTGCTGGGCCTGGCCACCGGCGGCACCCCCGTTGGTACCTATAAACAGCTGGTCGAGTGGTACAACAAGGGCGACCTGGACTTCTCCGAGGTCACCAGCGTCAACCTGGACGAGTACCGCGGCCTGCCCAAGGAGCATCCCGAAAGCTACTGGAGCTTCATGCACCGCAACCTGTTCGATCTGGTCAACATCCGCCCCGAAGCCATCAACCTGCCCGACGGTACCAACATGGATGCCGAGGGCGAGTGCGCCCGCTATGACGCTGTCATCAAGAGCGTCGGCGGCGTCGACCTGCAGCTGCTGGGCATCGGCCACGACGGCCACATCGGTTTCAATGAGCCGGGCGAGGCCTTCGAGCTGGGCACCCACTGCGTCGACCTGAAGCCCGAGACCATCGAGGCCAACAAGCGCTTCTTCGACGGCAACGAGGACCTGGTCCCCAAACAGGCCTACACCATGGGCATCAAGACCATCATGCAGGCCCGCAAGGTGCTGATGGTCGTCAACGGCAAGGGCAAGGCTGAAATCGTGAAGAAAGCCTTCTTCGGCCCTGTCACTCCCGAAGTGCCCGCCAGCATCCTGCAGATGCACCCCGACTTTATCCTGGTCGGCGATGAGGAAGCATTCAGCCTGATCTGATGGCAGGAGGTTTTCCGCTATGATTATCAAAAATGCCAAAGTTTTTACGGATGGCTGCCGTTTTGTGGAAAAAGACCTGGTGATCCGCGATGGCCGCATCGTCTTCGGTGCCGCCCCGCAGGAGAACGAGGAAGTGCTGGACGCCAAGGGCAGCTACGCCCTGCCCGGCCTTGTGGACATCCACTTCCACGGTGCTGTCGGCCATGACTTCTGCGATGCCGACGAAGCAGGTCTGCAGGCCATTGCCGATTTCGAGGCCAGCAAAGGTGTGCTGGCCATTTGCCCCGCCACGATGACCTTCAGCGAAGAGATCCTGAACGGCATCATGGATGTGGCTGCGGCCCATAAAAATGAGCACGGCGCGGATCTGGTCGGCATCAACATGGAAGGCCCCTACATCAGCCCCAAAAAGGTGGGCGCCCAGAACCCCAAGTACGTGATGGCCGCCAACGCCGATATGTTCCGCCGACTGCAGGCCCGCAGCGGTGGGCTGATCAAGCTGGTGGACGTCGCCCCCGAGGAGCCGGGCAACATGGACTTCATCAAGGAATGTCACGATGAGGTGCGTATTTCCATTGCCCACACCTGCACCGACTATGACACCGCCAAAGAAGCCTTTGCCGCCGGTGCCACCCACATGACCCACCTGTACAACGCCATGCCGGGCATTACCCACCGCGCCCCCGGCCCCATTATCGCCGCGCTGGAGGAGGGTGCCGAGGTCGAGTTGATCACCGACAACGTGCACATCCACCCCGCCGTGGTGCGCTTTACCTTCAACACCTTCGGCGACGACCACGTGATTCTGATCGCTGACAGCATGATGGCCTGCGGTCTGCCCGACGGCCAGTACAGCCTGGGTGGTCAGGCCGTCACCGTGCACGGCCGCCGCGCCACCCTGACCGAGCAGGAGGACACCATCGCCGGCAGCGCCACCTGCCTGTTTGACTGCATGAAGCGTGCGGTGCAGGAGATGGGCGTGCCGCTGGAAAGCGCCGTCCGCGCCGCCACCCTCAACCCCGCCCGCAGCATCGGTGTCGATGCCGACTATGGCAGCCTGGAAGCAGGCCGCTGGGGCAACGTGGTACTGGTGGACGACCAGCTGAACATCCAGACCGTGGTGCGCCACGGCCAGATTCTGTAACCGCTGTAAAAGCCGCAAAAAATAAACCGGGACGTTTTGCCGCGTCCCGGTTTTCTTTTTGCGCACCGTATGCTACAATGGGGGGCAACAAGCAAGAAGGAGTGTGCCCCTATGAAGAAAATTGCGATTTTGGGCTGCGGTCAGCTGGGCAGCATCGTGGCCGATGCCATTGCCAGCGGCCTGCTGCCGGATTATACCCTCTGTGCAGCGATGAGCCGCAAGCTGCCGGACGCCGAGGCCCTATGCGCCAAAGCGGGCGGCGCGGCCTGCGTCACCTTGGACGAGGTGCTGGCCCAGAAACCGGATTACGTGGTGGAGACCGCTGCCGTGCAGGTGGCCAAAGAAAGCTGCCTGCCGGTGCTGGAAGCCGGGCTGGGCTTTATCCCCATCAGCATCGGCGCTTTTGCGGATGCCGATTTTTACGCCAAGGCCTGCGCCGCGGCCAAGGCCCACGGCGGGCGCATCTACCTGCCCCACGGCGCAGTGGGCGGCTTTGATGTGCTGCACACGGTGGCCCTCATGGCCAAGGCGAAGAACCAGCCCATCACCGCCGAGATCCACACCCACAAAGGCCCGGCGTCGCTGAAGAACACGCCGCTGTTCACCGAAGAGCTGATGACCGCGCCAGAAAAGACGGTGCTGGCAGGCACCGCTGCCGAGGCCATCCAGGTATTGCCCACGAAGGTGAACGTGGCGGTCGCCGCCGCCTTGGCCAGCATCGGCCCCGACGCCATGGGTGCAAAAATTACCAGCGTGGAAGGCTTTGCCGGTGACGACCACTGCATCACCATGGAGACCGACGGCCTAAAAGTGACCTCCGACGTCTACAGCCGCACCGCCGAGATCGCCGGCTGGAGCATCGTCTCCCTTCTGCAAAACCTCGCCAGCCCTGTGGTGCTGTTTTGACCTACTTTCTTTGGAAAAGAAAGTAGGCAAAGAAACTTTCCATATAACACAACACAAAAGGGCGATGCCGGAGAACTGCATCGCCCTTTTGTAATGTCGTATTGAGGATAAACCGTAGAGCATTTTGGCCCCGAAAGGGTCAATAGGGAGAACGGGCTAAAAGCCTTAAGAAAATTGCAGCACTCCTGCAATTTTTAACTTTTGGGTCGTCGAAACACCGAAAGCGCAAGCAAAAAATTATTTCTCGCGGCGTTTCGTCAAATATTCATCCATTTCTTCGGCAACCTGCTTGGAGTATTTAACAGCTTCCACAACGGTCCGGGCCCCCAGCACCACATCACCGCTGGCAAAAATCCCCTCACGGGTGGTGTGGCCGTGCTCGTCGGTGGCAAGCAGACCGTGGCTGCTCATCTCCAGGCCGGTGGTGGTGCTGACGATGCGGTTCTGCGCGCCCTGGCTGATGGCAATAATGACGCTGGAGCAGGGGAAGAACTGCTCCTCGCTGGTGGAGGTAATGTTGCCTTCCTCGTCCATCTCCACTTTCTTGTAGTAAACGCCGTCGTCGGTAATGCGGGTGGGGCGCATGCCGTAGTAGAACTCCACGCCGTCGGCCTTGGCGTAGTCCACCTCACGCACGCTGGCGGCGAGCTTCGTTTACAACATGGATCGCCATTTCTTTTTCTCCTTCTTATTTCCTCGCGTATAAAAATCGACATTCCAGCGCGGGCTGTGCTATAATTTTGATAAATAGACCGTTAGGGGGGTGCCCGTTATGGCAAAGGCCGCGGTGCTGCTGCCCCGGCAGAAAATACAGCAAATGGCAGCAGGCTTGATTGCACAGTATCCGAATCTATCACCTTTCTGTATCGAGTATACCCATACCGACGTAGCTTGTCAACGCGCGATAAGGTTACAAAATGATGGCTGCGAGCTGATTTAGGCCCGCGGCCTGCAGGCGGCGCTGGTGTAGTCCGCACCCGGGCTGAAACGCTGGGCCGCTGAAAAGAGGGAAACGCTATGAACGCCGATTCATCAAGGGCATCGTCGTCCCGATCATGACCATTGTGGATGAGGACGAGAAGATCGATGAAGAAAAACAGCGTGCCCAGGTGGATTACGTCATCGTGGGCGGCGTCACCGGCATCCTGACCTTTGGCTCCAACGGCGAGTTCTACATGCTGGAGGAGGATGAGATGGAGCACGGCCTGCGCATCATAGTGGATCGGACCGCCGGGCGTGTGCCGGTCTACTTCGGCATCGGGGCCATCAACGCCAAAAAGTGCTGCCGCCTGGCCAAAATGGCCGTGGCAAACGGCACAGCGGCGGTCAGCGTGCTGCAGCCCATGTTCTTAAAGCCGACCCACGATGAGCTGTTTCTCCACTTTAAAACCATTGCCGGGAGTATTCCCGATACACCGGTATTGCTGTATAACAATCCCGGACGGGTCGGCTACGCGCTGACTCCCCCGCTGGTGGACGAGCTGGCCCACCAGATGCCCAACATCGTAGGCATGAAGGACACCAGCGGCGACATCACCCTGACCGAGGAGTTTATCCGCCGCACGCGGGACGTGGGCGTGCCCTACCGGCCCAGCCTGCCTACCCCGGCGGGTGCCGCCTGGGACGGGTTTGTGCGTACCATGACCGCCGCCGGACTTTTATAAAAAGGAGTCTTTGCCATGAATACCACCCTGCGTGCCCAAGCTGAAACGATTGTAACTGCCAGCATTCACGCCGTGCTGCCGGATGAAGCGGTGCGCCGCGCATTGCAGGGCTTTGCCCCGGCGGGGCGGGTGTTTTTGGTAGCCGCGGGCAAGGCCGCCTGGCAGATGGCCCATGCCGCCGTAGAAGTGCTGGGCCGGCCGGACGGCGGCGTGGTCATTACCAAATACGGCCACGTGAAAGGCGAGATTCCCGGCGTGACCTGCTATGAAGCCGCCCACCCGGTGCCCGACGAAGCAGGCTTTGCCGCTACCGAAAAGGCGCTGGCGCTGGTGCATGGGCTGACCGCGCAGGATGCTGTGCTGTTTTTGCTCTCCGGCGGCGGCAGTGCCCTATTGGAAAAGCCGCTGATCCCTGGCGCGGAATTGCAGGACATCACGTCCCAGCTGCTGGCCAGCGGCGCGGATATTGTGGAGATGAACACCATCCGCAAGCGCCTGTCCGGCGTCAAGGGTGGGCGGTTCGCGCTGGCCTGCGCCCCTGCGCAGGTGTACAGCATCGTGCTCAGCGATATTTTGGGCGACCCGCTGGATATGATCGCCAGCGGCCCCGCCTGCCCGGACAGCTCCACCTGCGCCGAGGCCAAGGCTATCGCCGCACGGTATGGGTTAAAGCTTTCCCCGGCGGCTGCGGCGCTTCTGGAGCAGGAAACACCCAAAGCGCTGGACAATGTGACCACTAAAATCACCGGCAGCGTGCGGGAACTGTGCGCCGCTGCGGCGGATGCCTGCCGCAAAGCGGGCTACACCCCCGTGCTGCTGACCGACCGGCTGAACTGCGAAGCCCGGGAGGCAGGGCGCTTTTTGGGCAGCATCGCCCAAAGCCACGCCGGGCAGGGGCAAAAGCTGGCCTTTCTGGCGGGCGGCGAGACCGTGGTACACCTGACGGGCCACGGCCTGGGCGGCCGCAACCAGGAATTGGCGCTGGCCGCCGCCCCTGCGCTGGCAGGGCTGAATGCCTGCGTTTTCTCGGTGGGCAGTGACGGCACCGACGGTCCCACCGATGCGGCGGGCGGCTACACGGACGGCGATACGGATGCCGCCCTGACCGCCCACGGCCTGACTGTGCCCGCCGTGCTGGCAGATAACGACGCCTACCACGCCTTGCAGGCAGTGGGCGGGCTGCTGGTCACCGGCCCCACCGGCACCAATGTAAATGATGTAAGTGTGGTGCTGGTGCAGGGATAACCACACAAAACAAAACGTCCCCGGCGGTCCCATCGCGGACCACTGGGGGCGTTTTGCGTTGTTTTGTAAGGTTACTTCTGCTCGGCCAGCCATTCCACCGCCGACAGGGCGGCAATGTTGCCCTGCCCGGCAGCCTTGATATACTGGTAGGGCTTGCCTGCCAGATCGCCGCAGGCGAAGCAGCCCGGCAGGTTGGTGCGCATCTGGGCGTCCACGGCTACATGAGGGCCGTCGGTGGCAAGGCCCGGCACCAGTTTGTCCGGCGCTACGGCATCCCGCAGCACAAACACACCGTCCACGGGGTGCAGATCTTTGTCGGTCTGCACGCCCTCGGCCCTCATCGTGCCGGGGATGGATAGCACCCTCTCCCGCACCACCGTTACGTTGGGGCCGACATTGACCTCGTGGGGTACGACCGGGAAATACAATACCCGGGCGCAGGTCTCGGCCAAAAAGTCGGCCTCGCGGCAGCTCTCGGCGTTGTAGCCCAGCACGGCCACTGCCTTGCCCTTGTAAAAGTGGGCGTCGCAGGTGGCGCAGTAGCTTACGCCGCGGCCCAGCAGCTCGTCCTCACCGGGGAAAGGTTTGCCCATCACGACGCCGCCCGCCAGAATAACTGACGAGGCCTCATACATAATATCCGGCGTCTGGATGCCGAAGTAGCTGCCCATGGCGTAGACGGTCGTAACCTGCTTCTCGGTGATCTCCACGCCCATCACGTCCAGATGATGCTTGAGTTTGTCGGCCAGGTCGGTGCCGGTAATGTCCGGCAGACCGGGGTAGTTGCGGATGGTATGGGCCTTGGTCATCTTGGTCGTCAGCCCTTCGCTGCCAAACAGCAGCACCTGCTTGCCGCGCACGCGGGCGGTGATGGCCGCCGATACGCCGGCAGGCCCAGTACCGATAATGGCAATATCGGCGCGGGTGGTTTCGTTCATGGCCGTTCTCCTCTATGCTTTCTGTATACGCTTATACTTTCCCTATTCTACCACAAAATCAGGCGTGCGCAATATTTTTTGTAGCGATGATGTCCACGCCTGTGCCCGCCACATTTTCGGCCAAAACCTGGCCAATGGTTATGGGGGCGGGGACTTCCACGTCTTTCAGCGCGCGGACCACATCAAAAATCTTGCCTTTGGGGATGTCACTGCGGGTCTTGCAGCTGACCATGGCCAGGGTGCCGCCGGTCACGCGGACGGTGCTGGTCACGATGCGGGTGGGGGCCGTGACCTCCTTGCGGGCGTAGGCATCACCCCGGGGGCAGGTGTTGCCGGTGACGGAGGCGACCGCACCGTCCTCCATTGTAACGATCAGCGGGCAGCCCATGGGGCAGCCGATGCAGGTAAGTTCGATTTTTTTCGTTTCCATAATCAGGCCTCCTCCAGCGTAACAGTCAGGCACGAGGCGTCAGGATGGGCGCGCAAGTCGGCCCCTTTCAGGCGGACGGTCTCCATCTCGCCGGGGGCCAGCACGGGCCGCTTGCGGCTGAAAATGCAGGTATCGCCCAGATATACGGCGATCTTTTTGTTCTTGAACACACCGCCCACGCGGAAGCGGATGGTCACGGTATCGCCGGCGCAGGCCGGGCGCACCGTGGCGGGCACGGTGTAGCGCACGCCGTTCTCGCAATGCACCGGGATGGCCGGGGCGTCCTGCTCGCCATTTTGCAAATAAGCGGCGGCCTGGGCACCGGCAGCGCCGGCTTCCTCGGAAACATAGTCCACCAGATCATGCACATGCAGCACATTGCCTGCGGCAAACACGCCGGGGATGCTGGTCTCCAGGCTTTCGTTGACCAGCGGCCCGCTGGTGATGGGGCTTAACGCCACACCGGCGGCGCGGCTCAGCTCGTTTTCAGGCAGCAGACCGCAGGAGAGCAGCAGCGTGTCGCAATCGTAGTGTTCCTCGGTGCCGGGGACGGGCTTGCCGTTTTCTACACGGGCCAGCGTGATGCCCTCGACCCGCTCCTTACCCTGGATGTTCACGACGGTGTGGCTCAGCTTCAGCGGGATGCCGAAGTCATCGAGACACTGCACAATGTTGCGCTTTAAGCCGCCGGAGTAGGGCATCAGTTCGGCCACCACCTGCACCTGGGCACCCTCCAGCGTCATGCGGCGGGCCATGATCAGGCCGATATCACCGGAGCCAAGGATGACCACCTTGCGGCCAGGGAGATAGCCCTCCATGTTCACCAGCCGCTGGGCCGTACCGGCGGTGTAGATGCCGGCGGGGCGGTAGCCGGGGATGTTCAGCGCACCGCGCGGGCGCTCCCGGCAGCCCATGGCCAGAATGACGGCTTTCGGGTGCAGCTGGAACAGGCCGTCCGTTTTGTTCATGGCGGTCACGGTCTTGTCCGCTGCCAGGTCCAGCACCATGGTGTTGAGCTTGTAGGGAATCTGCAATTCCTCAGCTTGGGCGATGAACCGGGCCGCGTACTCGGGGCCGGTCAATTCCTCTTTAAAGGTGTGCAGGCCAAAGCCGTTGTGGATGCACTGGTTCAAAATGCCGCCCAGTTCGCTGTCGCGCTCTAAAATCAGCAGGTTTTCTACACCGGCCTTGCGGGCAGCCACGGCTGCCGCCAGCCCCGCGGGGCCGCCGCCGATGATGACGAGATCTACGTTGTTCATATCCAGCCCCTCCTTTTAAAACGTATCCTTGTTGGTGCCGACGATGATTTTAGATTTGCCGCCGGCCTTGGTAATTTCACTCTGAGGCACGCCCAGCTCGCGGGCCAGAATTTCCATCACGCGGGGGCTGCAGAAGCCCGCCTGACAGCGGCCCATACCGGCACGGGTGCGGCGCTTTACGCCGTCCAGACTGCGGGCACCGGGCACGCGGTGGATGGCATCAATAATTTCGCCCTCGGTCACGCTCTCACAGCGGCAGATAATCTGCCCGTAGGCGGGGTTCTCCTTGATAAGGGCGGCGCGTTCTTCAAAAGGCAGCGTCTTGGGGTCCAGGATACCCTTGCGGGTGGGGTCAAACGTCGGATCGTCCTCCAGATGCAGGCTGTTTTTCACGATGTCGGCCACCATAGCGCCCACGGCGGGTGCGCTGGACAGGCCGGGGGACTCGATGGCAGCGCAATCCACAAAGCCGGGGGCAATCTCGCCAATGAAGAAATCGTGCCGCGGCTCGTGGGCGCGCAGGCCTGCAAAGCTGGTGATAGTCTGGCGCATGGGCAGGTCCTTCACCGCCAGGCCGGACTTCTCCCGCACTTCGTTCAGGCCTGCCGCCGTGGTGGCGGTGGCCTCTTTGTCATCCACATCAATGGCCGTAGGGCCGACCAGCAGGTTGCCGTGCACGGTGGGGGTAACCAGCACGCCCTTACCGTACTTGCCCGGCAGCTGGAAGATGGTGTGGTGCACATGCCCTGCCGCCGCGTGGTCCAGCAGGAAGTAATCGCCGCGCCGGGCAATGATCTGCATCGGGTGGGCGGCATCCACTGCGTTGTGCAGCTCGTCCGCATGCACACCGGCAGCGTTCACCACAAGGCGCGTCTCAAAGCTGCCCTTGTCGGTCTCCACGCGCCAGCCGCCCTCGATGGGGGCAAAGCCGGTGACGGTGGTATCAAACTGGAACTTTACGCCATTTTTTGCGGCGTTCTCGGCAAAAGCATAGGTCAGGCCAAAGGGGCAGACGATGCCGCCGGTGGGTGCCCACAGGGCGGCCACCGCGTTATCGGAAATGTTCGGCTCCATCTTGACCAGCTCGTCGCGTTCGATAATGCGCAGGCCCTCTACGCCGTTGGCCACGCCATTTTCGTACAGCTTTACCAGATTCGGGCGGTCCTGCTCGCTCAAACACACCACCAGGCTGCCGCACTGGTCGTAGGCAAAATCCAATTCTTTGGCAAGGGCAGGCATACGGCGGCTGCCCTCCACATTTAATTTGGCCATCAGGCTGCCGTGGGTGGCATCGTAGCCTGCATGGACAATGGCGCTGTTGGCCTTGGAGGTACCGCAGCAGACATCCTCCTCCTTATCCAGCACCAGAATATCTGCTTTACAGCGCGATAATTCCCGCGCTGCGGCACAGCCGGAAACGCCTGCACCGATGATCAGAACGTCCAACATACTTATTCTCTCCTTCTGGTGAAAATCACCTATACCATCAGTATACCGTGCAGAAGTTTTGCCGTCAATAGCCTGTTTTTTGTTGTTTTTGTACAAAGAGCACCCCATAAACCACACAAAGCAGCACCTGGTAGATCAGGCGCTGCCTTGCAGTTTGGAAGTAATAAAGGCAATACCGCATAATTCTAAGTGCCGATACGGCGAGCGAGGTGCGGCAGATG
>ERZ773218.2219-NODE-2219-length-15808-cov-4.063861_pt1 | contig 15808 bp, 8 predicted proteins | sample MGYA00580527_ERZ773218 | MGnify/ENA primary metagenome ERZ773218 (study PRJEB29015, sample SAMEA2737763) | human gut metagenome | biome: human gut; feature: human-associated habitat; material: faeces | place: China | collected 2012 ...
TAAAAAAAGAATGTGCAAAGCACATTCTCGCGCCGAGTGCGGTCGCTTGCGACATGTTTCTTCTTCGCACGAGCGCGCATCCCGCGGAGCGTTTTTTTGTCATAGGACGAATTTCCTATGACAAAAAAGAGGCAGTTCCCCTCTCCAGGTTTCCTGCCTCTTCCATTCATTTTACCAGCAAATCCAGCTTATTCGGTTTTCTCCCCGTCATCAGCCTTTTCCTCGTCCCCGCCATCTTCTTCCACGAAAATGTCGTCCGGATCTGCTTTTTTCTGTTCCTCCACTGCATCCAGCTTTCTCAGATCATCGGTCTCCAGCACATCCTCTTCTGGCGCTTCTTCCGCTTCGTTTTCTACCGGTGCGCCGCACTTTGCACAGAAAGCATCATTCTTTCCGACGGAAGCCCCGCATACCGGACAGGTTCCTGCTTTTTCCAGTTTTTTTACCCGCTCCTCCAGTTCTGCGATGTGGGCCAGGGTTTTCTCGATCTCCGGGAAGAACATCTGGTATTCATCATTCTCGTTGTCACGGTGCTTTTTGAAATACAGCACGCCGATGGACGCGTACAGCTCCTTGGTCTTGCTCTTCTCCGTACTGATCTGTGCCTTTAACTGCAGGATCTCAGCCACATCCTTTGCTTTCTTTGCTGCTTCCCGGCTTTTATCAGCCAGAGTTTTTCCAATCTCATCAAAAAATGCCATATGAACATTCCTCCTTTGAACCTATCTTATCTTTTCTCAAAAGGAATGTCAATGCCGTTCTATTCCTGCAGATATTTCATTCTCTGCTCCTTGCTCAGCTTAGACGGATCGATGCAAAATGGATACCAGTTTTCTGTGTCCTCTGCTTCAGACACCACAGTCTGCTGATCCTCTGTATCATGACCCACAAACAGAACACTGGCACTTGCTTCGGTAATGGTCTGCTCATAATACATGTCATTCATCCAGACATAATCCTGATAATTTAATGCCGGAATCAATGCCTCCAGATCCTTAGCATCACGATACAGGACCGTCCTGCTTCGATTTCCGTTGCCTTCCGGATAGGAGGTGATCTGGATACCGGAAACATTCTCTGTATTTAATTCTGTAAAGTCCACTCCCGCCTCTTTTAACAGGGCAATCGTTCCCGTAAAGGACGGATACACCGGATAATAACACCGATTACTGATATACTCTGCAGAATACCAGGAGTCTGACAGTCCTCTCAGGCTTTCTATACGACTGATTCCTTCACACTGGTTCTTTGTACGGAACTGGATCGTTGCCATCGGATATTCCTTCTTCCTGGTTTCTATGGTCAGGGCCTTTAACTCGCTCTGGTACACCTCCAGCAGATGCTCCTGCATTTGCTGGTCGGTCTCCACCTTCTGTACCTGGTTATACTGCTGGAAATAGATCTCTTCGGTGTCCTGGGAGCTCTGGCTTAAGACCGGGTATTTTCCCATTTTAAATTCCACGCTGTCATAAATCTGGCTCCAGCATTCCTCTGCTTCTGCATTCATACGGATCGTATAGGTTCTGTTGACCTTTTTCCCACTGTTCAGATGGTACTGCACCGTGATCGTCTTCCAGATATCATCCTGTCTTTCCACATCCCAGATGCTTCCGATCCGTCCATTCGTCTTACGCAACTCTTTCTGCACCTGGATTCCATTTTTCACCAGTTCCATTACCGGATAACAATCAGTCAGTTCCATATGTTCCAGCAGATATACATTTTCATCCCCATAATCCCAATGCGGCTGCTTTGATTCATCTTCCGGAATCTCTACCTGTCCGTAAGTCACCCAGGTATCATCGTCTTCCATATTGATGGCCATGCTCTGGATCTTCCCGGTATCCGGTATCCAGGTGTCATAACCGAACCAGTCCTTAAAGCCTGCCATGGAAAGTCCCAGAGTCACCAGAAGACAGCCCGCAAGATAGATTTTCCGGTCAAACAGCCGCCGGAAATCCATCCGGTAAATGATCTCGATGATGCAGTGGGCCAGTACCGTACCAACTACCGCTCCCACTGACAGCCAGATCACCGTAGCTCTCAGCGCAAAGAAGAACATACCAAACACCACGCCCACCGGGATCACGATCAGAATCCGGATCACATTTTCTGTCTTCGGAAATGCCATAGCCTTTCCTGCCGCCTCAGAGGGGCGCAGCCAGTACAGGCAATAGGTACCGACAGCAAGGACCACTGTCACCAGAAGCGCTGTCACCACCGCTCCTGTCACATTCTGTCCTTCACCAAAATTTCCCAGGGCGTACACATATGCCGTAAATGGCGACGTCCTTTCCAGCAGCTTCTCAAACAGATCACTGATGACCGCTGTCTCCCGGTAAGTTTTAAACCATGTGTCCATATACGCCATGGAAAGTCCCACCACCGCCGGTCCATAGGAGAAAAATACCGCAGTTCCCAGAAGCGCTACCACGATATTGCCCGTCAGCATCATAGCCGCAGATACCGTCGTGTAAAGCAGGCTGTAAAATACCACGTTGATCAGCGCTCCCATCCAGAATCTTCCTGTATGAATGCCGCCACTGATTCCACATCTTCCGGCTAAAAGAATGGTCACTGCCGTAAATACCAGATAAACCGCCGCTGTCACCCAGATTCCATTGAAATAATTGGCGATATAGAGCACATGGCGTTTCACCGGAATGCTGTGATAAAAATCCACCTTTTTACTGTTATGCAGATAACAGAAGCTGGTCCCCGATCAGAACTGCCGCAGCCATGGGATTTACCATCAGCAGGGACAGAATATTCGTCTCCATGTATTCTCTGGTGGATTCATTCCATTTTCCTGCCTGCTCTGCGTATTCGCTGCACTTGACCGCAATCGGGAAAATCTGTGCAAAGATCAAAGCCAGGACTGTCAGGGCAATGGTCCAGACACGCCGTTTTAAATCCTCTGCCATTAATTTAAAGGATAAGTTTTTTGATGTCATAACCAGCCACCTCCGTTTCACTGATAAAGATCTCCTCCAGGGACAATGGAATGATCTCCGCAAAGATCGGATGATACTGCTCCATCCGCGCCTCGATCTCTTCCCTGGTTCCACGCACCGTCAGGGTACACAGGCTTCCTCTGGCATCTGCATGGATAATGTCCAGAGTCTTCAGATCTGCCACATTCATTCCAGGAACCAGCACACACTGGAGCTTATGGATATTTAACTTCATATCCTCCAGATCCTTGGAAAGAAGGATTCCTCCCTTATGCAGCAGCCCTACATGGTCGCAGATATCCTCCAGCTCCCGCAGGTTGTGGGAAGCGACGATCGGCGTCAAGTTTCTCTCCTCCATGTCACCTATAAAAATACTTTTCACTGTCTGCCGCATCACCGGGTCCAGTCCGTCAAATGTCTCGTCACAGAACAGATAATCCGTCCCGGCACACACGCCGCAGATCACGGAAACCTGTTTTTTCATACCTTTAGAAAATGTATTGATCTTCCGTTTCCGGTCCAGTTCAAAGCTGTCCATCAGATGGATGAACCTGTTTTTATTAAATTTCGGGTAAACGCCCATATAAAACTTCATCAGCTGCTCCGGAGTGGAATTGCTGAAGAAATACTGGTCATCGGAAATATAGAAAAACCGTGACTTCACCTCCACATTCTCATATACTTCCTTCCCGTCGATGGTCACGGAGCCCTCATCCGGCTTCAAAACACCGCTGAGCATCCGCAAAAAGGTACTTTTGCCTGCTCCGTTGGTGCCGATCAGTCCAAATACACTGCCATCCCGGATCTGGGCATTTATATGGTCCACTGCCATCAGGCTTCCAAACTGTTTGGTCAGATTTTTCGCCTCTATCATACGCTTTACGCCTCCCTTTCTGTCTCATTTTCCTCATAGATCCTGACGATCTGCTCCCACAGCTGCTCCTTGGTCATCCCCAGGGCACAGGCTTCCTTAGCCAGATCCACCTGCCGCTGCAGCACTTCCTGTCTCCCGGCTTCCTTCACATGGCCGTTATCTGCCACAAAGCTTCCTTTTCCCTTGATGGAATAGATGTATCCCTGCCGTTCCAGCTCCGCATAAGCCCTCTGGATCGTATTCGGATTGATGGACAATTCCATGGCCAGGCTCCGCACCGATGGCAGCTGGCTGTCTTTCTCCAACGCCCCTGTCAGCATCAGCTCCTGGAACCGGGAAATCACCTGCTCATAGATCGGACGCCGGTCCCGATAATCCAGTATGATCATAAAGTCCCTCCTTTTGAATCAAACACCGCAACCGTTCTCCATGTTTCTGTATGAACTGTATGATGTGTTTTAACTGTATTAATTATCTCAATACAGTTATAGTACAGATTCATACAGTTGTCAAGATGGAATTATTGGAAAATCAAAAAAACAGGAGATATTTCATAGAAAATGTGATAAAATAATTTCATAGAATTCCTCTGTATCACGGAGGAGTTGTATGAAACAAACCAGAAAATTTCAGGATCTGACCATTGGTGATAACTACATGTTCGGTTCGGTGATGATGGAAAATGATAATTGCCGTCAGTTACTGGAACGTGTGTTGGAAATGCCGATCAGCCGGGTGGAGGTCATTAAAGAGAAAAGTATGATCTACCATCCAAAATGTAAGGGAGTACGTCTGGATGTATATGCAAAAGACGAGAATAATACACATTATGATGTGGAGATGCAGTTGTTGAAACGAGATGCGCTTCCAAAACGCAGCAGATATTATCACAGCCAGATGGATATGGAGCTTTTGACTAGCGGAGCAAAATATGAAAACCTACCAAATACTTATGTGATTTTTATCTGCGATTTTGATCCATTTTCAGACGGAAAGTATCGTTACCGTTTTCGGAATGTATGTAAGGAAACGGGAAAAATATTAGAAGATGGTGCTGAAACTATCTTTTTAAACACCAGAGGAAAGAATCCAGATGAAGTTTCTGAAGAGTTGGTATCTTTTTTGGAGTTTGTACGAGCAGGACAAGATGGAAATTTTGAAGATTTTGGAGATACATATGTGACCAGGCTTCAGAATACGATTCGACAAATTAAGGAAAATCGTGGAAAGGAGAGGCAATATATGATGTGGCAGGATATCATTGACGATGCTAAGGAAGAAGGTCGCCAGGTTATGATTAAGCTGCTAAGGGATATGTTAAGTCCTCTTGGTACATTGCCTGATGAAATTATTCAGCAGATTGATCAGGAAAAGGATTTGGATAAGCTCAGTGCATGGGTGAAGCTTGCGGCGAAGGCAGAAAGTCTGAAGGATTTTATCAGCCGGATGTAAGGAAAAGAATAAAATTTTCTATAACAAAAGATAACATTTCTAAAACTCAAATGTCTCTGTGTATAGCAGGAAACAATATAAGTTACAGAGACAATCAGTAATCTATTGGCATCAAAGTTGATTCAACAAAAAATTCAAGAAAAAGATACAGAGGAATTCTATATTTTCCATCAAACGAAAAAAGCATCTCCGCTATGGGAAATGCTTTCTTCCTAAATATTTATTTTATCTTCCGGCCTCTTCGTCCCAACTGCCGTCCTCTTTCACGTACCAGCCATCCGGTGTCCAGCGCTTTGTATACATAATACCGGCGGTGCCGTCGGAGTTGGGATTCAGATAGTACCATTTTCCGTTGATGAACTGCCATCCGGTCAGCATACCCTGGTTTTCGTCCATATAGAACCAGCCCTGGTAAATGGTGTCGTAGATCCAGCCGCTGCTTATATAGCCGTCAGCGCCAAATGCCCACCATCTGCCGTTGATCTTCTCCCAATGATATGCGCCTGCGCGGCCCATTGGCCAGGTGCCGTCGCTGTAGCGGAGCCACCAGCCTTTGGCGTCTTTCATCCAATGGCTGTAGCCATCGTTCACGGTCTGATTGGCTGTGCCGGTGATGACGCCCTGTTCCACATTCCTGTAGCCCTTCTGACTGTCTTTCGTAACCTTGTTGGACGGATCCGGGGTTACTTTAACACTACTTTCGTTCGGATCATCATAATCGGAGCTGTCCCCGTCTGAACTGGAGCTGCCATTGGAATTACCATTATTGGAGCCATTGTTGCCGGAATTATTTCCAGAGTTGTTGTTGGAGTTACTGTCAGACGAATCTGCAGTCAGAGTCACGATCACAGGAATCTGAATATCCTCGTAATTCTTAGTCTCCACCTTCACGACAACCTGGGCAGTCTTGCCAACCATGTTTTTAGAACTGCCTTTCAGACGAAGTACCAGATTCATGCCATCCACTGCCGCACTATCTAAGATCTGTCCCTCATCGGAAATGATCTGCGCCGTGATACTCCCAATGGTTCCGCAGTTCTCCGGAAATCCTGGCAATGCCACCTGTCTCTCGCCAGTCTCTTTGTAGCTGTATGATTCTGACATAGCAGATACGGTTGGAGCAGCTGCTTTCTGCACAGTCACAGCAACTGTTTTCGTTTCGTCATTGAAATTCGCCATAGATGCTTTCACATACACCAGATACGTTCCCGCCTCTGTAAAGCTTGGGATCTCACTCTGGTAATTGACACCGTCCTTCGAGTAGGTAAATGTTGCATCCGGGCTTACCTTTTCAAGACCGGTTTCCACAGAAGCATTGATCTTCGGCTGCTGCTCGGTACCGTTGTAGGTAAGCGGGGCTGCGGATACGGTCATGGACGCGAAATCACGTGGCTTGATAACGCCCTTCAGTGATGAAGTCTCATTTACCAGCTCATAATTATCCAACTGATCACCTGCTAAAGTAATAATTGTCGCATCTATATAGTGTTCTCCAACATCTGCGCTCTGATATGCATATTCGACCTTGTCCACATGAATATCCCGGAAATCAGGCACACCAGAATCGCCAAAAAGCGTAACAAGTACCTTCTGCTCTTCCGTAACATTCGTAGTTCCATCGTAAACTTTATCTAGCGGGCCTCCTTCCATTTGCGATTTTAATTTGCACTTGTTGATTGTGAATATAGCTCCATTCTGTACATCCGTATAATTCCCTTTTCCCACCAGAATAACCTTATAGTTTCCAGCGTTCTTTCGTTCGTTAACTTCTACTCTGTTCTCATTTTCCCACCACTTAATGGTATAATCGACATCTTTTTTCAACGCATTTCCTAACGAACCGTTCCAGTTCTCAACCACTTTGATCTCCGGATTCTGATTTTCTCCATTATAAGTACTGGGATCGATCGTTACTGTTACTTCCGAAGCAAAGTCACGCCTGGTAATTTCCGTTTGATCACGAGAAACAAAGATTCCCGGCTGATAATTGTCTGTGAGCACTCTTACAAATACATACTTACCAGAATCATTTACATTTACAATCTTTGGGCACTCTGACAGCCATTGATCTGGTAAATTACTACTGTTCGATGTTGCAGCGAGCTGATATTCGTACCTTGCATCAGCTGGGATACCAGGCGATTTATATTTAATTGCAGCTGCTGGATATCCCTCAGCACCATTATATACACCCTTAGCAGCTTCCACATTTAAATCCCACCTAACAGGATATGTTCCCGGAGTAACCTTCAATGTTATCGTAACTGGCTTTGCAGGTGTATAGACTCCTGTCCCTTCTGTTGTAACCTGAATTACAAACGTACCTATCTTTTCAACTGTCAAACGGCCATTCGTATCAATAGTACCTTTTCCTGTGCTTTCATTAAGAATTTCATATGTCAATGCACCTGCATTCGTTGGCTTTTCAATGCTCGCACAAGTCTTAACATCCACTACCAATTTATCCTTATACGAAACATCCGCAGGCTGGCTAAATGTAATATCACCAGGGTCTGTTCTGTTTCCTTCCGGCACTTGTCCGGTTCCGCTGATTGTACCAGTATTTTCAATCGTTCCATTTCCTTCAAAACTACCATTTGCAATAAGCTTTCCTTTATTTATCAGCTTACCATTATCTCCAATCTTTATTCCTCCAGTCTCTAATATTCCTCCTTCTACTGTCGTTGTAACCCCTTGCGCAATTTCAAGAATATTCACATTCATCATTCCGCCTTTAATCGTCAAGTCACCTTTTGTAATAAATCCAGTATGACCAGTCGGAGAAGTAATAGTAACCGTACCACCAGAAAGTGTAAAATTAGAATTCTGGCCATGATCCACTGCTACCTTGTTTTCTCCAGTAATCTCAAAATTGCCATCAGACATATTAACTGTTCCTAATGCACATAGACCATACTTTCCCTTTCCTTTTGCGGTAACCGATCCTCCATTAATATTTAAAGTTCCTTTTTGAGTTACATAAATCGCTCCAGACGCATCATTAAACTGACCCGTCGCCTCCATAGCTGCTACAACATTTCCACTTTTTACTGTTAAATTTCCTTGAACTTCTATTCCACATGATCCATCAGCGTTACCCGATGTTTTATATCCATTAGCCGTTAGAGAGGCTGCACCAGTTCCTGCAACGATTGTTGCGGTTCCCCCGTCAGTAATGTGAAGTGCTATTCCAGCACAATACGTTCCCGCCCCATCCAACTTATTATTACCATTTAACACTATTTCCCAGTCTCCACTAGGTATAATAATATTACTTGCTGAAGTATTATTTAGTGTTAAGCGAAAATGATGCTGGTCATCAGTTCCCTTTTCCAAATATTCAACCTGTATATTTGTCTGATCCTTTATACTATCAAAAACACCATTAAGACTTGAAAAACGCTTCCCATCAAAATTAAGCGTTTTGGATTCCTGTCCAGAAGCAGGGCTCACACGTAACACCGGCCATTCATTCGCCGTCACCGCTGCCTGATCACCAGCCACAGACACTTCCACCACCAGCGCATCCACGCCTTCTGCCAGCTCATATCTCTCCGACAGCTCTGCTTTAAACTCATAGGTGCCTTCCAGTGGCCAGCGGCCTTCTTCGTCCTGCACATACTCCGGGCAGCTCCAGTTGGTGATTGGCAGATTCTTTTCCTCCCCTTCTTCCACCCGGGCGATAATGGCCGTTGGTAAATACTCAATGATCTCTGTAAAGGATGGCTGGGCTTCCTCAGTGATTCCGGTGAGCTCCAGTCTGCCATCAAGCAGATTTTCCTCCGGATCAAACCATGACCATGACAGGATCTTCGTCTGTGAAACCGGTGTGATGGTTCCACCCGTGGTTGTGATATCTTTCGCATCGGATGGCGTACTGACCGAAAGTGCTGCCCCGTTCTGAGCAGGCGCATCGTTTAAGTTTTTATTTTCATCTGCATTACCAGAAGAATCCTTCCGGTCTGCGGCTTTTTCTCCAGCTTGCTCTTTCTTAGAATCATTCTTGCCGGTATTGGAAGCAACAGTATCCAACGTGTCGGTATTCTCATTATTTTCCTTCTCTGTATCCCGTATACAGCCACTTTCTACGCTGCAAATGTGGGTACATTCCGTAGGCTCCTTTCCGATCTGGGATGGAGTTGCTGTTTCGTCTGCATCTTTGTAGCACTCTGCCGTATGCACATGGACACACCGGTTATTCCCTGTATCCGGCCGAATCTCTCCCCATGCTGTATTCCCAAAAGCTGTCGATATTGCCAACGACATGGCCAGCCAGACCGCCGCTGCTTTTCGTGTATTTTTCATTACCACAACGCCCCTTTCTGATTCCTTTTCACATTTCATGTACGCTCATATAGTCAGCCTATTGCTCTACTTTCATTATTTAATAATCCGCGCGACATGTCAAGCAAATGCACACGAATTGTTGTTTTTTTTGCACGAAAATAAGTAAATAAATAGAAATCCGGAAGGATTCCCAAAGCCTGCAGATCCTTTCCGGATTATTCTATACTTAGTGCAAGAGCATCTCTCCGCGAAGATGCGCAGTGATTCTGATAGAAGCATGTCAGCTTCGATGACCAGAATCACGCGCCAAGTCTCACGGAGGTTCGGCTTGAAACTCGCTTTACTGCTTGCTTCTTCCGTCCCAGACACCGTTTTTATCTACATAGTATCCATCCGGTGTCCTTTGTCCGGCATACATAATCCCTCTCTTTCCATCGGAACTCGGGTTAAAATAGTACCAGGCTCCATCGAGAAGCACCCAGCCGGTCTGCATGCCGCGTTCCAGATCCATATAGAACCAGCCGCCGTAATCCTCATCTCTTAACCAGCCTGTCTTGGCATAGCCAGCTTCATCAAAGGCCCACCAATTTCCGTTGATCTGCTCCCAGCTATGCGAAATATCACCGGAATCACGTACAATGCCCTTCGGATAGGTATTATCTGCAAAGCGTAACCACCAGCCATGCTCATCCATCATCCAATGGCTCTTTCCGTCATTGACAAAGCTGTTTGTTTCTCCTGTGATAATTCCTGCCGTACTGTCGATCGTTCCTTTGACCGAATCCTGTCTAATTACACCGCTGCCGGAGGTTTTATTCTGTCCAGAAGACGAGCTGTTGCGGTTTGGTTTTTCCGGCTTATCCGAATCATCCGAATCATCCGTTCTGTTCGATCCGTTCGATTTGTCTGCTTCTCCCGGCTTGCCCGTTTCACCCGGTTTTTCTGTTTCACCCGGCTTGCCTGTTTCACCAGGCTTTTCTGCTTCGCCCGGCTTGCCTGTTTCTCCCGGCTTATCTTCCGTTGCTGTCACTTCTGCCGTACCGGTCATCGCTGCGATCTCATAACGAGCGGATGCCCATTCATTCGGTGTAAATACCACCTCGTAGCTATGGGTGCCCGCCTGTGCCGTTAAGGCCGGATCCTTCCAGGAAAAGCTTCCGTATTCAGTGCTTCCTCCTGATAAGACAGAGTCACTCAGAGGACTTCCCGCCTTCACCGACGCTGCCGCCGGCCAGGTGATCTGCGGTGCAGCCACCTTTCCGATCGTAAATGTAAATGCAGCCGGAGCAGGCGTGTTGTATTTGGCCGCCCACTCCTGATGAGTGTCAAAATCAAACTCGGCTGTCATCCGGTGCGTTCCTACGGATGCGATTCCCGGCTTCGTCAGGTTGAGAACCGCAGTTCCAGCTTCCCCTACAGGGATCGTATCCGGATTCTGAATTCCATTATCATAGAAGCGGATCATACCCTGCAGCTTGTCACCATACGCTCCCTGAATACCTGCAATGATATCAAAATCATCCTCGTAGGTTCCGAGAATCCCTTCCGGCTGCTGCACTCCGGTATTCCGGTTCACAGCCGTTAAGGTAAGGGTGAGTGTTCCTTTTTCAATGGTGATCCTTTCCTTTGCCGGTGTGCTTGTGCCAAGGTAATTTGTTCCCTCTGCCATGGTGATGCTTACCTCTGCGGAACCAGTGCCTTTGATGGTCACCTGACCCTGTTCGTCCACGGTGAGAACATTTGCATCGGAGCTTGTATAGGTCAGAGCTCCATCTCCCACTACCTTCACACCTGTCAAGGAAAAGCTGTCATCTCCATAGGTTTTTTCTCCAGTCCATGTTTGCGGATCGATCGAAACCGAACCCTGTATCTGATGGATCGTTCCGGTCTGGGCTGGATATGTGATAAGGTAATTCTGCAGATTCACTGTGCTCTCACCCGTCTCAACCCTTGCCTTTGAGGAATCAATGGTTACCGCCTTACCGGTTCCGGCATTGGCATCTTCAAAGCTTCCTTTCAGGCCACTGATAGTATAGCTCTGACCCGAAGCTCCTATCTCTACCGTCGCCTTTAATGCGATATCGGTACTTCCGTCATAGTCTTTTTCAATAGGTGTCGTAAGAACTGCTCTCAACTCTTTCGGAGCTATCTCCGGAATCACGTCTCTTGTCAAACTATTTCCATACTGCCCTTCCGGTGCTCCCTCCGGGCTAAATTCTACCTGATATGCAGTGGTTCCCGTTACCTCCGGATAAATTGAGGAAGCGGATGTTCCGCTCTGATCCGTACTGAACTTCCATGTTCCTGAAACCGGTGATCCACTATAATTAACGACCCGAAATCCCTCTGCCAGCTGTACCGGAATCTGATCAAGTGTCTGTCCATAGGTTCCCTTCGCTTCAAAGGATACAGTGCCGGAGCCGCCGATCTGTAAGATATCCGGCGTTGTCACCGATAAGCGATCAGCCGGCTTCGATGCAAAGTCGCTGTCTGTTGCTTTCACACGAAGGGTTACATAATAGGTTTGAGCCGGAGTCAGACCATTAAACCGATTACTAAACTGATTCCCTGACTGCCACTGAAGCTCACTATCCGCAGATTTTGAAATTCCGTACTCACAACCGGAAACGGGCTGTCCCTTTACCCTGATAGAGTAGCTGTCTTTCGTTACATCTGTTCCCTGTATCTGGGCCGGTTTTGCCGGTCTTACCGGAATCTTTATCTCGACTGCTTCACCTTCTGTGGTGGAACCTGTAGCTGCTTTTCGCACATACAGGGTAATCTCGTTCGCGTTCCCCAGCTGTTTATCCAGAATTTCCGTCAGAGATGCCTCGCCGCCTGCCGGAATCGCTATCCAAGTTGTGGCATCCTGAGATTCCGCATATTCCAGATCATACAGAGCCATATTTTTCAGGACTTCCCTTTGATAATCAATAGAGGTCTGTTCACGCTCCAATACATTCTCATCCTTGCCTGCCTCAACCTTTCCGGTAAATTCCACACCGCCAAAGGAGGCTTTCACTGCCTCCGAAGCCGGAAGGTACATATAGAGCTTTCCGCTGGAATCTGTCCGGACATCCTGAAATCCGTAGGTGCTTCCTTCAATACCTGCTTTTTCAACCAGTGTATTATTCTCATAGATACCGGTCAGATCCGCTGTGGTGTAATAAACCGGGTTACCCTTCGCATTTTTTGGTGTATTCTTCTGCCATGCTCCATCTGCAGTCTTTTCCCAACCATAAATGATCGGTCGCGGTATATATCCATCCGCCTCCTTCAAACAGATCGTTCCACCCGTAATCGTCACATCAGTTTGTACCTGTGTATTACTACTTTCTCCCATCCCAATATGTGCTACTTTCCTATACCCTGTCGTTTTTTTATCCAGACATATGGTACCACCGTCAATCAGCACCTTCGACGAACTATCCAAACCACTTCCGATGCAGGCTCCCCGTTCAGAATAGGCTGTAATCATTCCACCATGAATCTCAATCTCGGCAGTTATCGCCGGTTTACTACGGGCATATCCAATACCACTTCCAATTCCGGCACCGTTCTCCGAGCTTGCATTCACCGTTCCGCCTTCTATCACGATTTTACCGGTTCTTTCCTGGCTATCAGCACTTCCTGTTCCGATTCCGGCACCCCAACTACCTTCTGCAGTTACAACTCCTCCGCTAATCCGTATTTCTTCTACACTTTTTCCTGCCGAAGCACCGATGGCAGCTCCCCTAGGATTGTAATCCGTCATTTTTGCAATTACAGTTCCCCCCTTGATGTGAATGATTCCTGTATCCTGTCCTACATTTCCTCCAATTGCTGCACCCGTCTTGCTTACCTTTGTGTTATTGAGCACCTCTATGGAGCCCTGCTGTTCCGGTTCACTGTCAATCGTAAGCTTCGCACCTTTTGCCACGCTGATGCCGGCAGATGAAGAAGAATTCTCTGATGTATTAATCGAAATCTTGTTTTTCCCTTCCAGATAGGTGATCACCTGGGACGCTCCGTTTATCTGAATCGGTGCGATAGCCTTTGCCGGTGTAATCGTAAGGTTCTTTAATACGAGCTTTAGTTCCATGGAGGCTGGAGTATTCACAGAGAGATGATAATTCTCCACATTATTCCCAGATGAAGTGATCCGATAGCATTTATCATAGGACTGGTCTATTAACTTCTCACTAACCACCTGATCAGAATCGGCTGCTTTTTTAGAATAGGAAATCGCCAACTGACCATTATCCACGTAAAAAGATATATCTCCAAGGGAAAGATCCAGCTCTCCCTCCAGTGCCTCTGCCGCATTTAATACGATGATATCCGTTCCTGCAGCCGCTGCCTTTACCGTTTCGCTGTCCAGAATAAATCTTCCGCCGGAGCTGCCTAATTCTGTGATGCCTGTATTTATCACAAACCGGTAATTTCCGGCCGGAAGATATGCCAGAGCATGTGCATGATTGCCTGCTTCTGCATCGATTGTCAGCTTCCCGTCAAAGGCAAACTGGCCTTCTTCCTGCTTTAAATCTACCGGAGTTTCTGAAGCAGCTCCAGCCAGCCGTCCGGCTGTCAGGGATACTTTCGCTGACGCCTGCACCTGTGATGAATAGAAGTGGAACCGGACAGGATACAGGGGTTCTCCGATGGTGAGGGAAAGCTTCGTTTCCTCCTCTGACTTCATCGTGAGGGATCCTGTTACTGTAAAGCTATTACTTTCTCCTTCCCCTCCTTCTTCCTGTACCAGAACCGATACCGGAACCTCTCCGGACAGAGGCGTATACCAGCTGACATTACCAGTCCTTATCTGATAACCGGAAGCTTTTTGAGATGAATAGGTTACTACATCCGGTGCAGTGCCGCCTTCGCTTGCTTCTACCCCGATTTGAGCTGTCAGTGTATATTTCTTACCATCTCTCAACCGGCCATCATGGATAGTCAGATCCATTGTCTTCTGGTAGGCGGTTTCTCCAAGCGTGACGGAGATGGTTTCATCCATTCCTTTGTTTAGAACAACTGCTCCCTCCATCGTCTTAACTGTCCCGCCACCGGAAGACTTCAGCGCTACAACCATCTGCATATTCCCGGAATAGCCTATCCACTGGGTTATATCCGATATCGTTCCCCTGAATCCGGAGACGGTCATTTCTGCCTTTGTCTGATAAACCGGAGAGGCTTTTCCTGTATCATTTCCCCGATACAGGAATATGTCCGCCTGATAGGTTCCTTCTGGTAGCTGGTTATCATAAGCGGCAATCCGGAATGTTTTCTTCCCGTAGGTACATTCTCCCCGGGGCTCAATTTTGCTTTCAAGCGGCAGCTTCAGCTGCACCTTCTCGGAAATAGTGATACTGCCGCCTTCCATGCCATTTCCATCAAGAGGCTTTAACACTCCATAACCAATATTTCCACCCGTTACCTTCACAGATCCACTTAATATCCGGATATCGCCACAGGATAATTGTAAACCATCCACTCCATTCCATCCGGTGCCGATGGCAGCTCCCGGATATCCTAATTCGCCATTATTATAAGAAGATACGGCTATATTGGGAGCTTCGCCTTCCGTCCCGCCGATCACGATGGTGTCTACACCTCCACCAGCTCCGCCTCCGATTCCGGCTCCTGTCTCCCTTCCTCCTGCTGCGGTTATCCTTCCGCCCAGTATTTCAATGGTTCCGCCGATTCCATACAGACCGGTTCCGATTCCGGCTCCTCCATGATAACGCGTCGATTGGGAAACCTGATAAGCTCCACCTTCAGCTACAATGCTTCCACCCTTGATTATAATCGTTCCTGTCCCATAGTTCTTATCTGCACCCTCGTAACCTGTTGTTCCGGGTTTTCCTCCGATACCGGCGGCCCCATAGGCACCTCCCACTGCCTTCAGTCTTCCGGTACTATTCTCCGTAATAACCAGTGTTGCATCTTTTTCCACCTCAATTCCGGCTCCTTCATCCAGTCCCACAAGTGTATTGGTTCCTTCTAAGGTCAGATTCAGCTGGGCATTGCCTTTCAAGTAAATACCGGCCAGATTCCATCCACTGGCTCCATCAGATTGGATCGTTACATCTTTAATCGTCAGATCGACCGTAACATTATCAATTGTGATACCGCCCTTGATGTCTTGAGAATTATCCGGCCGCGTGGTAGGGCAATAGGAACCGATTATGGTTATTCCATTAAGCTGATTTAACCTGTTGTGCTAGATAAAATAATATAAAGAAACTTCAACAAAATGTGCTAT
>ERZ773218.2222-NODE-2222-length-15794-cov-3.615414_pt1 | contig 15794 bp, 9 predicted proteins | sample MGYA00580527_ERZ773218 | MGnify/ENA primary metagenome ERZ773218 (study PRJEB29015, sample SAMEA2737763) | human gut metagenome | biome: human gut; feature: human-associated habitat; material: faeces | place: China | collected 2012 ...
CTCTTGTAGAACCGTATAATATTTTCTCGTATACCTTTGCGGTCATGGCGTTCGGACAGCTGTATATCGCGACAGGTAACGAGGAGTATGCCGAAATAGCCAAGAAGACATTCGATATTATCTTGTCGAAAGCAGATAACCCCAAAGGTAAATGGAACAAGATTCATAAAGGGACTCGTGATTTGAAGAACTTCGCACTCCCGATGATTTTATGTAATCTGGCTCTTGAAATAGAACCCTTACTCAGTACGGAGTGTCTGAGCAGAACGTTTGAAAATTGTATTCATGAGGTTATGGAGGTTTTCCTCCGTCCAGAATTGGGAGGTTTGGTCGTGGAAAATGTTCTTGAAAACGGTGAGCTTTCCGATTGTTTCGAAGGGCGTCATATGAATCCCGGCCATTCGCTCGAAGCGATGTGGTTTATTATGGATTTAGGTAGGCGTTTAAATCGTCCGGAATTGATAGAGAAAGCTAAGAATATCACTTTAACTATGGCAGAGTATGGATGGGATAAAGAATATGGTGGTTTGTTCTATTTCATGGACCGTAAAGGATATCCGCTTCAGCAGTTGGAATGGGATCAAAAATTGTGGTGGGTACATATTGAAACATTGATTTCCATGATTAAAGGCTATCAGTTAACTGGTGATAAGAAATGTCTTGAATGGTTTAAGAAAGTGCATGACTATACTTGGAGTCATTTTAAAGATACGGAATATCCGGAGTGGTATGGATATTTGAATCGTCGTGGTGAGGTATTGTTACCTTTGAAAGGCGGTAAATGGAAAGGCTGTTTTCATGTACCAAGAGGGATGTATCAATGCTGGCAAATATTAGAGGATTTGAGTATGAATAATTAATAAAGATAATACCATGAAGAGAAAAATATTTTTGACCTTGTGTTTTATCATGATTGTTGCTTCTACAGTCTATGGTGGAGATAATAGAGTAGGGCTAACTTTAATTCCACCGGGTACCATTACCAATAAGGTTGATTTGGATATTCGTGCAGGTATAGTGAATCAAGGAACAGAACAACAAGACTTTAAAATTTCTATTTACTTGAATAATGTGGAACAGCAGTCTTTACTACACTATTCTACAATAACACTGCCCATAGGAGCATCACATAGTATTAAATATGTATTGAATACTACCGATAAAGTGGGAAATAATCGTATTATCCTGAGAGTAGAAGATGGAAAACAGAGTTATGAAGTTACTAAGAAATTTGAAGTAATAGAGTCTGATATTCGTTCTACCCGTCTTATTGACGGGGCTTGGGCAGGTATCTACCATTGGAGTGAAATAGAAGGAAAACATTGGAACGCTGATATAAAACAGATGACAGATGCCCAATGGCATGAAATGGTGCGGTCTATGCACAATATTGGTATGGATGTCATTGTAATTCAGGAAGTATTTCGTAATCAAGAATATGTGGGACAACATAAAATGAACGTTGACAATTATCCGGGTAAGGCTTTTTATCCGTCAGAACTTTATCCGGATAGGGTACCTATTATGGCGCATGATCCGTTGGAGGCTATTCTTAGTGAGGCTGATAAACTGGGGATGTCGGTTATGATGGGTGTGGGAATGTTTGCATGGTTCGATTTTTCTGCGGAATCTCTTGAATGGCACAAACAAGTGGCCAAAGAATTGTGGAATAAATATGGAAGTCATCCTTCTTTTTATAGTTTTTATATTTCAGAAGAATGTGCCGGAAACCTTTATAATTCGGAGCAGACCTATGAAATGCAGTTAGTGAGAAAAAAGGAAATTTGTGATTTCTTCCGTGAATTCAAAAAGTATATCAAAAAGTTTGCACCAGAAAAACCTATTATGCTTGCAACAAACAGTATGGGAGTATTGGATGGGGCAGATGCATATCCCGCTTTACTGCAGAATCTTGATATTTTATGTCCGTTTGGCTTTGCACGTATGCCCAAAGGAGATTTAACAGGAAAAGAGGCTGCTGATATATTGCAGAATTTCTGTGACGATGCAGGGGCACATTTGTGGTTTGATCTTGAGGCATTTTTATTTAATCCGGACAATTCTCTATATCCGCGTCCCATAGAAGAAATCATTCATGATCTGACATTGCTTGATAATTTTGAAAAGGTACTTTGCTATCAGTATCCGGGGGTATTTAATGACCCTAAGATGTCTCGTAGAATAGGTGAGAAGCGCACTATTAAGTTATATCAGCAATATCAGAAGTATATGAATGATGTGAAGCGGATGCGCAGAAACAATAAATAAAACCTTTTGTATAATTAAATTTTATATTATGAAAATTATTAAAAGAATTTCTATTCTTTGCCTATGTTTGTCGTACATGATATTATCGTCATGTTCAGATGATTACGGAGCTAATCCGTTTGACAATTCACCATTTACGGTATCCAAATTGCCAAAGGTGCTTTCGTTTGAACCCATTGAAGGTAAGGCGGGTACTGAGGTTACTATAGTCGGCGTTAATTTCTCTACTGCTACCGATGTGGCTTTTGATGGTAAAAAAGCTGAAAGTTTCGAGATTATTGATGATACCACTATCAAAGCCATAGTTAGTGAGAAAACTACGACAGGTCCTATATCGGTAACTAATGAGAAAGGTACGCGTGCTTCAAAAGAGAAATTTACGTTTATTAAAGAGGCTGCGGATGATACACCATTGGATGTCAATTTGGCGGAAGGCAAGGGTGTAACGGTATCCATTAATGAGGCGGCTAATTTCCATATAACAAATGGTAAATATGAAAATGCTTGGCAAGTAGTTGACGGAGCAACTCCTGCGGCCGAAGGTTGGTTTATTATAGACCTTGGAGATGTATATACTTTCGATAATATTGTCACAGCTTGGGATATGGGAGCTTATGCTACTGATTATGAACTTTTGGTTTCAGAGGATGGGGAGCAATACACTTCAGTTTCTCACACGACAGATTGGACTACTGCAAATACTGAAGTATCAGGTATTTTTACTGTTGGAAAACAAGATATCACACTTACTTCAGCTGTAAAAGCCCGTTATGTAAAAGGTATTGTAAAAGCATGTAATTCACCGTGGGCGATGACAGTTTGTGAGGTTGAAGTTTATAAGAGAAATGCTACTAGTGGAGAGGATGATACTCCGTATGATGAAAATATTGCTGTAAGTAGAAGTGTAACGGTATCCACTAATGAAGCTGCTAACTTTCATATAACAAATGGCAAATATGAAAATGCTTGGCAGGTAATTGATGCTGGAGCAAGCCCTATGGCTGAAGGTTGGTTTATCGTTGATCTTGGTGATGTAATGAGTTTTAATAATATTATTACTGCTTGGGATATGGGAGCTTATGCTACAGACTATGAACTCCTTATTTCGGAAAATGGTGATAACTATACTACAATTTCACATACAACGGACTGGACTACCAATAATATCGAACCTGTTGGAGTTTTCAATGTAGGTAAACAAGATATTAAACTCGGTAATTTAGTGAGGGCTCGTTATATAAAAGGTATCCTAAAAGGATGTAATTCACCATGGGCGATGACTATTTGTGAGCTTGAAGTTTATAAGCGGAAGGATGGCAGTGGTGATACTCCTACAGTGCCGGAGGATACAACTCCGATGAATACAAACCTGGCTTTGAATAAACCTATTACAGTTTCTTCTACGCTTTATCCGGTTCCGCAAGAAGCAGTAGATGGCAATACTACTATTTCTAAGTGGGCTACTAATGATGTTAACACAGCGGAACATTCTCTGGTAATAGATTTAGAACAAGAATATACCATCAATAATATTGATATTTATTGGGGGTATAATAATCACAGTATCAAAACAAAAGTCTTAGTTTCTTCTGATGGAATTAATTATACAGAATGTGCTTCAGAAAATTATAACCCGACAGCTCAGGCTGGAGAAGTAGTTATACATAATATAGCATTCAATAGTATAAAAACTCGTTATGTGAAAGCTGTTTTTACAGCATATATGAAAGAATGGGGACTTTGGTGCTATGAATTTGAGGTTTATAAACGATAATATTTATTACTGATAATATGAAAAAAGCATATATAATGGTCGTGATGTTTGCGACTCTTTCTTTAAGTACATTTTCAGCTTGTGGTGATACGAGTACTGCACCGCCACCCACTGTTTTAAATCCTGATGAAGATAATTCTGATGGTTCGGATGGGGGAGAAGGGGATGAAACGAGTGAAATGACTCGTATTTATGACATAGTGAAAAAAAATCAGCTTGCTTATATTCGTTCTTTGCAAATATCCAGTGGTGCGATTAAAGATAATGAGCAATCTAATAGTCGGATTTGCCCTTATTTTTCCAACTTTGCTGTTATGGCATTGTTGAAAAATCCGGTAATGGAGAATGTGGAAGTGGTGAAGAAATACATTACTTGGTATTTGAATAAACTTAATAGAACTAATATCAATCCTCATACAGGACAACCGGAAATAATAGGCTCTGTTTATGATTATTATGGCGATACAGAAACAACCCATGGCACATATGATTCGGTAGATTCTTATGCTGCTACTTTTTTAGAGATTGTAATGGAATTGGCAAAGTTATCAGAGGAGAATAAAAACTGGTTGCAAGAGAAAAAAGATGATATTTCCTTGGTAGCAAGTGCTATGATAAATACTATAGATACTGAATCTTTTTCTATCCCGACGGATTTTACCTCGGATGATAATGACTATCTAAGCATAGCTAAACTTGATTATCCAGTAAAATATTTAATGGATAATTGTGAAGTAAATATGGGACTTAAAGCTGCTTTATGGCTGAAAGATAATGGGTTAATAGATAATGCGGTAGATTTTTCAACTTTTCTTGCTCAGAATACAGCGTCTGTAAAGGCGTTGTATAATGGTACTGTTTTCCGTTGGAATAAAGGAGCTAACGGAACAGGAACCCCTGATTTAAGTAAGTTCTATGCTGATGCTGTATGCCAACTGTATCCTGGTTTGTTCCAAGTTATTGAACCGGATAGTGAGATTGCCAATAAGGTATATACACAATTCAATAGAAATTTTGGAAGTTGGGCGAGTGGAACGACTTATGATGATTACCCGTGGACTATTATAGCCTATGCTGCAGCTACTATTAATGATGTAACAAGAGTAGAAACTTACGTTAAACATATTTATTCTTATAACTCTAAAGGGCAGCAGAAAGATAGGTGGTATAGTGCAGAAGCTGGTAGCCTGCTTTTGGCTATAGATAGAATACAAAATCCGATAGTGGATAGTAAATATTCACATATCAACTAATATTTAATATAATGATACTACATATGAAAAATTTGAGACAAAATAAAGGTGAGAGTTTGATCATGACCTTGTGTTTTGTTCTGTTATTACTCGTCCCGTCTGTAATATCAGCACAAAATTCAAACATTACCGGTAGGGTGGTGGATACTCAAGGTGAACCGATTATTGGTGCTACAGTTATGCAGGAAGGAACAACAAACGGTGTGATAACCAATGTTGATGGGGAATTTATTTTTTCTTCTTCTGAAAATGTCACATTGATTATAAGTATGATAGGTTATCAAACTGTGACTTTGAAAGCTACCCAAGGACAACGTTTAAATGTAATAATGAAAGAAATGTCCTATGAATTGGATGGAGTAGTTGTGATAGGTTACGGTTCGGTAGCTAAAAAGGATTTGACAGGTGCCGTAGGAGTAGTTAGCGGAAAAGATTTAAAAGATATGCCGGTAAGTAATATTAATAATGTACTTCAGGGTAAAGTTCCTGGTATGACAGTTAGTTCCAGTAGTGGTACGCCGGGGGCTGGAAGTGTTGCTCATATTCGTGGTATTGGTTCTATTACAGGGTCTACCACTCCGCTCTATATTGTGGATGGACTTCCGCAGGATGGTATTGATTATTTAAATCCGAATGATATTGAATCCATTGCAGTTCATAAGGATGCATCTGTGGCAGCAATCTATGGTTCTCGCGGTTCAAACGGTATTATCATCGTTACTACAAAGTCCGGTAGTCTTGAGAAGAAGACAGAGGTGGCCTATGATGGATATGTAGGTTGGCAGTCTCCTTGGAAACGTCCCTATATGCTTAATGCTGCCGATTATATTACTTATAAAAATATGGCTGCCGATAATGCAGGAGTAGACCGTCTTCCGGCTTTTTCTACTCAGGAAAATATTGATGCTGTACTGAACTTTGTGAATAAAAATTCCGGTCCAAACGGAACAGACTGGTGGAAACATATCACTAATGATGCTGCCTTTATGCACAATCATAATATCAGTATCAGTGGTGGAGGTAAAAATGTAGGTATTCTTTCCAGTTTGTCCTATACTGACCAAGATGGTATTGTGAAGGGTTCCAGTTATGAACGCATTTCATGGCGAAACAATTTTGACATGAAAATATCGAATCGTATTTCTTTGACGGCAAATGTGGGAATCATTGATGAAAAACGCCAATTGGTTGATGAAAGCGGTATGGCTACCGGTACTGTTTATACAGCTATGGGGGGGGATCCTATTACTCCTGTATTTCGTAATAATTTGGTCGATGTTCCTGATTTCCTAGGTGATATTTACAATGGTTATGAGCCCAACAATCTTTATTCTCAATATGCAGGGTTCTTGTTCTCGAACAAACGTAACCCGGTAGGACAGATTGAAAGAATGCGCCAGAGCACTTATGAAACTCTTTTTGTAAAAGCAGGTGCGAATTTGGAAGTGAGACTTTTTAATTTCTTAAAGTTTAATTCTCGTTTTGGGATGGATCTTGCCCGTTCAACAACGGAGGGACTACAACCTAAGTATTTCTTGAATGCTTTTGACAAAGCTGATGAAAATACTGTAATAGCAAATAATTCCAGAAATAATTATTTTGTATGGGAACAGACATTGACCTATGATCAGACTTTCGGAAAATTCAAAGTAGGAGCTTTGTTAGGTACTTCTGCCGAGAAGACGTATGTATCAATTGTAAATGCTTCCATACAGGGAATTATTAATAACGATAAGGATATGGCTATTCTGAATGCCGGAACTATCAATCCTTCAGTGTCGGGGTATCCTTATGATAATTCAATGCTGTCATTCTTCGGTCGTGCCAGTTTGGATTATGATAGTAAATATTTATTGGCGGTAAATTTACGCCGCGACGGTTCTTCAAAGTTTGCTGATGGCCATAAGTGGGGTACTTTCCCGTCTGTGTCGGCTGCATGGCGCTTTTCCAGCGAAGCATTTATGAAGACTGCACATAGCTGGCTGGATGATGCTAAATTACGCGTCAGTTATGGTTTAATCGGTAATCAAAATGTTCCCGGCGGACTTAATTATTCTCAATATGGAAGTTCAATATACGATTACTATTGCTTCGGTTCTCCAACTACTCCTTCTATCGGTTCCGGAGTGATTACGGTGGGAAATCCAGTAATGGAATGGGAAACTTCCAAACAATTTGACTTAGGACTTGATTTGCTCCTTTTCAATAATAGTCTTGAAATTGTGGCTGATTATTTTCGTAAAGACATTGATAATATGTTGATGCAGGAACCGTTGCCCACAACATTAGGTTTCCCAATGTTTCCTTATTCTAATGTCGGTTCGATGCGCAATACCGGTTGGGAGTTTGGTATAACTTATCGTAAGGCTTGGAGTGATTTTAACTTTACTGCTTCTGCTAATATTTCTACATATAAGAATGAAGTCACTTCATTGGGTAATGGCGATGCAATCTATGGGCATGCATTTGATAATGTAACAGTATTGACCAAGACAGAGGTCGGACAGCCGGTAGGTTATTTTTATGGATATGCTACTAATGGTATTTTCCAGAATGAGGAGCAAGTGGAAGGTAGTGCGCAAAGAGAATCGGCCAAACCGGGAGATATTCGATTCAAAGACCTTAATAGTGATGATGTATTAGATGAACAAGATCGTACTAAGATTGGTGACCCTTGGCCGGATTTTGTGTATGGTTTATCCTTGGGCGCTACTTGGAAAGGATTTGATTTTAACGTATTCTTTCAAGGGTCACAAGGAAATGATGTTCTGAATATGACTCTCCGTGATTTTGAATCGGGAACCGGTACGATGAATGCCCGTGAAGGTTTTCTGAATCGTGCATGGAATGGTGAAGGTTCTACGGATAAATACCATAGAATATCTGCCGAACAGGGACAGAATAGCGAAATCTCTGATTATTTTGTAGAAGATGGTTCTTATCTCAGACTGAAGAATTTGCAATTAGGTTATAATTTTTGTGAACGTTTATTGAAGATTAAAGGTATTAGCTACTTACGTCTTTATGTAAGTGCTCAAAATCTATTTACTCTTACCAAGTATTCAGGTCTTGACCCTGAAATTGGTTCCAGTAATGCTACTCTTAATGGTATAGATCAAGGGTTCTATCCCCAAGCGAGAACATGGACTGTTGGTTTAAATATTAAATTCTGATATAAAATGAAAAAGATAAAATTATTGATAGCATCTTTGGCAGCAATCTCATTCTGCTCTTGTTCCGATTTCTTGGATAGTACTCCTAAGGGGACTATGACCGAAGATAAGTTTTTCCTATCTCCTGATGCCGGGTATAGTACAGTTGTTAAATGTTATGATATGCTTGGGGATGCAATAGGTTATGAGATACCCCGTATGATGTTGTATAACATTGCTACTGACGATTCGGAAAAAGGTGGTTCGGATGCCAGTGACCGGCCTAGTGCTGCTGATTTAAGTTTCGGTCGTCCATTAGCTTCTAATGCGGATTTGGCTGCACTTTGGGAAGGCATGTATAAAGCTATTGCAAGATGTAATCTTTGTTTGGAAAATATCCCCAATAAACCTTTGGTAGATGCCGATGGTTATCCGATTGCGGCAGACGTGAAAGCCAGATATATAGGAGAGGTGAAATTTTTGCGCGCATTTTATTATTTCGAGCTCTGCAAAATTTTTGGCGGTGTACCTTTGGTAGAGCGTTCATTAACAGTAAATGACAGTAAAAGCTTGCAAAGAGCTACTGAGGCTGAGACTGCAGAATTTATTATGAACGATTTGGCCGATGCAGCATTGGAAGAGAATCTTCCTAGTCGGGTTTCATTGCCGGAGTCGGAAATCGGACGTGTCACCAGGGAAGCCGTATGGGCAATGCAAGCACGGGTATATATGTATTTTGCCAAGGATGATGCTTCTTATTATGAAGATGCACGTGATGCTGCAAAAAAGGTTGTGGAATCAGGTTGTGAATTAGCTCCCAATTTCCAGTCACTTTTTCTGGAAGGGAATTATTTACTGAGTGAATCTATCTTACCGAATATACAAGGAGATGATCCTACCAATAATGTTTACGGTTCTTTTGTACCTGTATATTCTAATCCGAGAGGTTCTGTTGGTGCATATGGTTTTGATCAGCCTACTCAGAATTTGGTTGATGAATTTGAAGAAGGGGATCCCCGTTTGTTGTTTACTATTGTGCAGCCTGGTGATAAATTCCCCGGTACGGTGAAAGATGAAGTTTTGGATTTCTCCACTTACCCTAATACAGGTTATCATAGCCGTAAAGCTTTTTTGGTAGCTTCAAGAAGGGGACTAGGGTTTGGTGATGATGCCTGGACATTCAATATCATTCGTTATGCCGATGTTTTGCTGATGTATGCAGAGGCTTTAATTCAAACTAATGGTGATAAACAGACTATAGTAAAATGTATCAACGCAGTTCGTCAACGCGCTAATGATTCGCGTGGAGAAGATGCTGAAGCCGTTTCTCGAGTATTGACTATTCCTGATAAAGACTTGAAAATGGTAACTGTAAATGATGATTTATTGGAAGCTGTCAAGCATGAACGCAGGGTAGAGTTGGCAATGGAATATAACCGTTTGTATGATCTTAAACGCTGGAATTGTTACATTGAGACGATGAACGCATTTGCCAATTATCCTTATGCAAAGGGGCGCGGCGCGGCATTTAAAAAAGGAGTTAATGAATTGTTTCCTATTCCGCAGTCAGAAATTGACCGCTCTGGTGGTTCTATTAAGCAGAATCCCGGATATTAAGAAAATGGGTATTATTAATTAAAATAAGACGGGATAGTTGTATATTTGTAAACTATCCCGTCTTATTATTTTTAATGAGAGTATAATATTATTTTAAAAATAAAGCATATAGTGGGCATAATGAGTATTTTAATAATGATTGAATGATGGTTAGTATAGATATGAAGAAAATAGTTTGCATACAAATATTGTTATGGATGTCATGCCTGATAAATGTATCAGCGCAAGATTCTTACAAAGAATATGAGCAAAAGGTGTATGTGTCTTCCCAGGGCGATTCTTTGCAATATTGTTTGTTGCGTCCGGAAGTGGAGAAGCCGGGTGAAAAATATCCATTGGTACTATTCTTGCATGGTGCAGGTGAACGAGGTAATGATAATCGGAAGCAGTTAAAGCATGGGGGGCAAATGTGGCTTAATCCTGTCAATCGAAAAAAGTATCCGGCTTTTATTTTGTTACCTCAATGTCCTGCAGAAAATTATTGGGGGTATGAAATGCGTCCGAATTCTTTAGAACCTTTTGGGATGCCTGATAATCCGGAACTCACCACTACTATACGTACGTTGAAAAGTTTGCTTGACACTTTTCTTGATATGCCACAGGTAGATAAACTTCGTGTTTATATAATGGGGCTTTCTATGGGTGGAATGGCAACCTATGATATGGTTATTCGTTATCCTGAAATCTTTGCTGCTGCAGTTCCTATTTGCGGCACGGTAAATCCTGTCCGCATTGGAAAAGAACTAAGAGAAATTAAGTTCCGTATTTTTCATGGTGATACAGACTCTGTTGTAACACCTGAAGGTTCCCGGGAAGCTTATAAAGCATTGAAGGCTATTGATGCCAGCGTTGAATATATCGAGTTCGTAGGATGTGATCATAACAGTTGGAATCCTGCCTTTAATTATCCTGATTTTATGAACTGGTTGTTTAATCAAAAGAAAGAGAAATAATTCTCTTTCTTTTGATATGCATTGTCTGTTTTTTATACCCAGAAGTATAATCTTTAGTCAAACAAACTCTTGAACTTCTTAAAAATCTTCTCCTTAATAGAAGTATTCGGCTTGAAATTATCCGAACCTTCCATTTCTTCCAAGGCTTTTTTCTCCTCTTTATTCAGAGTTTCAGGTACATATACACTGACATTCACCAGTAAATCCCCGGTACCGTATCCGTTTACATTAGGCAAACCCTTGCCGCGTAAGCGGAGAACCTTTCCCGGTTGTGTACCCGATTCGATTTTCACCTTCACCTTACCGTCGATGGTGGGGATCTCCAGTTCGGCGCCCAGCACCGCCTGCGTGAAGGTGATGGGGGCCTCGCAGAACACGGCGGTGCCGTCCCGGCGGAACACGTCGTGGGGCTGCACCATCACCGTGACCAGCAGGTCGCCGGCGGGGCCGCCGTTCTTCCCGGCATGGCCCTGTCCCCGCAGGGAGATGGTCTGGCCGTGGTCGATGCCGGCGGGGATGGAGACCTTGATGGTCTTGCGCTTGCGGGTGAAGCCGCCGCCGTGACAGTCGGGGCAGGGCTGGTGGATGATGCGGCCCGTACCGCCGCACTTGCGGCAGGGGTTGCTGGAGGCGAACACCCCCATGGGCGTCTGACGGCGGGTCTGCACCACGCCGCTGCCGTGGCACTCGGGGCAGACCTCCGGCGTGGTGCCGGGGGCGCAGCCGCTGCCCTTACAGGTGGCGCACTGCTCCATGCGCTCCACCGTCAGCTCCTTTTCGCAGCCGAAGGCGGCCTCCGTAAAGCTCAGGGATACGCTGACCTTGGACCTCTCGCCCCGCTGAGGGCCGTTGCGGCGCTGCTGCTGGCCGCCGAAGCCGCCGCCGAAGAAGCTGCCGAAGATGTCCCCCAGATCGCCGAAGTCGAAACCGCCGAAGCCGCCGCCCTGACCGGCGCCGTAATTGGGATCGGTGCCGGCAAAGCCAAACTGGTCATAGCGGGCCTTCTTCTCCGGGTCGGACAGGACCTCGTTGGCCTCGTTGATCTCCTTGAATTTCTCCTCGGCCTCCTTGTCGCCGGGGTTCATGTCCGGGTGATATTTGCGGGCCAGCTTTTTATAGGCCCGTTTGATCTCGTCCTCGCTGGCGTTTTTGTCTACGCCAAGGACCTCGTAATAGTCTCGTTTTTCTGCCATACCGGCGTTTCTCCCTTCTCCGGGAATATCCGGCGGCCGGAAAGACGGCCGGATATCATCTGGTTCCAAACGCCACAGGAAGGGACAGGAAGCCCTGCCCCTTTCCGGTGGTCAAGCTGCGCTGCGGGGCGCAGGATGCTTACTTATTCTGGTCGTCATCATCCACGACCTTGTAGTCGGCGTCGTAATACTGGCCGCCCTGTGCGCCGGTGTCGCCGCCGGGCTGCTGGGCAGCAGCGTCGCCCTGAGGCGCCTGCTGCTGGTACAGCTTCTCGCTCATCTTATAGAAGGCCTGCGTCAGCTCCTCGGTGGCGGCCTTGATGGCGTCGGTGTCCTCGCCCTTCAGGGTCTCCTTCAGCTTGTCGATACCGGCCTGAATGGGGGCCTTCTCGCTCTCGGGTACCTTGTCGCCCACTTCGCTGAGGGTCTTTTCCGCCTGATAGACCATCTGATCGGCCTGATTGCGGACCTCCACCTTCTCCTTGATCTTGGCGTCCTCGGCAGCATACTGCTCGGCTTCCTTCACGGCGCGCTCGATATCGTCCTTGCTCATGTTGGAGGAGGAGGTGATGGTGATGTGCTGGGCGTTGCCGGTACCCAGATCCTTGGCGGAGACGTTGACGATGCCATTGGCGTCAATGTCGAAGGTCACCTCGATCTGAGGCACGCCACGGCGGGCGGGAGCGATGCCGTCCAGATGGAAGCGGCCCAGGGACTTGTTGGCAGCAGCCATTTCACGCTCGCCCTGAAGGACGTTGACCTCCACAGAGGTCTGGTTATCCGCAGCAGTGGAGAAGATCTGGCTCTTCTTCACAGGGATGGTAGTGTTGCGGTCGATCAGCTTGGTGCACACGCCGCCCATGGTCTCAATGCCCAAGGACAGGGGGGTGACGTCCAGCAGCAGCAGGCCCTTCACGTCGCCGGTGAGCACGCCGCCCTGCAGGGCTGCACCCATAGCCACGCACTCGTCGGGGTTGATGCCCTTGAAGCCTTCCTTGCCGGTGAGCTTCTTGACCATTTCCTGCACGGCGGGGATACGGCTGGAGCCGCCCACCATCAGGACCTTGTGGATGTCATTGCCGGTGAGGCCAGCGTCACCCAGAGCCTGACGGACGGGGCCGGCGGTAGCCTCCACCAGATGAGCGGTCAGCTCGTTGAACTTAGCCCGGGTCAGGGTCAGATCCAGATGCTTGGGGCCGGTGGCGTCCGCAGTGATATAGGGCAGGTTGATGTTGGAGGTGGTCACGCCGGACAGCTCGATCTTGGCCTTCTCAGCAGCCTCCTTCAGGCGCTGCATGGCAACCTTGTCGCCGGAGAGGTCCACATTGTCGGTGCGCTTGAACTCGCTGACCATCCACTTCATAATGCACTCATCGAAGTCATCGCCGCCCAGACGGTTGTTGCCTGCGGTGGCCAGAACCTCGATAACGCCGTCATCAATGTCCAGAATGGACACGTCGAAGGTACCGCCGCCCAGGTCATAGACCATGATCTTCTGGGACTGCTCCTTATCCACACCGTAGGCAAGAGCGGCTGCGGTAGGCTCGTTGATGATACGCTTCACGTCCAGACCGGCGATCTTGCCGGCGTCCTTGGTGGCCTGACGCTGGGCGTCGGTGAAGTAGGCGGGGACGGTGATGACAGCTTCGGTGACGGGCTGGCCCAGATAGGCCTCGGCGTCGCTCTTCAGCTTTTGCAGGATCATGGCGCTGATCTCCTGCGGGGTGTAGCTCTTGCCGTCGATGTTCACACGGTGGTCAGAGCCCATCTCACGCTTGATGGAAGCGATGGTGCGGTCAGGATTGGTGATGGCCTGACGCTTTGCCGTCTGGCCCACCATACGCTCACCGCTCTTGCTGAAAGCCACCACGGACGGGGTGGTGCGGTTGCCCTCTGCGTTGGGGATCACAACAGCCTCGCCGCCCTCCATGACGGCGACGCAGGAATTGGTCGTACCAAGGTCGATACCGATAACTTTAGACATAATGATTGCCTCCTGATAAGATATATGGATTGATTTTTTACGGGATGTTACTGTTCGTCCGGGTTCACGGGGATCACGATGGAAGCGATGATATAGGCCAGCAGGCCGCTGCCGCCCATGAAGCCCAGCACCACCCAAGCCAGACGCACCAGCGTGGGGTCGATATTGAAGTAGTCGGCAAGGCCGGAGCACACGCCGCACAGCATTTTATCGTTGACGTTACGATACAGTCTCTTTCTTTCCATGATGCTTCTCCTTTCAGTTGGCTACCTTGACCATGGCGAACCGGAGAACCTTATCGCCCAGCTGGTAGCCCTGCTGGAGCACCTCCACCACGGTGTTCTCACCGGCGTTCTCGTCCTCGATGTGCATCACGGCATCGTGCTTCTGAGGATCGAAGGGCTGGCCCTGTGCCTCGATGAGGGTGACACCCAGCTTCTCCAGCACTGCCAGAAACTGCCGACAAATCAGCTCCATGCCCTGACGGTGGGGGTCGCCCTCGTCAAACTGGGCAAGGCCACGCTCCAGGTTATCCAGCACCCCCAAAAACTCCTTGACGGTGTCCGCCTTGGCATCGGCGTAGGTATTTTCCTTTTCCTTGGTGGTGCGCTTGCGGTAGTTGTCATACTCGGCAGTGAGGCGGGTGAACTGATCCTTCACGGATTCCAGCTGCTTGACAGCCAGCTCCATCTTCTCCACCTGCTCCCGGGTAAAGGTGATGCCCTTTTCCTTCTTTTCTTTCTTCTTGGCCTTCTTTTCCGGCTCCTGATTCTCCGGAGTCTTTTCCTGCTCCGTCTCCGCCGTTTCCGCGGTCACGGGAGTTTCCTCTAAAGGCTCTTTGGTTTCTTCGCTCATGTATCTGTATCCTCCTTCGGGGGTAGTTCTTGTTTTTCCTGCTTGCCGAACAGTCTGGTCAGCCCATCGGCAAAGCCCGTCAGCCGGGCGGCCACGGTGGCGTAATCCATCCGGGTAGGACCGACCACGCCGATCAACCCCCGCATATCATCGCCGATATCGTAGCTGGCGTCCTGCAGGGCCTCGCTGACATTCTCCGGACCGATCAGGATCTTCATGGGCCCCTCGTCCGGCACCGGCAGCTTTTCCTTATCGTCCGCCAGAAAGCTCATCAATTCATGGGCTTTGTCGGCGTCCCGGAACTCCGGCAGCTTCAAGAGCTGATTGGTGCCCGCCATGATGAACTCCCGATGGTTGGATTCCTCCAGAACATCCACCGCATAATTCACTGTCTGGCTCAGCAGCAGAAACAGCTGCGGGGTAATGCCCTGCGAAATGGCCATCAGCTTCTGGTTCATCTCCTTAATGGAGATCCCTGTGAAATGCCGGTTCAAAAGCTCCACCAATGCGGCCATCTGGTCCCGGTCCACCTTCAGCTGCATCCGCAGCAGTTGGGATTTCACCCGGTTGTCGCCCATCATCATGACCACGATGCAGCTGTGCTCATCCACGGGCAGCAGCTCAAACCGCCGGGCGGTCATCTGCTTCTTGCCGGTGGCGGCCACATAGGCGGGGTAGTTCATCAGAGAACTCACCGCCCGGCCCGCCTGGGAGATCACCCGGTCCAGCTCCTCCATCCGCATCT
>ERZ773218.2233-NODE-2233-length-15723-cov-3.862522_pt1 | contig 15723 bp, 9 predicted proteins | sample MGYA00580527_ERZ773218 | MGnify/ENA primary metagenome ERZ773218 (study PRJEB29015, sample SAMEA2737763) | human gut metagenome | biome: human gut; feature: human-associated habitat; material: faeces | place: China | collected 2012 ...
TATATTTCTACATTTGCTTCTAGTCAAAGATTTACTAAAGGAGATTCTGACTATTGGAAAGTTTATTATAGCAGCAGAGAACTGTAAGCGATATCTTTGAACAGAAGAAGGTGGAGCTGGACGGGAAATCTGTTGAGTAGCCTAATTTCTACGGGATGGAGAAAACATAGGCAGAAAAGAGTAAGATACAGGTATTGAAAAACTAAACAAAAGACCAATGATATAGCTGGGTATGAAACATTACCCGGCTATATTTGTCTTAGAACCCTTTCATAAAGAATTTCTAATTTCATTGCTAATAGGAAAATTCTTATATTTGCTGCAACTAATACTTAAACACCATAGTTGCAAATGGAATTTACAGAAGAGCAAATACTGTTGAGAGCTTTGTCACGAGGAGATGAGAAAGCTTTTGAGGTTTTGTTTATGCGTTATTTCCCGAGAGTAAAACGTTTTATATCCGGTTTGCTTCAGGATGATATAACGGCAGAGGATTTTGCACAAGATATTCTCCTCAAACTATGGCAGAAGCGTGAGGAGATGGCAAAAATCGAAAATCTGAATGCCTACCTTTATCGGACTTCCCGGAATGCTGTGTACCAGCATTTACGACATATACTTTTGGTGAATGAATATGGAGAAAAGCAACAGGAGAATCTTTCCCGTCAGCAGAATGAGGGTGCGGGAAACATCGAAGAAAATATGTTTGCTGAAGAATTACTGTTGTTGATACAGCATACGGTAGAGCAAATGCCCGCCCAACGAAAAAGAATTTATGAGATGAGCCGTAAAGAAGGCAAAAACAATGATGAGATAGCGCAACTGCTTGCAATAAACAAACGGACTGTAGAAAACCATCTCACACAAGCATTGGCTGATATCCGCAAGATGCTGAAGCACTTTTATCTTTTCTAAATAAAACCACTTCCTATTGACAAAAACTCTTCTTTTATTCTCCTTTCTCAAAAAAAGTAGAAAAAATAGCTTTTAGACTGTGTGTGTATTCTATCTCGTGCATCTTATTAATAAACGGATAAAATCATGAAGAAGAAAAGCATATCAGAACTAATACATTTTTTTGTTCGCCATCCCCTGCAAAACTCCTTGCAGATGAAGTTTTGGCGTTGGCTGGTTTCTCCTGCTGATGCAGAAGATAAAGAAGAAGCTATACAGGAAGAGTGGATGAATATCATCGCTGAACCTGATGAGGCTACCCGGCGTTCATGGTATGAGGTCCGGCGTAAAGCGGGACTTGCAAATCCGATAATAAAACCGCATTGGGAAATCAAACCACTTCTTCGCATTGCTTCTATGATATTAATCCCCTTATTTTCAGTGCTATTATCGTGGTATTTTATAAATGATTATACTGATTCTTGCAAATTGGTAGAATATATTGTTCCCATGGGTGAACGGGGAGAATTGACTTTGCCGGATGGGACAAAGGTACAGATCAATTCGGAGAGCAGTATCATTTACCCGAAAAGCTTTCAAGGCGATACACGTACTGTTTATCTTTCCGGAGAGGCGAATTTTGATGTCCATAAGGATAAGAAACATCCGTTTATTGTCAAGACATCTTTGTTATCAGTTCGTGCTTTAGGTACGAAGTTTAATATACAGGCATATTCGGAAGACAGGAAAACGATTACAACTCTTGAAAATGGAAAAGTGCAAATCAATAACCTGCTGGCACCAGACAGCTGTTTTATTCTTACTCCCGGTGAACAACTTGAATACAATCACCTGACTAAGAATTATGAAAAACGAAAAATAGATGTGATGATGGCTTCCGGTTGGACACGTGGTGAATTGAATTTTGTCGATTGCCATCTGGAGGATATTCTGAACACATTGGGACGACATTATAATGTAGAAATAAAGGCAGAACCGCATTTATACACAAATGATTTATATACCATTAAGCTTAGAAAGGGCGAACCTCTTCAAGCAGCAATTCATATTGTAACAATGACCGTCGGAGGTATGGAAAGCAAGGTCACAGACAATAAGGTTGTGATACTGACAGCTGCTTCACCGGCGAATAAGAGTAAGAAAGGAGGTACCCATCCGTAAAAAGGTTGGACAAAACTGATCCTTTTGTCCAACCCGAAATAAATACCGTTATCATTTAAAATTTTAGGAAATAGTGAACCTTAAATGTAGTATTCATTTAATATACAAAAGTATGAATTTTAATTCTTATTTTACTATAAAACATACCAGTAATTTGCGTATTTTATTGTTAACCTTATTCTTTATAGTCCCTTTGGGTACTATCTATGGGCAGAATCAGTTGATTACTATTGCCGGAAAAAACATAACTTTGTTGAAAGCTTTTGATGCTATTGAAAGTCAGACTCAATTAAGCATTACTTATAGTCGGACTAAAATAGATGTGAATCGGACATTGAGTGTTGATTTTAAGAAACAAAAACTCTCTATTGTTTTGGATAAGTTGCTCGCGGGAACGGGGTTTACTTACAAGATAGAAAAAGGGTATATCGTTCTGGTTCCCGTACCGGTAAAACAAGAGCAAACGGAAGCAACTTCGAAAAAGATACAAGGAGTGATTGTAGATACGAATGGAGATCCGGTGATTGGTGCCAGTATTCAGGAGAAAGGAGTGGCCGGGAAAGGTACAGTGTCTGATTTGGATGGAAAATTTAACCTGTCAGTTGCGTCAAATGCTGTATTACTGATTTCATATATCGGTTTTCAGTCTCTTGAAGTAAAGGTGGGAAATCGGACAAGCTTGTCTTTGGTATTAAAAGAAGATCATCAGTTGCTGGATGAAGTAGTCGTTATCGGTTATGGAACAATGGAGAAACGTGCTGTGACCAGCTCCATTACTTCCATATCTTCAAAAGATTTAGTGACTGGATTGGGAGGCTCTACCATTGCGACTGCTCTGAAAGGAAAAATCTCCGGTATGAATGTTTCCGAAACTTCCAGTCCGAATGCCTCTGCTAGTTTCCAGCTTCGTGGGGTAGCTTCCATCAATGCTTCTTCTTCCCCTTTGATTGTGATAGACGGAATTCCTGGTGGTGATTTGCGTTCTATCAGTCAGGAAGATATTCAATCCATTGATGTTTTGAAGGATGCCTCTGCAGGTGCTATTTACGGAACAAGGGCAGCTGGTGGTGTCATTCTCGTGACTACCAAGAAAGCGAAAGAAGGTCCTATCACATTATCATATACAGGCGAGCTGTCCACCGAACAAGTTTCCAGAAGACCACAGGTCCTGGATCGCGATGCTTTCGCGAGGTTCGGTGTAGGAACAGATTTGGGAGCGTCTACCGATTGGTACGGTGAACTTTTAAATGAGGGAGCACTTTCCCAGCGCCATGTTGTCACCCTTTCGGGAGGGGGACATACAGCCAGAATATATGCCACTATTATGGCACAGGATCAGAAAGGTATTGCGATAGGCGATAATCGTAAAGACTATTCGGGGCGTATCAATGCAAACTTTAATCTTCTCAATGACTTGCTGGAAATAGGCTTACATACAGAATATCGTGAAGCACATCGGGATCAGCGGAGCAGTAGTTCCTGTTTCGACATGGCATTGAAGATGAATCCAACGGAACATGTTTATGATAGTACTAGTGAAACAGGCTATAATGTATTGGTTGGTGGTAGTGAATATTACAATCCATTAGCGGAAGTTATGCTCAAGCAGACGGATAATGTTGATAAATGGCTCAAGGCGGATGCTACGGTAAAGCTCAATCTGCCTGCCGGATTTTCGGCACAAGCCACTCTCGGCTGGGAAGATCGCCAGTATCAACAGACGCATTATGTATCCGCATTACACAGAACGTCTTTGAATGGAAGTTATAAAGGAAAGGGATTTCACGGATATAGTAAAACAGTCAATGTTTCTTTTGAACCTACCATTAATTTCATGCGTGTTTTTGCAGATGACCATACAGTCAGTGCGGTGGCCGGATATAGCTATTGGGAAAACAATTCTGAAAATTTTGATATGTCTAACTACGATTTCCCTGTGGATGGAGTAGGAGCTTGGGATATGGGAACAGGCAGCTGGCTTTCTGATGGAAAAGCAGCTATGTCTTCTCACAAATATCCTCGTGAACGTCTTATCTCCTTCTTTGGTCGGGCGAATTATAGCTATAAAGATCGCTATATGGTTACCGGAAGTGTTCGTCATGAGGGATCTTCCAAATTTGGAAAGAATCATCGCTGGGGAACATTCTGGGCTGTATCAGGTGGATGGCGTATATCCAATGAAGCCTTTCTGCATGATGTCAGTTTTCTTGATGACCTCAAAGTACGTGTCGGTTATGGTGTGACGGGAAATAACAATTTCTCTGCAGGAGCATCCACAGCCATGTACTCCTCCAATTCAATGTGGCCTTATAACGGTACATGGATCACTTCTTATGGACCGGCTCGTAATGTCAATAATGACTTGCATTGGGAAAAGAAAGCAGAGCTTAACATCGGTTTGGATTATGCGTTTCTGAATAACCGGCTTTTTGGAAAGTTCGATATATATAAAAGAAGAGTTTCCGGAATGTTATACAATATCAGTGTACCCAATCCTCCCGCCGTTTACGAGAAAACGACCATGAATTATGGTAATCTTGAGAATACCGGATGGGAGTTTGAGATTGGCGGAGTGCCTGTTAAAACGAAAGACTTTAACTGGACAACTACCATGCGTCTATCCCATTCTTCTTCCAAAATTACCTCTTTGTGGGGGAATAATACTTACCAGGATCGTGTAGGATTCCCGTCACCGGGAACGAACGGATCAGCCGGAAGAATTGAAGCAGGAACAAAGATCGGAAGCTATTATATCTGGAAATATGCCGGTATCACGGATAATGGAAGATGGCTTCTGTATGATAAGAACGACAATGTGATTCTTAGCGATAAGAAGACCTATGATGACAAGCGGTACATCGGTAATGCTATTCCTGCATTGATGGTATCATGGGATCATACCTTCACTTACAAGAACCTCTCTTTAGGTATCAACCTGCGTAGCTGGATCGATTTCGACGTGTTTAATACCATAAATATGTACTATGGACTTTCTGAAGTAGCAGGCCAGAACGTTCTTCGCAATGCGTACATTGACAACCGGCACATCAAAGAAGTAAAGCAGCTTTGCGATTACTGGCTTGAGGACGGCACTTTCTTAAAGATAGACGCCATTAGTCTGGGATATTCTCTTAACATGAAAAAGTGGCAGAAATATATAGATAAGATTGATCTTTACCTGACCGTCCGGAATGTGGCATGTTTCACGAAATATTCAGGACTTAATCCGGAAGTGAATGTCAACGGACTGGACCCTGGTTATGAATGGTTTAATAATATTTATCCTGAAACTCGTAGATATACCGTTGGTATGAAAATCCAATTCTAATATTAAAGTACCTATAAACTAATAAAATGATATGAGACGAAATATTTTAATCATTATCTCCTTCCTCACCCTTCTGGTGTCATCCGGTTGTACAAATCTGGATGAGAAGTGGTATTCCGAAGTCACTCCGGACACTTATTTCACGTCTAAGGAAACTGTTTATTCTTTCTTGGTACGCTCTTTCACACATTGGCGTTGGTTTCACGGATTCGACCGTGCCACTCTTCAAGAATGTACAACAGATGAGATGTGTGTCACACAAAAAGGAATACATTACAATGATGTCAGATATTCCCAACTGCAGCATCACGACTGGACACCTCTTCACCCCAACAACGAAGAAACCTGGCGTGGGGTAGGCATGGGAGTGGCAATGGCTTTAGCTTGTAAGGAAGACTTATCCGGTGTGGATTATGTATCACTGGGCATGACGGAAGAATTGAAAGCAGATCATCAGATGCAACTTCAGACATTGGTTGCCTATTTTTATCTGCGGGGACTTGATTTCTATGGGGGTATGCCTATTTACCGGCGCTCTACTACCGAGGAAGTTCCACGTTCCACTGCACGCGAAACCTTTAATTATGTGGAAGAACTGTTGCTTGCCGCTATTCCCAAATTAGAGAAAAAAAGAGCAGATATGCTGGAAGAAGGCTATTTACGTCAAGGAACTGCCGCCGCCCTTCTTGCTCAGTTATATTTTAATGCGGAAGTCTACATGGGAGAGAACCGTTTTGCTGAATGTGCGCAGGTCTGCCAGGATCTATTAGATGGCAAATACGGTTATTACGAATTGGAGGAAGACTGGTTCGGTCCTTTCACTTTCGACAATAATAAATCTAAGGAAGTAATGTGGTCTGTTCAGTCGCAATATGCAAAAGGCACTTTGTTTCAATGGCAGTTCGAACGCTATAATCATTATAATGCAAAGAACTATTTTGATCTAAGCGGCTATTCCTCTACTAATGGTATGCATCTTCAGCCGTCTCTTAAACCCAATGGGGATCCCTATACGGATAAGCTCGGGCGACCCTTTGCCAAATTCAACAATAAAGATCTTCGTAAAAAATTGTACTTGTATAAAGGGAATGGAAAATACGAAGGAATATTCCTTTATGGAAAATTACAGCGTACATCAAGAAGTGGTACAGAGGTGAAGTGTACGGGACTGTACGAATATCCGGGTGAGGTTCTTGAATTTGTCGATCAGGTGGCACAATTCAAGAAAGTGAAAGATGGAGAATATTCTTCAGTGAATGAGCTTCCCTCCAATATAAGTACTGGGGAAGAGAATTCCGGAATACGTTTGTGCAAACTACCGGTTCCCGACAATATCGACAAAACCATTGCTTTTAATCCGGATTATCCGGTTATTCGTTTTGCTGAAATCTATTATATGCTTGCTGAATGTAAATATAGAAGCGGCTATAAAAAAGAAGCAGCCAATCTTTTCAATGAAGTGCGTAAACGCAATTTCGAGAATAAAGCCGATCCTGATCCGGTGACCGAAACGAATATCGACAAGTACCGGATTCTTGATGAGTGGATGGTCGAGTTTCTGGGTGAACAGCGTCGTCGTACCGATCTTCGTCGTTGGGGGTTGTATACAACAGGTTCTTGGTGGGATCATAAACCTACTAACGACGATCATTATGAGCTTTTTCCTATTCCGGAAAAGTCAATTTCTGTCAGCAATGTCTTGAAGCAAAATCCGGGATACGGAGGCGGCAATGAAATGACTAAAGAAGAAGCCGGTATCTATAGTGTGAAACAAATCGATTAATCAACTATTAAAGAATAATATAATGAATAGCAAGATATTTTTTTTAGGAGCCATCATGTTGCTGCCTACATTCGCAAGTTGCCAACAAGAAAAGCCTTTTCCTGATGATGCAGTAGATAAAGTGTATGAATACCTTCCGGAGTGGCAGGCAGGTTATTTGGATATTCATCAGATTAGTACCGGAAGAGGTAATGCAGCCTATCTTATTTTTCCGGATGGGACTACCATGTTATTGGATGCAGGAGATTTAGGAGTACATTCAGGCACACAGGAAATTATGAAAGCAGTGCCTAATGATTCTAAGCGGCCTGCCGAATGGATTGCTCAATATATAAAACATTTCTCATTGCCATTAAAAAATAACGGAGCACTTGATTATGCCTTGCTCACTCACTTTGATACGGACCATATCGGACAGAATGGAAAACTGGCAATCGAAAAAGTAGGACTGGATTACAAACTTACCGGAATCACTCATGTTGGTAATCTTCTCAATATTTCCACTTTGATAGATCGTGGTTATCCTACTTATGATTATCCGACAGCAGCTAAAGTCTCTGGTGCTCATATCTCAAACTATAAATTATATGTTGCCGCTCGTGACAGGGAAGGTAAAAAGAATGAGGGATTTGTAATAGGAAGCAATAGTCAGATCAAACTCTTGAAAGATCCGGGCTCTTATCCTACATTCGAAGTACGTAATATCGTGGGTAATGGTAAAATTTGGACAGGTAGCGGAACAACAGCCAAAGAGCTTGTGCCTTCTACAGCCTCTTCAAGTGAACAGTTGAACGAAAACCGTTGCAGTTGTGGAATTCGTATCACATACGGTAATTTTGATTATTTCTCCGCAGGAGATATTCTAGGCGTAGAAAAAGCACCGGAATGGTTTGATATAGAAACGCCGGTAGCCAGATTGCTCGGTGAGACGGATGTGGTTGTTGCCAATCATCACGCTTATTCTGATGCTATGTGCGATACCTACATTTCCCAAGTGAAACCACAAGTCTATGTAATTCCCGTATGGGATTACTATCACCCTCAACCGGCAACGTTGAGCCGGATGCTGTCTCAAACTCTTTATCCTGGTGAACGGTCGGTTTTTGCTGCCGGTATGGTAGACAGTAACAGGAGCAGACTGGGTGAAGACGGCTTGAAGATAAAGCCTGCCGGACATGTTGTTACGCGTGTTTATCCGGGTGGAGAGAAGTTTCAGATCTTTGTATTAAATGATCGGAATGAAGCTTATGAGATACTATATAAAACAGGTGAGATTAAATCTAATAATTGATGAACATGAAAATTAAAGATTCAATAGTCTGGACAGCTTTTCTGGCTGTGATGGCAATCATAATGTTTCCGTCATGCTCTGACGAACATGAAGCCGGTATATTGGAAATAACAAATAATGAGATTATTCTTCAGGCGGAAGGTGATCCGGTTCAGGTGGAGGTGAAGTCCAATACCGAGTGGCGAATTGATTTTGTAGAATCAACCTGGTTCTCTACGGATATACGTGGAGCCCAGTCATCAAGAACTTATTTCACTGTGACTTATGATGAGAATATCAGTGATTCCGAACGTTTCTGTGATATTCGTGTGTTTACGAAAGATGGTAAGACTGCGGATGTAATCAAGATAAAACAATTATCCCGTTATCCATTTATTGTTCCTGCCAGTGATAAGATGGAGCTGTTTACTAAAGGAGGTGAATATGAAATGGAAATCTCTACCAATGTGCCCGAAACGGATATCGTTATTACGCCAACGGTGAACTGGGTGCAGGAGTATAGGATAAGTGATGGAAAGCTTTATTTTAATACGGAAACAAATTCGCAATCACCCCGTACAGGAAGTATTGTGTTGAGTTATGACGATCAGTACCAGCGTAAGGTCACGGCTACCATTAATCTCTCGCAAGCATATTCTGAATATGCGAATGCGGAACTTGTCAGTTATCCAACCGTACATGGTTATGCTGTCGGTGGAATTACTAACAATGTATATGTTGAAGGAACCATCGTAGCCAATGGCACTTCGAAGAACTTCCCGAGCAATCGCTATGTCATTCAGAATGAGGCAGGAGAGACAGTTGTGTTTGAGTCCGAATCTTTAATTACGTTTGCACAATTTGCCAAAGTGTCATTGTGTCTGAAAGATGGAATGATAAGAGAAGAATCAGAGGGTAGCTTTACTTATAGACTGATTAGCGGTATCACTGCTGCCCACGTAATCAGCTCGGAACTTTCTACCTTCACAATTCCTGAAAGAACGATTGCTGAACTTACGGATAATATGGTATTTAGTCTTGTGACCCTGAAAGATGTCGAGATTGCATCTCCGGTAGGTGCATTCACTAATTTCAAGACTACTGACCCGGGAGCTGCCGATCGTAAGATTAATAAAAACTATTGGGTAGAAAAGTTCCCTGCATATTACAGATACTATCCGACCTGTATAAGAGATAAAAACGGTTCTAATACATATATGCTTACTGCGTTTGAAGCTCCTTATGCTCACGAAACACTTCCTAAAGGTTCGGGAAGCATAACAGGAATGGTGGCGAAAGTGAAACTTACAAATTTCGACATCTCTGAAAGCCGGTTATGTATTCTTCCGCTTAACAGAGAAGATATTAACATCAGTGATATAAACGAGATCACTGATGTGCTTGTAGAATGGGATTGTAATGTACCCGATTGGAAAGAAATAGGCTCTTCTACTTTTACGGATTACCATCCTACGGGTGGCGAGGCATCGCAGGCGAATGCTCTTCTTAGCAAAGACGGAAATAAATATTTCCAGCAAACCTATGCAGACTACATTCTGGGATTCCAGGATGATTTCAGAGGAGATGTTAACCTTAACACGACCGATGGATACTATGGTCGTATGCGAGGCGGTGCTTTTAATAGTAAACCGTGGTCTACAAGTTCATATTTCTACGTAGACAAAATATCGACAGTAGGTATTTCTACATCCTTGTCTCTTCAGGTTGAAATGAATGCAAGTTGGGGAGGTGGCCCTGTTGCAGTGGTTGAATATGCTTATTCGATGAATGGTGAATGGATTAAAGTAGATAATTCAGAGTTTACCATTCTGGGACAGTTTGATAGAACGGCTGCAGGTGGACAGACGGAGAAGAACATTCCTGGTTATAAAGTCTATGACTTTAAGTTGCCGGATGCCTTATTGAACCGTGATAATATTTGCATCAGATTGCGACCGGTCAGACTCCCGGCAGGGGTATCCAGCTTCATGCCGCTTAGACTTGCTAATATCTCAATCAAATACAACAAATAATCAATAGGGAATATATATAAAATAATCGGAAGCAATAAAGGACATATCCTGATTGCTTCCGATTATCTTTTTATATGTGGATCTTGAACGATCTCTATTCAAAAAGAACGATATCTTATTTCTCCAACAATTCTTCTTTATTTTTCCAACAAATCCTTTAAGAAGTCGTCCAACTCCTTATCCAACCCTTTCAGCAATTCATCATTCACCAGTATGGTATCGTCGTCAATCAACAGCAATTCTGCTACGGTTTCTTTCTCTTCATCTACCAAAACGAAAGAATAAGGTTTCAGAATAGTCACTTTGTCGAAATCTCCGGCATCCTTCATTCTGCAAAGAATGTTGCGAAGAGAAGGTTCCACGTTTTCAAGGAAATCATCCCCTTCATAAGTAGCCCATTCTTCGATCATGATGTTTGCCAGTTCTTCATCATCATCGTTGTAAATATTAAGTTGTCCCGATGCCTGATCCGGTTGGAGATGGATATCGGTTACAACTGTTTGTTCACAGCTACATACATATTTAGCGACTGCCTTTTGGATAGCCGATTCGATAATAGATAATGATTGTTGGCTCAATTTCATGGGTTCCTTCTTTTTATAAGTTCAAAGGTATAAAAAAAATAAGATTTGATACACAATTTCCTTAAAAATCATCATTAAATCGGCTCATTTGCAATTTTAACTTGGGTAATTGAGCATTTCTCTCCTTTAGTTCAGCTAAATACAAAGTAGTAAGATAATAATTCGGCACATCATCAATGGTAGCTTGAGGGCTATCTGTGATGTTCTTTTTATCTATTTTTTTAGCTAGTTGTTGTGCCTTTTCTGCCCATTCTTCTGCTTTAGCCAAACTATCTTTCATTTCGTAGTAAACAGCAATGTTGAGAGCTGCCCGCATTTTTTTCTTTTGGTTCTTGGTACCTTCGAAAGCCTGACGCCAAAGTTCGTATGCGTCGTCCCATGAATTTTCGCGTACATAAATGGCAGCGTCACGCATAGGAACCGAACCACCAGTATAAAGATACCGTGTTCCTTTTTTCCAAATAGGGACAATATTTTTCACCGGAACCGTTCCTGCGAATGCTGCCGCTTCTTCCAGCATCTGCTTGTCGGGAATCATGCGAGTGGCGGCTTCTATGGCTGTACCTCCAAACTCTTCCCAAAAAATGCTATCATTAGGATGGAGCGTAGTCATCGGTCTGCTGCGTTCGGGAAGATAAACTTTCACCGTGGGATAAACTTTCACGTCTACTGCTCCTTGAAAGCAGTTGAACTCATCCAGATAGCGGACAGTCTTTGTTGCTTTGAGTTGCAGGTTTTCCAGCGCAATAATAAAGTCCACTCCCAAGTTAGAAGCCAGTTGACGCACTTCCTCCTGGCTCAATGTACTTTCGCGGGCCAGTTTATCATTGGCGCGTAAGGCAGAATCACAGATAACCACCTCATCGAAGTAGTTCTGCTGTGCTATTTCTTCTGCCAATGATTCAGTGGCTGTCTTAGGATCTCCATTGGCATAAGCTGTTGCACGACTTATCAATGGTGTACCTTCTTTAATTTTTTCAGTCTCTGTTATCAGTTTATTATCCGGGGCGTCGCTGGTGTTATTCACAATAGCTACTTTTCGGAGTTGCGGAGGAAAGCTCAAGTCGGCAGGTTGCAGATAATCAATGGGGATCTGTTCCAGACTCTGACAGCTACCCAGAGTCAGCAGGAATAAAACGATGAAAACCAGTGAATAAGATTTTGCCATAGTTTTGTTCTATTTAGTAATTTGAACAAAAGTACAACTTTGGAAGAATAAAAGAAAGTCTCAAACAGTTTTTAACCGTTTGAGACTTTCTTTTATAAGTTGAATATAGAGAGACTATGCCATAAAGCACATTACCCTACAATTTCCAACCTTTAATTTTTAATTATTAATTAATCAAAGGTTCTTTCCGTGGCAGTTTTTATACTTTTTCCCGCTTCCGCATGGACAAGGATCGTTACGACCTACTGTCTTCTCTGCACGAATCGGTTCACGTTTCTGCTGTTCACGAGTATCCTGACTTGCAGCAGCCTGCTGGTTCGGATCACTCAAATTTTCTTTGTTTTCGCGATACTTGCTCATATCCTGGCGTTGTTCAGGAGCAGCCTGACGCACTTCTACACGGCGTGCAGCTGATTCATCCGGAGCTTCCTGTACAGGAATTTGTCCACGCATCAAAATAGATATAGTCTGGTTATTGATCTTGTTCACCATAGCGTCAAACAAAGTCACAGATTCCAGTTTATAAATCAATAGCGGGTCTTTCTGCTCGTAGCTTGCATTCTGTACGGAATGTTTCAGTTCGTCCAGTTCGCGCAAGTTTTCTTTCCATGCTTCGTCGATTACGTGGAGCAAGATTGATTTCTCGAACGACTTCACCACTTCTTTAGATTCCGATTCGTAAGCCGCTTTCAGGTTACAAGAGATATTATACATCCGTTTACCGTCTGTAATAGGAATCAGGATGTTTTCGTACATGTGTCCCTGGTTTTCATATACCTGTTTGATAACCGGGTTAGCGATCTGTGCCAGACGTTCAGTTTTGCGTTTGAAGTTATCCATCGCAATGTTGAAAGTCTTTTCGGCCAACTTTTCTTTTTTCTCGTTACGGAATTCTTCTTCAGTGAACGGAGTTTCCATTGCTAATGTCTGAAGCAGTTCCATTTGGCAGCCTTCATAATCATTGTTTTCGATAGCATTGGCACAACGGTCCCAGATCATGTTCACGATGTCCATACCGATACGTTCACCCATCAAAGCGTGGCGACGTTTGGTGTAAACCACTGTACGTTGCTTGTTCATCACGTCGTCATATTCCAACAGACGTTTACGAATACCGAAGTTGTTTTCTTCCACTTTCTTCTGTGCACGTTCGATAGAATTGGAAATCATCTTGTGCTCGATCATTTCGCCTTCCTGGAAACCAAGTTTGTCCATTACGCTGGCAATACGGTCAGAAGAGAACAGACGCATCAAATCGTCTTCCAGTGATACGAAGAATACAGAAGAACCCGGGTCACCCTGACGTCCTGCACGACCACGCAACTGGCGGTCTACACGACGGGATTCGTGACGTTCCGTACCGATAATTGCCAAACCGCCCGCAGCCTTCACTTCCGGACTTAACTTGATGTCGGTACCACGACCAGCCATATTGGTAGCAATGGTTACTGTTCCGCTTAAACCGGCGGTAGCAACGATGTCCGCTTCTTTCTGGTGCAGTTTGGCGTTCAATACCTTGTGCTCAATCTTACGCATGGTAAGCATCTTGCTCAACATTTCGGAGATTTCTACCGAAGTAGTACCCACCAATACCGGACGTCCTGCTTGAACCAATTTTTCGATTTCCTCGATAACAGCTTTATACTTTTCGCGTTTCGTCTTGTAAACGCGGTCGTTCATATCCTTTCTTGCAATCGGACGGTTGGTCGGGATCACGACTACGTCCAATTTGTAGATATCCCAAAGTTCGCCTGCTTCCGTTTCAGCAGTACCGGTCATACCGGACAGTTTGTGATACATACGGAAGTAGTTCTGCAAAGTAATGGTAGCGAAGGTCTGTGTAGCAGCTTCCACTTTCACACGTTCCTTAGCTTCGATAGCCTGGTGCAATCCGTCAGAGTAACGACGACCTTCCATAATACGACCGGTCTGTTCGTCTACAATCTTCACCTGACCGTCGATTACTACGTATTCATCGTCTTTTTCGAACATCGTGTAAGCCTTCAACAGCTGATTGATGGTGTGTACACGTTCCGATTTGATGGCATAGTTAGTCAATAACTCATCCTTCTTTTCAAGCAGTTGCTCGTTGGTCAGATTCAGGTTTTCCAATTCTGAAAGTTGTCCGGCGATATCCGGAAGCACGAACAATGTCGGGTCTTCAGAGTTACCGGTAATCAGGTCTACACCCTTATCAGTCAGGTCTACGCTATTTAGTTTTTCGTCAATTACGAAGTACAGCGGATCAGTCACTTCATGCATACGCTTGTTGTTCTGTTCCATGTAGATCTCTTCCGTCTTGAGCATACCTGCCTTGATCCCCTGTTCACTAAGGAACTTAATCAACGGTTTGTTTTTCGGCAATGCTTTATGACTGCGGTATAGAGCGAGGAATCCTTCTTCCACCTCTTTCTTATCGTTGGATGCGATCAGTTTTTTTGCTTCGGAAAGATATTTGGTAGCCAGTACCTTTTGTGCTTCTACCAGACGTTCCACTAGCGGACGGAGTTGCTCGAACAACTGGTCATCGCCTTTAGGTACAGGACCGGAGATAATCAACGGAGTACGTGCGTCGTCAATCAATACGGAGTCGACCTCATCGACGATGGCATAATTGTGCTGACGTTGTACAAGGTCTTTCGGGCTGATAGCCATGTTGTCACGCAGATAGTCGAAACCGAATTCGTTGTTTGTACCGAAAGTAATATCCGCCAGATACGCCTGACGACGTGCGTCGGAGTTCGGCTGATGACGGTCGATACAATCTACGCTTAAACCGTGGAACATGTAAAGAGGACCCATCCATTCGGAGTCACGTTTGGCGAGGTAATCATTCACGGTAACTACGTGTACGCCGTTTCCGGTCAATGCGTTGAGGAATACCGGGAGTGTAGCCACCAATGTTTTACCTTCACCGGTTGCCATTTCCGCAATCTTACCTTTATGCAGAACGACACCACCAAAGAGCTGTACATCGTAGTGAACCATGTTCCACAATGTATCGTTACCACCGGCTACCCAGTGATTCTGATAGATGGCCTTGTCGCCTTCGATGCGTACGAAATCTTTTGTAGCAGCTAGTTGACGGTCGAAGTCGGTAGCCGTTACAACGATTTCTTCATTTTCTGTAAAACGTTTGGCAGTAGCCTTTACGATAGAAAAAGCAACAGGCAGTACTTCGTCCAGTGCTTTTTCATATTTTTCCAGAATTTCTTTTTCTGTCTTATCGATTTGTGCGAAGACTTCTTCGCGGTCTTCCAGTTCGAGAGTTTCAATGCTTGCCTTCAACTCTTCCACCTTCGCACGTTCAGCAGTAGCCGATTCATGGATATATTTTTTGAGTTCTTCCGTTTTGGCACGGAGGGCGTCGTTGTCTAGTTTTTCAATCTCCGGGTAAGCAGCTTTGATCTTTTCCACCCAGGGCTTGATTTCTTTCATGTCTCGTGTGGATTTGTTTCCGAAAATCGAGCTTAAAAATTCA
>ERZ773218.2251-NODE-2251-length-15568-cov-4.593309_pt1 | contig 15568 bp, 14 predicted proteins | sample MGYA00580527_ERZ773218 | MGnify/ENA primary metagenome ERZ773218 (study PRJEB29015, sample SAMEA2737763) | human gut metagenome | biome: human gut; feature: human-associated habitat; material: faeces | place: China | collected 2012 ...
AAAACACTGGGCAACATTCACATTGTGCCAGTTAGGAAGCTGAGTTGATTTTGTCCAATCCGCCGTATTCCTGTGAATCTTTTCGGCCAACCGAAGAAGTGACTCGTCACCCATGCGGTTATACAGCCAAACCACACTCCAAAGATTATCCCCCCCGCGGCTATTTTCCCAATAACTCGACAGGAAAGCGTCATCAGGAACCGTTTGCAGATAATGACAATAGCGGGTCATGAAGTCAATCACCCGGTTATCGTTCGTATATTCATGATAAGATTGCATGATCCAAAGGACGATCATGTTCGGCCAAAAATCCTGCTTGCCGTTATTCAAATGCACCGGCCCGAAATTACCATCCGCTCGCTGACTTGACAAGATGGCCTCTATCCAGAATTTCGTTTCCTTCAACAAAGTCTCGTCTCTCAAGGCATACGCCATGTTACCATACCCTCGCAACCAGTAGGGCACTTCTTCCCACCCCCATTCACCTCCGTTTTTCAACCAGGCATTGTTTTCCTTTTGCAGCCAGGCACTAATCTCCCCCAAATGACCACAAAGTCCATCCTTCTGTAATTCGATCTGCCGCCTGATCCAGCCTTCTGGCTCGATACTTCCGGCGGGCAGCTTAATAAATTGCAACGGTTGCAACGGAGCCCGGTTACTTACATAGTAATCATTATGAGATGCAGTGGACAAACGTTCCATTGTCCGGATCTCTTGCGTCTGCTTACCTGCACACGACGCCAACAGAATTGAGAAAAATAAAATCGTCTTTTTCATGCTTATCAGATTTATTGGGCAAAGAAAAGGATTATGACAGAAAAACATGATAAGAAATCAATCAAAAACATATAAAAATCGTTCTATCACTTTCTCCTGATGAAAAAACAATAGAACGATATTAAATTCTTTGGTTACTTATCTTTCTAAAGAAAAGCAACAATCACTTTCTCAACTGGCTCAGTCCATAATACAGCAAACGGAGTACAACCGACAATCCGTAAAAGCCACACGTAATGAGTAGCATCCACAACGATTGTGTCCAAAGCTCGGACCAGCTTGTACCGTATGCTATGATTGAGATAATGTTCATCAGATAAGCGAGCGCGATACAGACACAGAATATCTTGATTTCCGTTTTTTGTCTCTTTACAGATAATACGATCTCTTTCATAATCATGCAAAATTTAGATACGGTATTTTATATTCATCCGGGAAAGTAATCACCCGTCCTTCATCAATCGCCTGCAAGCCCAACAAACCCAAAACAGAGGAATAGTAAGCTTCTTCCACCAGGTTAGGAGCCGGTTTTCCAGTAATAGCCGCTTCGCAGAAAGCAGTAACCAACTCGATAGAACCGTCGCCAGCAGCTCCTACCGATGACTGTCCACTGATCGTTGTGACATTGTCCATGATCAGATGTCCCTTGTTTACCGATGCAGTTTCAGGAACCCAACTCGGGCCGGCAAATGAAACATTGTCGAAGATCTTATGTTCGATCTGGTTGATCAACTGCATGATACCAGGAGCAGGTTCGACATCTTCAAAATAATATTTACCTTTTTCCGGTTCCATCGTGCCCTTGCTTCCCATAATCTCTTCTTCAAGGCCATAAAACTTGTTGGCAATCATCGACTCATAGGTCATCTTCACACCATTCGGATAATGATAAATCAAATTGATACTGTCATACACTTCGCGACCATCCTTCCAATAGACGATATCTCCCATGCCGGCTACCTTTTCGGGAAGCATCCGGAGCGCCCAGTTTCCAACCTGCAGCTGATGAGTTGCCAATTCTGTTACCAAGCCGCATGAATATTCCTTATATAAACGCCAGTTGATCTTACGTTCCAAATCGGGAGAAGGGACCGGACGGCGCCAGTCGTTATTACGGAACCAATACGCCCGTATCGAATTTATCTCTCCCAACAAGCCGGCATGGATCATTTCCATCGCCTTTATATATTTCGGATCATACAAGCGCTGCTGGCCGATAAACATCACCTTGCCGGATTCCTTAAACACATTATACATATCCAGACAGTCAGCACACGTCATCGCCATCGATTTCTCGCAGAAGACATGCTTTCCGGCATGCAAGGCGTCTATTGTGATATGCGCATGTTCGTACAGCGGAGTGGCGATCATGACAGCTTGTATATCTCTATCATCCAAAAGCTTCCGGTAATCGTCATATGTCTTGGCTTTCGGATAGAGAGCCGAAGCCTCTTTCAGGTGGGGAGGATAATTATCACACAAGGCAACCACATCGGCATACGGAATCGTCTTCAGGTTATTCAAATGGTACTGTCCACGCGAACCTGTACCGATAAATCCGATCCGCACCTTTTCCTTTGCGATCTGCACCTTATCGTCGGCACTACAGGACTGCAACCAGGGAAACGCGGAAAGCAGCACACCGCCTCCACCAATCATTCCCAACTCCTTAAAGAAGTCCCGCCGGCTTAAATTGACTGAATTCTCATCATTTTTCATAACTTATATACATGTTTTTCATAAATATCAAATTGAGACGCGATTACCGGAACACGCTCGTCGCCGCAGATCATAAAGGCAGTTGTCAGAATCTCCGCCACCACCGGATCTTTCGCCACCACCGACACCATTTTCTTATCCTCCACGAATGTTCCCGTATGCGGGTTCACGATATGGCGCGGATGGGAAGGCATATTTCCCGATATCGATAACGAACTATCACTCAACTTCAAATCGGCAATCCGCTCTTTCGTAAACGGATTGTCAAGACCCACCGGCCAATATTCGCCGCACGGATGCGTACCGACCGCCAGAACCGAACTATTTCCGAAATTGACAAGCGCCTTACCAATCCCGTTTTCTTCCAACAGTTCCCGTATTTTAGCAAGCGCATATCCTTTCCCGTACCCGCCGAGATCAATGTGTAAAGATTCAGAAAAGAAAAAAATGCTTTTATCTTCTTCCGTCAGCAATACCTGGTCGAATCCCTGCAAAGTTATATCGAAATATCCTTCCGTCAGCTCATTGTAACGCTTGCAGTTCAACAATATATTCCAAAGCTCTTCCCCCACCGTCACCGGATAGTGTCCGGCTTCCCGGTTAACAAATGAAACCTCACTCTCCGGATCGAACCGGTTCAGCATTTTATCTAATCGCTGCACTTCCGATTCGACCTTTTCCCAGACCGTACCAAGAAGGCGGGGATCACTGCCGACCATCAAGATGTCAAACTGCGTTCCCATTACCGACGACATAGATCCATGGAAAAGCCCAGAAGCCGCATAATAGTTAGAATAAGCCATTTGTTACCTGTTATTTTTTACATGGTTCAAAGAGGTGTGCGTACACACTCTGCAAATATAGGGGATTTGTTCGTTTCACAAATAGAATTAGGCAACCTTTTTCTCAAAAGGTTGCCTAATTAGCGTTTATTTTCGTTTAAAACATTTATTACAACTCAACCTTCGCCAAGCAGAATTCCTTTTCCGGATGATAAGCCAGAACGCAGTGCCAAGCCTGTTACATTTTATTGGCACAAGAGTTCCACTGGCATGGTACTCCCGTTTCATGGGCAGGAAACAGTAGTTTCATAGGTAGGGAACGACCGTTACATAGGCAGGAAACAACACCAGCACTGCTATCTCCTCACCCTTTTGATGCCTCCGAGGCTGAAAAAAGAAACCAGCCATTCGTTTATTACAAGATAATAGCTTACATTTGCATCTAAAAGTATTATCTAAAATCTATGATTCCGATGAGTACACAAATTAGTAAAAGCCTGATAGCGCTTTTCTTTTTAGGAATGTTCGTAACCGGTTGCAATACTAACACGAAGCAAACGGCCGATAATGATATTAAATTCGATTCTATCCGGGTGGATAGGACCTATCATCTGCTGAATAATCCCGATAATCCCAATTGCAACTTGCAATTGAACTTCACCTATCCTGCCAAATTTTCCGATAAGGAGATTCTGAAAAAGATACAGAATGACTTTGTCCTCTCCTACTTCGGCGAGAATTATGAGAACCTGTCTCCAGAAGAGGCGGTCGCCAAGTACACGGAAGACTATCTGAACAACTATAAAGAACTGGAAGCCGATTTCAAGGCAGAGTTGGAAAAGAAGGACGATCTGCCGGTCGGAGCCTGGTTCTCTTATTTCGAAATGTCATCGGATGAAATCGTCTACAACCAGAATGACATTCTGAGCTATACTGTAAGTTTCGAAAACTATACAGGCGGTGCACACGGTTCGCATGCCTACAACAATCACGTGATCAACTTGAAAACAGGCAATGCAATCACAGAAGAAGATATTTTCATCGAGAACTTCCAGGACAGCCTCGCACAGATATTGATCGATCATATTGCCAAACAAAACAAGGTGGAGAATCCGAAAGATTTGGAAAACATCGGTTTTTTCAGTGTCGAAGAAATTTTTCCGAACGGTAATTTCCTGGTCGACGAGGACGGCATCACGTATACCTTTAATGAATATGAGATCGCCGCTTACGTGGTAAGGGAAACAAACGTATTCTTACCCTATGCGGAAATCCTATATCTATTGAAAAAAGACAGTCCAATTGCGAAACTAATTGACAATTGACAAATAAAATATAACAATAATCCCATACATATAATTTATGGATAACAGTGCAACAATATCCTCCCAATTGTCAATTGTCAATTGTCAATTGGGGGTTCTAAAGTCTTACTTTCCAACGCTAACCGATGCGCAAAAGCAACAGATAGACGCCCTGTTTGATTTGTATTCAGACTGGAATTCCAAAATCAATGTAATTTCACGCAAAGATATAGAGAACCTGTACCTGCACCACGTACTTCATTCGTTAGGTATCTTGAAAATGCTGAAATTCAGAGAAGGATCGACAATTATGGATATCGGTACGGGAGGCGGTTTTCCCGGCATACCACTTGCGATCCTGCTCCCTGAAGTACAGTTTCATTTGGTAGACAGTATCGGAAAAAAAATCAAGGTCGGACAAGCTGTAGCCGAAGCGATCGGTCTGAAAAACGTCACTTTCCGCCATTGTCGTGCCGAAGAGGAAAAACAATTATTCGACTTTGTCGTGAGTCGTGCCGTCATGCCACTGGCCGATCTGGTAAAAATCGCCCGTAAGAATATAAAGAAGGAACAACAAAATGCACTTCCTAACGGTTTGATTTGTCTGAAAGGAGGAGAGTTGCAGCATGAAATATTGCCATTCCACAAGCAAGCTGTCAGCCTCAACCTGAGTGACCATTTTAAAGAAGAATTTTTCCAAACTAAAAAAGTTGTTTACGTACCGTTATGATTACAATAAAATCGTTTGAGTTCAATTATTTCCAGGAAAACACATTCCTGCTGTATGATGATACACGCGAGGCCGTACTGATCGATTGTGGTTGCTGTCGCAAGGAAGAAGAAAAGGAGTTAACCGACTTTATCCTCGAAAACAAGTTGACATTAAAGCATTTGCTCTGTACTCATCTGCACGTGGATCACGTATTTGGAAACGGTTTTATATATAAGACATACGGTTTGAAACCCGAAGCGAACAAGCAGGATGTCGAGAAACTACCCTCTCCGGACGAACAGGCCAAGTTGTTCGGACTCCGTCAGCATGTCGAGAACGTCCCGGTTGAAAAATATATCGTAGGAGGCGAGATCATTAAGTTCGGCACATCCGAACTTCAAGTGCTGACAGTTCCCGGACATTCACCCGGCAGCATCGCTTTCTATAACAAAAAGAACGGCTTTGCGATCGTCGGCGATGCACTGTTTGCCGGAAGTATCGGCCGTACCGACCTTTGGGGTGGAAACCAGGAGGTATTGGTTGCCGCCATCCACGACAAACTCCTTTCACTTCCCGACGAGACAGTAATCTATCCGGGGCATGGACCGGAAACAAGAGTCATCGATGAGAAGTTCAACAATCCCTATTTGTAATTGACAATTAAGAATTAATTCATAAATCATAAATCACAATATTATGGACACAAATAAATTTGTAAACCGCCACGTTGGTATCTCGGCAGAAGACATTCCTTCCATGCTGCAAGCCATCGGCGTCAAGTCGGTTGACGAACTGATCGATCAGACCATCCCGTCCGACATCCGTTTGAAAGAACCGCTTAACCTTCCCGAACCCATGACGGAACGTGAGTTCGCAGAACACATCTCGGAGTTGGCATCCAAAAACGAAGTCTTCACTTCTTATATCGGAATGGGTTGGTATGACACAGTATGTCCGGCTCCTATCCAACGTAACGTATTTGAAAATCCGGTTTGGTACACTTCCTACACTCCGTACCAGGCAGAAGTTTCACAAGGACGTCTGGAAGCGTTGTTGAATTTCCAGACTGTTATCGCTGAACTGACCGGCCTGCCGCTAGCCAACTGTTCCCTGCTGGACGAAGCGACAGCAGCAGCCGAAGCGGCAACCATGTTCTACGGTAGCCGTAGCCGTGCACAGGTGAAAGCAGAAGCCAATACGTTGTTTGTCGACGAAAACGTATTCGCCTCTACACTGGCCGTTATCAACACTCGCATGATCCCGCAAGGCATCAAGGTCGTTGTGGGTGATTACAAAACATTTGAATTCACACCGGATGTATTCGGGGCTATCGTCCAGTATCCGAATGCCGACGGTTCGATCGAAGATTATAAAGAATTCATCGTACGTGCCAATGCCGGTGGAGCACGTGTCGCCGTTGCTGCCGACCTGATGAGTCTTGTCCTGCTGACTCCTCCGGGAGAATGGGGCGCAGATGTCGTGTTCGGAAGCAGCCAACGTTTCGGTATCCCGATGTTCTACGGTGGTCCGTCCGCTGCATTCTTCGCCACGAAAGACGAATACAAGCGTTCCATCCCCGGACGTATCATCGGCATTTCCAAAGATGCCTATGGACACACGGCTTACCGCTTGGCTTTGCAAACACGCGAACAACATATCAAACGTGAAAAGGCGACCTCCAATATCTGTACCGCCCAAGCCTTGCTAGCCACGATGGCTGGTTTCTACGCCGTTTACCACGGTGCCGAAGGCTTGAAGAACATCGCAGGTCGTATCCACGCTTCTGCAGGTTTCCTAACAGGCGAGTTGGAAAAACTAGGCTACAAACAATTGAACAAAAACTATTTCGACACACTGAAAATCCAGTTGCCGGAACATGTATCCATCAATGCACTCCGCGAGATCGCATTGGAATGTAAGGTGAACTTGCGTTACTTCGATGCCGGACAGATCGGCATCAGCTTGGACGAAACGACCGGACCGACCGATATCGGCGTATTGCTGTATATCTTCGCAGGGGCAGCCGGAAAGGACTACATGCTGAAAGAAGCCGTTCCTGAGAAAACTTATTTCGATCCGAAATTCGCCCGTACTTCCGAATTCCTGCAAGAAGACGTATTCAAAAAATATCATACCGAAACGGAACTGATGCGTTATATCACCCGCCTGGGACGAAAGGATGTTTCATTGGCCCAATCCATGATCTCTTTAGGTTCTTGTACGATGAAACTGAATCCGGCATCGACCATGCTTCCACTCAGCCGTCCGGAATTCATGAATATACATCCGTATGCACCGGAAGACCAGGTCGAAGGCTACACGGAACTGATTGAAAACTTATCGGCTTACTTGTGTGAGATCACCGGATTCAAAGGCTGTACGCTGCAACCTAATTCCGGAGCAGCCGGCGAATATACAGGTCTGCGCGTAATCCGGGCTTATCTGGAAAGCATCGGGCAGGGACATCGCAACATCGTCCTGCTTCCTGCCTCTGCCCACGGTACGAACCCGGCAAGTGCGGTTCAATGCGGTTTTACGACCGTTACGGTGAAATGTGACGACAAAGGAAATATCGACTTGGAAGATTTCCGGGCTAAAGCCGAAGCCAACAAGGACAACTTAGCAGCCAGCATGATCACCTATCCGTCTACTCACGGTATCTTCGAGGTGGACATCAAGGAAATGTGCGACATTGTTCACGCTTGCGGTGGTCAGCTGTATATGGACGGCGCCAACATGAATGCACAAGTCGGTCTGACCAATCCGGGTACTATCGGTGCAGACGTCTGCCACCTAAACCTGCATAAGACCTTTTCTTCTCCTCACGGAGGAGGCGGTCCCGGTGTCGGTCCGATCTGCGTTGCCGCACATCTCGTCCCGTTCCTGCCACAGCATCCGATATGGGGCAGCGACCTGAACACAGTCTCCGCCGCACCTTACGGTAGCGCGGGCATTCTGCCGATCACATATGCTTATATCCGCATGTTGGGAACAGAAGGGTTGGAAACGGTCACCAAGACCGCGATCTTGAATGCGAATTATCTGGCAGCCAAATTCAAAGATACTTACGGAATCGTTTACACAGGTGCTACAGGTCGCGTCGGTCACGAACTGATCCTGGAATGCCGCACGGTAAAAGAACGTTCGGGTATCGATGAAGGCGATATCGCCAAGCGCCTGATGGACTTCGGCTACCACGCTCCAACTCTTTCCTTCCCTGTTCACGGCACTCTGATGGTCGAACCGACCGAAAGCGAAAGCAAAGCCGAACTGGATCGTTTCGTCGAGGTGCTGGAATGTATCTGGAACGAAATCAAGGAAGTGGAAGAAGGCAAGGCTTCAAAGGAAGACAACGTATTAAAGAACGCTCCTCATCCCGAATATGAAGTAACGGCCGACGAATGGAAACACGAGTATCCGCGCAGCAAGGCCGCCTTCCCGCTGGAATGGTTGCACGACAGCAAATTCTGGGTGAATGTAGCCCGCGTAGACAATGCGTATGGCGACCGCAACCTGATTCCAACACTTTGTGCATGCGAAATTTAATATAAACCGGCGCAAACCTATTACTCGATTTCGACTTGACAAAACGGTGCCAAAGCACCTTTATCACGATCTTTCAGGCACGGATTTCACGGATTGACACGGATAAATTTATTTTCTTTCCGTGTTTTCCGTGTAATCCGTGCCTAAATTATGGTGATTAGTAAGGTGGTAAGTAAAAAGAAAGGATATGCTCAAAAAAACCTAAAGTGTGCAGATTCCAGACGAAAGTTCTTTGATATAAAGAATGTTTGATTATTTTTGCAGGTCAGTATTCAGAAGGTTAATTCGAACAAATATCCAATATAGAAATCTAATATTCCTATAATATGAGTTTAAAAATTATTGTATTGGCGAAACAGGTTCCGGACACACGCAATGTGGGAAAGGATGCGATGAAAGAGGACGGAACTATCAACCGAGCCGCACTTCCCGCAATCTTCAACCCGGAAGATCTGAACGCATTAGAACAAGCCCTCCGCTTGAAAGACGCCTATCCGGGAACTACGGTAACCTTGTTAACAATGGGTCCGGGGCGTGCAGCTGAAATTATTCGTGAAGGTTTATACCGGGGAGCAGACGGTGGTTATCTGCTAACCGACCGTGCATTTGCCGGTGCCGACACTTTGGCAACGTCTTATGCGCTTGCCACAGCAATCAAGAAAATAGGTGACTACGATATTATCATCGGAGGACGCCAGGCTATTGACGGCGATACAGCACAGGTAGGTCCTCAAGTCGCTGAAAAGTTAGGATTAACACAGGTCACATATGCCGAAGAAATCCTGAACGTAGACGAAAAGAATCGCAGTATCACAGTGAAACGGCATATCGACGGTGGTGTCGAAACAGTGGAAGGTCCGCTGCCTATCGTGATTACGGTCAACGGTTCGGCTGCCCCCTGCCGTCCGCGTAATGCCAAGTTGGTGATGAAATACAAACGGGCATTGGGCGCGCAGGAAAAAGTTCCTGCTCCCGCCTGCCATCCGGAAGGCGTATCGGCACTGCCATACCCCGAACTGTATGAAAAGCGCCCGTACCTGAATATTCCGGAATGGAGTGTTGCCGATGTAAACGGAGATCTCGCACAATGCGGTTTGTCCGGTTCGCCGACAAAAGTCAAAGCGATTCAGAACATCGTGTTCCAGGCAAAGGAAAGCAAGACGCTGACCGGCTCAGACAAGGATGTGGAAGATTTGATTGTTGAACTGTTAGCTAACCACACTATCGGATAATTGACAATTGATAATTGACAATTCATACGGTAAAAAAGATTGAACAATATGAATAATGTATTTGTATATTGTGAGCTTGAAGGTACAACGATTGCCGATGTAAGCCTCGAACTGCTGACCAAAGGTCGCAAGTTAGCCAACCAGTTGAACTGCCAACTCGAAGCCATTGTGGCCGGTTCCGGACTGGAAGGGATTGAAAAGCAGGTGATGCCTTATGGCGTGGACAAGGTGCATATTTTTGACGCTCCCGGTCTGTTCCCGTACACTTCCCTTCCTCATTCTTCTGTTTTGATCAATCTGTTCAAAGAAGAAAAACCGCAGATCTGCCTGATGGGAGCAACGGTTATCGGCCGTGACTTAGGCCCCCGTGTTTCTTCTGCACTGACAAGCGGTCTGACAGCAGACTGTACATCCCTCGAAATCGGCTCGCACGAAGACAAAAGAGCTGGTAAAACATACGAAAACCTGTTATACCAGATCCGTCCCGCTTTCGGTGGTAACATCGTAGCGACGATCATCAATCCGGAACACCGTCCTCAGATGGCGACTGTTCGCGAAGGTGTGATGAAAAAAGAAATTCTGGACGCCGGTTATAAAGGCGAAGTGGTAAAACACGACGTCGCCAAATATGTTCCGGAAACGGATTATGTCGTAAAGGTCATCGACCGCCACATAGAAAAGGCCAAACACAACCTGAAAGGTGCTCCGATCGTAGTAGCCGGCGGTTACGGAATGGGTTCCAAGGAAAGTTTCGATATGTTGTTCGAACTGGCAAAGGAACTTCATGCCGAAGTAGGCGCCAGCCGTGCAGCCGTTGATGCCGGTTTCTGTGACCATGACCGCCAGATCGGCCAGACAGGTGTGACGGTCCGTCCGAAATTGTATATCGCTTGCGGTATCTCCGGACAGATCCAGCATATCGCAGGTATGCAGGATGCAGGTATCATCATCTCTATCAACAACGACGAGAACGCTCCGATCAACACGATTGCCGACTACGTGATCAACGGCACTGTTGAGGAGGTGATTCCGAAGATGATTAAGTATTACAAACAGAACAGCAAGTAAAGAGATGGCAAATTATTATACAGACATTCCGGAACTCAAGTATCACTTGAACAATCCGATGATGGAACGTATTTGCGAACTGAAAGAACGCAATTACAGAGATAAAGAAGAGTTCGACTATGCACCGCAGGATTATGCCGATGCAATGGACTCGTTCGACAAAGTGCTTGAAATCACAGGCGAAATCACGGGTGAGATCATCGCTCCCAATGCCGAAGGAGTTGACGAAGAAGGCCCCCACTGCGCAAACGGACGTGTGGAATACGCTTCCGGGACCAAGCAGAATCTGGATGCAATGGTGAAAGCCGGCCTGAACGGTATGACGATGCCGCGCCGTTTCGGCGGTTTGAACTTCCCGATCACGCCGTACACCATGTGCGCCGAAATCGTGGCCGCTGCCGATGCTGGATTCGGAAACATCTGGTCGTTGCAAGATTGTATCGAGACATTATATGAATTCGGAAACGAAGACCAGCACAGCCGTTTCATTCCGCGTATCTGCGCCGGTGAAACGATGTCTATGGACTTGACAGAGCCGGATGCCGGTTCCGACTTGCAGTCCGTGATGCTGAAAGCGACTTTCGACGAAAAAGAAAATTGCTGGCGTCTGAACGGTGTGAAACGTTTCATCACAAACGGAGACGCCGACCTTCATCTGGTCTTGGCCCGTTCGGAAGAAGGGACGAAAGACGGGCGTGGCCTGTCTATGTTCATCTATGACAAACGCCAGGGTGGCGTAGATGTCCGCCGTATTGAAAACAAGTTGGGTATTCACGGTTCGCCTACCTGCGAACTGGTTTACAAGAATGCGAAAGCCGAACTTTGCGGAGATCGCAAATTAGGTTTGATCAAATATGTGATGGCGCTCATGAACGGTGCCCGTTTGGGTATCGCCGCACAGTCTGTCGGTCTGAGCCAGGCCGCCTACAACGAAGGGTTAGCTTACGCAAAGGAACGCAAACAGTTCGGCAAAGCAATTATCGAATTCCCGGCTGTTTACGACATGCTGTCTATCATGAAAGCGAAGCTGGATGCCGGCCGTGCCTTACTGTATCAGACTTCCCGTTATGTAGATATCTACAAAGCACTGGACGACATCGCCCGTGAACGCAAGCTGACTCCGGAAGAACGTCAGGAACAGAAAAAATATGCCAAACTAGCCGACTCTTTCACCCCGCTGGCAAAAGGTATGAACTCCGAATATGCCAACCAGAACGCATACGACTGTATCCAAATTCATGGTGGTTCAGGCTTCATGCTGGAATATGCTTGTCAACGTATCTACCGGGATGCCCGCATCACCTCCATCTACGAAGGAACGACGCAATTGCAGACAGTTGCAGCCATCCGTTACGTGACCAACGGTTCCTATCTGGCTACCATCCGAGAATTCGAAACAATCCCGTGTTCTCCTGAAATGGAACCGCTGAAAGGCCGCCTGGTTGAAATGGCCAATAAGTTCGAAGCCTGCATGAACAAGGTGAAGGAAGCGCAGAACCAGGAATTGCAGGACTTTGTTGCCCGTCGCCTTTATGAAATGGCAGCCGACTGCATCATGGCTCACCTGCTGATCCAAGACGCGACAAAGACTCCTGAAATGTTTGCCAAATCAGCTGTCGTATACTTGAATTATGTCGAAGCGGAAGTGGAAAAACACAGCAGCTTTATCTTGAAATTCAATGCCGACGAATTAGCAAGCTACAGACAATAATAGAGCGTATCTAATTTCATAAAAGCCGGATATCTTCTCTTGATTTCCGGCTTTTTCCTTATATTTAGACTCGTATTAAGCCAATAAGACAACCATCGACTATGAAACAGTACAATCCAGACATCCACCATCGTCACAGTATCCGTTTGAAAGGATATGATTATTCACAGGAAGGGTTATAAATGATATTAAACCCATATGGTGAAATAATCCAACAATGTTATTGGGATTTGGAACACAAATACCCCAATATCGAATGTTGCGAATATGTTATTATGCCAAATCATTTCCATGCGATTATAAAAATCGATCGGGATGCATTTAGGGCGGGCGAACCCCGCCCCTACGTGGTGACACTGGGGCATATTGTGGGATATTTTAAATATCAATCGACAAAAATGATTAATCTACACGGTCAAAAATTATGGCAACGTAATTATTATGAACATATCATACAGGATGAAAAAGCGTATCATAATATATCCAATTATATATTAAACAATCCGGCACAATGGGCATACGACCGATTACGCTAATTCATTGTGGTGATTCCATAATACCCATTGCATACTACCACGAAGCAACAGATATATCAGAAATGCCATCCACAATGCATGATTTCCCATCATTCCGAAAAAGAGGTAATAGATCAAAAAGAAAGTGCCGGAAGCGACCAACATCGAATAAAGCATCAGGCGGGTAGCTGTCGCACCGATCAGGATACCATCCCACAAGAAGGCGGCAAAGCCGGCAAGCGGAACAGCCAGCACCCAATAGAAATAGGTTCCGGCCTCTTGTATGACAACAGAGTCATTCGTCAGGAGGGAGAGAAAACCTTTCCCGCCTACTCCATAAAGCAGGGTAAACGAAAGGGACAACCCAATCCCCCAGCCAAACAGCAAACGGATCATCCGACTAAGGGCTGTTTTGTTCCGAGCACCGATATAACGTCCCGCCAAAGCCTCGCCCGCATAGGCAAAACCGTCCATGATATAGGAGAAAAGCGTAAACAACTGCATCAGCAATGTATTAACAGCCAAAACGATATCGCCCTGTCTCGCACCCGTAGAAGTAAAAAATGTAGTAACCGCCACCAAACAAAGCGTACGAAAGAAAATATCGCCATTCACCTGGAAGAAACGACGCATAGCGACCTTATCCATGGCCTCATGCCAGCAAACACGAATATTCAACCGCTTCCGATAGAATACGAACCACAGGAATACAGCCATCCCGAAGCCTCCATATTGAGCGATCAGCGTTCCCGTCGCAACCCCTTGCACCTTCATGCCGAACACAAAGACGAAGATCAGGCTCGCCACGATATTCACGACATTCTGGGTGATCGCAATAAACATCGGGAAACGGGAATTCTGCATTCCGATAAACCAACCGGAGAAACCATACAATCCCAACACAGCCGGCGCTCCCCAAATACAAATATTGAAATATAAGGAAGCCAACCGTTCTACCTCATCCGTCGTATCCAATAGTAAGAAAGCTATTTCCCGTATCGGATACTGGAGCAGAAGCAGAGCCAGAGAAATCAGAATCCCGACACCGACCGACCGGAACAAAACCCTCGTTACTTCCAGGAGATCCCGTCTCCCCAGAGCCTGTGAAGTCATCCCACTCGTTCCCATCCGCAAGAAACCGAACAACCAGTAAATAATATTGAACAGCATCCCCCCTACCGCAATCGCCCCGATATAGGAAGCGGCCCCCAAATGTCCGACAATCGCCACATCGACCAATCCCAACAAAGGAACCGTTATATTGGATACAATAGAAGGAAGCGCTAACTGAAGTATCTTTTTATTCATTATTTATCGTATCTATAAAAACTATTCCTAACTTTGTCAGCAAAGTTACAGATTACTTTAGAAATAACATGATTACACTTATGTTTCAATAACAAAAACGCGAACCCTAAGTAATTGTAAAAAACGTTGGATGTTCGCATCCTCTATAAATCATACACTTATAGATTTATTTAGAGAATATGAACATTTATTGCTTTTCTACTTTATCATTCGCAAAATTACAATTTAAAAGTGTCATCAATAAAGCTTTTCACAAACATGGAGTCGCATCTTTTACAGATGCGTGGATTGAAACTTCATTAGAATGAAATCACAACCATAAAAATAGTCGCATCTTTTACAGATGCGTGGATTGAAACCTATTATCAACCACTAACAAAATTATTATGGCGTCGCATCTTTTACAGATGCGTGGATTGAAACTCTTGAGTAATCATTTAACTCAATAGATATTGTGTGTCGCATCTTTTACAGATGCGTGGATTGAAACTTCAAGTTCGTATGTTTGGACCTCCAGCATCCAGTCGCATCTTTTACAGATGCGTGGATTGAAACTGTATCAACCTGCTAAGATTTGTCGCATCATCAAGTCGCATCTTTTACAGATGCGTGGATTGAAACCCCAAAAAGAAAAGAAGCGGAAGGTGGAGGTTGTCGCATCTTTTACAGATGCGTGGATTGAAACTGAAATTAATGATATTAATGAACATGTCAATCTTGTCGCATCTTTTACAGATGCGTGGATTGAAACTTTGTAGCCGTGCCCTTGGTCAAATCTGACGGAAGTCGCATCTTTTACAGATGCGTGGATTGAAACACGTCATTGAGATATTCGGACGTTGAGAATCTAAGTCGCATCTTTTACAGATGCGTGGATTGAAACTTAATCGCGAT
>ERZ773218.2254-NODE-2254-length-15558-cov-2.967426_pt1 | contig 15558 bp, 9 predicted proteins | sample MGYA00580527_ERZ773218 | MGnify/ENA primary metagenome ERZ773218 (study PRJEB29015, sample SAMEA2737763) | human gut metagenome | biome: human gut; feature: human-associated habitat; material: faeces | place: China | collected 2012 ...
AGTGCAAATATAGAGGTTTTATGTTATGTAGCATAATGTTTTATTTGCAATTCTCATTTACTTAACCAGATTTAACAAAACCATGCTTTAAAACATATCCGTAAAATAATATATATCCCCTTAGAACTTAGGTTCATTCTCTTTAATCTCCTTCAAAGGCAAGGTAAACCAAAAAGTGGAACCTACTCCCAATGTAGATTCTACCCCGATTCGTCCCCCTAGTTTCTCGATAATATTTTTGCAAATCGCCAATCCTAATCCGGTACCTTGTTTGCAAGCGTTCAACTTAACAAAGCGATCGAATATAGTTCTACAATCTTCCTCCGAGATTCCCATTCCCGTATCCGAGACCGAAACTCGTATTTCATCATTCGATACCTTATAGGCTAATTTGATCTCACCTTCCGAAGTAAACTTAATCGCATTTGTCAAGAAATTAGAAATAACCTGTACGACTCGTTTCGGATCTGAGAAAACGGTCACGGGTTGTGAGCCCTGGTCGAAAACAAATCGAACGTTTTTCGGAATCTTCAAGGCATGTACCGCATAAGTTTCCTCACAGATCTCCTTAAAATCAAAATTTCTCTTCGTAATGTCAAAGGTTCCCGCCTCAATCTTTGAGAAATCAAGGATATCCTCAATCAATTGCAGAAGCAATTCACTATTCTTGTCAATGATATCCACATAAAACTCTCGTTCCTCCTCCTCTATCTCCTTGGTCTCTGCCAGTATATTCGCGAAACCAACAATAGCATTTAAAGGCGTACGGATCTCATGACTCATCCGGGAAAGAAACTCGCTCTTCGCCAAGTTAGCCGCCTCAGCCCGTTTCAGGTTGCCCTGTATCACGGTCGCTTTCATCCGGGCCCCTATAGCCAGCAGTAATGCCGTAAATAGCACCGACAGGACAAACATCACGATAAACATAAATTGTAAGGGATTCGCATATATAAAGTCCGTAAGAGAGAATTCATTCACGCCGATAGATTCCAGATTCCGATTGCGTATAACAGTCCTCTCGGACTCAGAAAGATTATTGATCGCCTTGTTGAGTACGGTTAATAAATCCGGGTCAACCGGGGTAGGTAACGCAAAACTTATCGCACTCTGATCATTGACCAATGTCACAGGAGCAAGATTGGTGAAATGATAACGCAAAATATCCTGTTCCATTTTAGAGGACAATCCATAGATAAAATCAACCTCTCCGCTATTGACAGCGGCTAATGCCTCCTTAATGCCCGGATAGGACCGAATCTTCTCCGCAGATATGCCACTTGGAAATCGCTGACTTTCCACCAAAGCACCAACCAAACCCGGAGCGGGATAACTACAGGCTTTATTGCGTACTATGATATTGTTCGCACTCACATAAGAGGCTGAAAGCGCAAGCCCTAGCTGGGCCGCATCGTTCTCATCTCCCAAGAAAAAGCCTAAGATATCAGCTTTCCCTCGTTGTACCAGATGGACCGCATCACTATAATTCTTCGCATACACATACGAAAAATCCAAACCGGTAAAGTCCTTGATCTTATCCAATACATCCACCATGATACCGACATGGTTCTTCTGGGAGGTTTCTTTACAATAAAAGGGATACCAATTCTCCGGAACGGCTACCGTGATCGTTTTCCTTTTCTTGACATATTCCAAGTCCCGGTCACTAAATTGGACATTTACAAGTCGGGCAGGGAAGTTAGCGGCATAACGCTCTGCCGCGAAATTTGGATTGGCATCCAAGATCCGTTCCAAAGCCATATTCAAACCATCCAATACTTCCTTATTACTCGGATTGGTTACGATATAATAGGGTTGAGAATTATATGTAGCGATCACCCGTACAGAATCGTGATTGTAAATAATGCCACTCAACAGCAAGTCTATCTCTCCATTCATTAAATAAAAATATAATCCCTCGTCGTTCTTCTGCATATCTTTCAAGCTGTAATATTGGAACTTACAGTCTAATCCGTTGATAGCCAAAAACTCCTTGAGGCGGCGAATATTTTCTTTCGCATTCTCATATACACCGATGGTTTTCCCGTTCATACTCTCCAAATTATAGCTATGGATAGTACGATCGTCAGAACGAGCAAGCAACAAAGAACGGCTATATCCCATATTGTAATCCGGATAAGCATAATATTCCTCTAAACCGGGTATATAATAGTTTCCACCCATCAATTCATACTGACCTGCGATAAATTCATTCAACACGGTTTGCCTATTCGTATCAATGTACTCGTATTCCCAACCGGTATATTTGGCAATCTCATTGAGATAGTCCACGAGCATACCATGATGACTACCGTCCTCCGCCGTCCAACTCATGCCTACCACCTGCGGAAAGGCAACCCGGAGCACACGTTTTTCACTTGTCCGTGCTAACGCAGACAAATGAAACGCCAGCATTATAAATACTAACAAACTTATAGTTATACCATGACCCACATATCTCAGAAGTAAGTTCATTATAATGTATATCTTTTATTATCGGCTTTCCCGATGATAACAACCCCTAGACCTCTCCGCAAAACAACGGTTTATTTAGGATAATGCCTATTCATTCTGGTGAACAAAGCTTTTGCGTACCCCAAAACAGAGTACGCAAATATACTACATTTTATATCACAGCGGATTATAAAATAATTGATTTTTAAGAGAAGATACTATAAAAACAGAAGGGACCGCCTCGAAGGTAAAACACCTCGAGGCAGTCCCTTTCCTAAATCCCAACAAACTTTTATCCCATCGAACTATTGATTACCTGTGTGGTTTTCTCAAAACTCTTCCTTAAGACCTCCTTTACATCCATGGTTTCCCAATATCCCTTATTAAAAAGCTCTACGGATAACCCACCCCGGAAACCGGAGTCGTATAGCAAAGGAAGTACCTTATTAAACGGGCAAATACCATCTCCCGGAAACACCCGATCCGAATCTCTCAACTCCGTACGAGGAGGCAACTCCGGATAATCGTTGATATGAAAAACCGGAAGGATCTTCCCATTTATCAAGCGTAAACTATCAAAACTATTTCCTCCTCTGTACAAATGGTAGAAATCCAATAAGACGGAAGCCAGCGAATGCCCGGAGGCGATCGCTATCGCCATGGTATCCGATAATTGATTCAGAACCCCGGCCCCCCATAGTTCCAATATCGGAGTGACACCCATCTCATCCCCTAAATCCAGTATCGCCCGATAGCGTTCGGAATACTCCGGCAACCGTGTACGATCCAATTGAGTAACTCCTTGAGCAGGAGCGGCGATAAATTTACCGCCCAATCCCGCTACCATCTCCATATCATGCCGCATTTGGTTTAGCCCTTCCTTCCGTTTCGAAGGATCATCGGCAAACCACGAGGCAAAACCGATCATATTCTCCAATAAAAGTCCGGAGCCTTCCAGCTGACGCCTGAGTGTCTCATAAGTTCCCCCTTGCTTTACGAACGCATCCACATCACGGGTCCATAACTCAATTCCCTCAAAACCAGCCTCGGCACATAAATCAATCTGTTTTTGAACAGGAAGTTTATAACCCGCTATCGTAGAGACATTGAGACAGACACGGAAAGGACGTTTCGAAGAGGATGCTTCGGGTGATGGCTCCTCCTTTTTCTTCGGAGCACAAGAAGCCAAGCCTGCGAACGTACTGCCCAAAACCGCCAGACCGGTGGCCCGAAGCATATTACGTCTTGAAATCTTTTTCTCAAGCATAACACTCTCGTTTTAAATTAAACCTCCAAAGATTTACGGGCCTCCCGGTCCGGATCATTCCGAGCCCCACACGTATTATTCAAGATCATCACCTCTCCATTTTCTTCCGTGTATTTCGGCCAAACGGGTAACTCTCCTCCGTTCGGATCTCCTGTCCGCATGAAATTCAACAAAGCGCCAGACATCTTATCTGACAACGCACGAGGTACCTTACCTCCACCCGTATGAGTAAACATCCGATCCGTATTTTTAAACCAGAAACAGATATCCGAGCAATGGAACGCACGCATACGGTTATTAAACAAGGGCGGACACCAGCCAAACCAAGCTACATACACAGGCTGGCCTTGCTTTAATTTTGCGTTAGCCGCCTCAACCACTCGTTGACGGGAAGACAAAATCATCGCCCAAAGCTCCATCGGAGTCTTATCCGGGAAATTCTTGGCGAAAGCCTTCACGATCGATTCCGCTTTATCACCATATTGACTTCTCAGTTTCTCGATCACACCGTCTTGAGTGATTTTTTCCAAGGCCGCATCCGCCCTGTTCGGGTTCCATTCATGGAAAGTCGTACAGAATATCATCGGGACGACAGGAGACTCCAAATGGCTCTCACCGGAGTAGAATACACCGGCCGGAATATTCCGGTCATCAGCAACAGGGCCAAAAGTCCGTCTCATGCTAATCCCTTGATCTTCCCAGCACTTTTTACAAGCCCTATCCGCTATATCCAAATATTCCCGCCAAGGTATTCTTTGCAATTTATCCAGTTGGGAAGCGGTCAGCCCCGCTTCTCTCAAAATATATTCTCCCACCTTCCGGGTCATCACCTGATCGGAAGCTCCTACCGTAGATCCACTTAAAGCCACGGCTCTATGGATCAAACCTTTTGCCGCCGGCATAGCGGCTACCGTCCGCGCCCCGCTGCGGGAGGAGCTTGCCTCCATCCCGGGGCTCTATGTGACCTCCGGATTGTCCCATAACCGTTACGTTCCCGGGATCTCCACCGAAATTGGCGATATTATCATGTACCCATCGCAAGGCGGCAATAATATCTAACATCCCCACGTTTCCGGAATCCTTATACGCTTCTCCACCAACACCAGATAAGTCAGAGAAGCCAATCGGCCCCAACCGATGATTAATGGAACAGAATACGATATCTCCTTCCCGGCTTATATTCTCTCCATGATATCCATCCTGCTCGATCCCACTACCATTTGTAAAACCGCCGCCATGCAGCCACACCAATACGGGACGTCTCTTTCCATCTGCGATACCCGGTGTCCATACATTTAAATATAAGCAATCCTCACTCACATCCCAGTAGTTCCAATGATCAGCAAAAGTTCCGTAATTATTGGGCCACCGGTTCTCCATACGTTGCGGCGCCGTATTCCCATAAAAAACCGCCGGTCTCACATCTGTCCACGGCTCTGGTTTTTGGGGAGGCATAAAACGATTTTTTCCCGACGTATCAGCCCCATAAGGAACTCCCAAGAACGTATATACATGATTCAGCAGATATCCCTGCACCTTCCCATACTCTGTCTGGGCGATGGCGATATCGTCACCGATAAATAGGAATTGATCGTCATCACTCACTTTCCCTCTTTTATCACGGGAATCCCCAGAAGGGGCACAAGAAGAAGTCGATATCAAACTTCCCATACTCAACGAGGCTGTGCCCAATCCTAAGTTTCTTACGAATTGTCGTCTGTTTATTTTCATAATCTCTTAATTCATCTCAACGACCAATACCTCTTTAGATGCCAGCTTCAAGCTGTCCTTAAATAAGATCGTTCGTTTCGTTATTATATCCTTTCCTTCTATTCCCTCTTTTAAAGATTCCTTATAACGGGCAAGTGGAAGATCAACTTCATGATTAGCTCCATTAATAATGACCATGACACTTTTACCCTCTAGATAACGCTCATATACATACACTCCTAATTGTGGCATATAATGTTTCATATTACCTTCGGAAATGATCTTATTGCCCTTCCTCCACTTCAATAAAGTCTGTAAATAATCCCAAGCCTTATTCTGTAGGTCGGAACGTCCTTCCCTCGTAAACCAATTCTGAGAATCTCCAGGCCACCCTCCTGGAACATCTAAACGTATATTCCCATCCCCACCCGGGCGACTTTTCGTCCCAGACATTAACAATTCATGTCCATAATATAATTGAGGAGTGCCAGGGATTGTTAATAAAAAGGCAACCCCTTGTTTATAACCATCTAAGTCTTTAGGCTCCGAACGTAAAAACCTATCAGTATCGTGATTATCTAAAAAACGCAAAACATTTTTAATATCTGGATACACGAAATCATAACACAAATGATCATAGATTTTATCTAATCGCCCTTCCGGTGAAGACTTGTCATTAAAGATATCACTTGCAATACTCATCAGAGTAAAATCCATCACAGACTTCAGTTCCGTATCTTTTCCAAAATTAAGTTTACACCCTTTTTGCCACCAAGCCGTACCAATCGTATAATTAGTCCAAATCTCACCAACTATATTAAACTGAGGATATTCATTCATGATTTGGATATTCCACTCACGCATCATATCAAAATCGGAATATGGATATGTATCTTGCCTAATCGCATCAATCCGAGCATACTCAATCCACCATATAGAATTCTGAATAAGATATTTACCAACATGAGGATTTGCTTGATTCAAATCTATTCCAAATCCTGCATATTTCATTACTTCAGAATCATAAGTTGATGCATAATTGTCATAGAAAATAGCCTTAGCATGATTCCCCCTTTTAGAAGGACTTACATTAAACCAATCCTTAGATGGCACATCTAGCACCCAAGGATGATTTGCTCCAATATGATTAAAAATCATATCCATAACAACCCGTAATCCCTTTTGATGCGCTTTATTTATCAATCGAAGGTAATCTTCATTTGATCCTAGACGCCTATCCACATGAAACATATCCGTTGAGAAATAGCCATGATAAGAACCTCCTTTCCCATCATTCTCCAACACGGGATTTAACCATATAGCTGTTACCCCAAGGTCCACAAAATAATCCAAATGATCTTCGATCCCCTTCAAATCACCTCCATGTCGAGCCCCAGGCTTACTACGATCCATCACATATTCCGTTGACATAGAAATCTGATCATTCGATTGGTCACCATTAGCAAAACGGTCCGGCATAATTAAATACAACACATCCGAAGAATCATATCCTTGTATATCATCTGTACTCTCCTTGCGCTCTTTCAGCTCGTAAGCATATACGAACTTCTTTTCCCCATTCACAAAAGTTATATCAAATGTTCCAGAATGAGCTTGTGATAAATCTAAATATAATATTAAATAATTGGGACTATCTACCGTTACACAACTTTTTAAATAAACACCAGGTTCATTTATAACAGGATGATATTCAGAAATATGATCCCCATATACCATCAACTGTAATTCTGGATTTCTCATTCCTGCCCACCAAAACAACGGCTCTACCTTATTTATCGTTTGAGCAGCCACTGTCCCAAGTACAAATAACAGAAATGAAGTAAATATTATTATTTTTCTAATCATAGCTATAATTATTTAGATGTAAAAGCAAATAAAGGGTGAGCCAAACTCACCCTTTTTAAACAGCCAAGTTAATTCATATTAACATCAGGATTACCATTCTGCTCAACATCCGGAATCTGAAACATCACTTTATGAGAATCCCAAGCTTCACCACGAACCGACTGTTTGATACGCTTCAATTCAAATAATCTCTCACCTTGTAAAGCTATTTCCAAACGACGTTCCTTCTGTACTGCTTTAATAAAAGAAGCCCTATCCGTAGTTGTAGTATTAGCTTTGCCATAAGCCCTTTTTTCTATTTTTTGCAAAGCATTCAAAGCTTGATTCATATTTCCATTCGATTTAGCTAAAGACTCGGCATAAAGTAGTAACAACTCATTATATCCAATAATAATACCATCCATATACTCATAATCAAACTTCAGAGTATACCATGAACCGTCTATATTTTTAAAAAACGTTTTAAAACGATTATCATTTTGTTGGTCATAAGCAGCAATCAACTCATTAGACGGCCTGCTTGTGGGTAAAGCCAATCCATTCGTACGATAATCTCTTAAACCACCCCAAGAATCCTCAATCAATGACGCAGAAGGTATCATCGCTACAATTTCTTGCGTAACAGTCTTTTTTTCCGCTCTACCGAATTTAGCAGTCAAATCCTCATCAAGATCATACTTCTGAGTATTAATAACTTGTTCCGCATATTTAGCCGCATTCCCAAAATCATGTTTATAAAAATAGACTTTTGCCAATAACGCTTTTGCGCCATCAACGGTCGCTCTACCAGACTCTACTTTATTCTCTCCAGGTAAGTTTTCGATCGCATATTCCAAATCTGAGATTATTTGAGAATAAACCTCAGAGACCGTTGAACGTTGTACGACCTCAAATGCAGTAGCACGATCCATCACCCCCCTTAAACGAAGGGGAACTCCCATCTCTGCGATATCCTTAGTCTCCTCTGCATAAGGAAGGCCAAAGGCTCTTACTAAATGAAAATATCCTAATGCACGAATAAAAGATGCCTCAGCCTTAAATTGAGCTTCTTTCTGAGGATCACTCGCCAAGATACTTTCCCCTAAATCGCTAAACGCAACTTGATTCGCCATATTTATGGCATTATATGTCGCGGTCCAGGTATCACGTCCAACCGCATTTACCAAATTCATTGTATGAGCACTCATCTGAACCCATTCAAAAGTAGCCACATCTGCCACACCATCATCTGCGATCACATCAAAACCACGCAACGTCCGGCCTCCCCAAAAGCCCGAAGAACGTATTCCATTATAAGCACCCAACAATAAATTCTCCAAATCATCTACCGTCTTAATACGATCATCTGTCAGTTCTAAACTATCTGGTTTTATTTGTAGAAATCCCATGTCATCACATGCCGTATAGACTAATTGGGTACTGAGTAATATTACTGCTATATATTTTACTTTCATAATCTTATTCATTTAAAAGTTAACACTTAATCCGATAGTATATGTACGAGCTTGAGGAGGTGTTAAATAAGTCACATTCAAACTCAAATTCCTCTTCTGAGCTGAATCGACATCACGCATAATCTCAGGCTCACCACTATATTTATTATAGTATTCACTAAATAAAGTCAATAAATTAGTTGCTTGAGCATATAATCGAATATCCCTTATATTAAACTTCTTGATTCTAATACCTTTGAAAGTATAACCCACATTTACATTTTTTAAACGTAAGAATCCCGCATCATGTAGATATTCAGTTGTATTTCTCGCCAGTTCAATGCCACTTTTTCCTAAACTTACCCGAGGTACATCTGTCACATCACCAGGTTTCTGCCATCTATCAAGAACATTACTTTTCAGATTCCAAGTGCCAACATTATTCATCTGAAATTTCTCACCATCGTCATAAATATTGCCGCCTATTTGGAATGTAAACATAAAACCGAAATCCCAGTTCTTATATGTAAACGTATTATTCAAACCTCCTACAAAATCGGAATAAGGATGGCCTACAGGCTGACGATCTCTATCCGCATTATATTCTTTAGTTTCACCAACCGGTTTCTTATTCTCATCAAGCATTTCATAAACAGGCATACCATCCTGAGGATCAACACGTAGAACCTTAACCAAATAGTTTACGCCAATAGGCTGTCCTACTAACACACGTGTATCACCTTCTCCACTTAATGCGTCTGGTCCTGCATTACCAACATCCAAAACCTTATTCTTATTATAGCTGATATTAAAATCAGTAGTCCATGTAAAATCTCTATTTGTAATATTCACGGATTTAATATTAAACTCCACACCCGTATTTCTGACTTTTCCGATATTTGCCAAGAATGCCGTATATCCCACAGATGCTGGAACACTTACATTCAAAAATAGATCTTTGGAATTCTTATTATAAAATCCGATTTCACCTGAAATCCGATTTTTTAAGAAACCATACTCCAAACCTACATCAAAAGTAGAGGTTGTTTCCCACTTCAAATCTGGGTTTTTCAAAGAATTGATATACCAATAATTATCCCCTACATACAATTGATTCGTATTCACGCTAACTGCCCCCCATTGCGCATAGTTAGGGATTTCCGCATTACCAGTAATACCAAAACCTGTTTTCAATTTCAACAAGCTTACAACCTCGTTATCTTTTAAAAAGTCCTCTTCCGTGATCATCCAACCAATAGAAGCCGCAGGGAAATTACCAAATTTATTATTCTCCCCAAATCGTGACGAACCATCTCTACGGAAAGTACCAGTGAACATATAACGGTCTTTAAATGTATAATTTATACGTCCGAAAAAGGATATAAATGAGAAATCTTGATTAGGATAGCTCGTAAAAGTCTTATTCGTTTCATCATAAGCCGGATTATTAAATAACCAATCTTCTTTTCCTTGCTCAAATACGACATTCGTATAATTCGATACTCGTGTAGATTTCAATGCTTCTGTTCCCAACAAGAAATGAAAACGATGTTTTTCATTAATCGACAAGCTATAATTCAAGAGTGCTTTCGCATTCCAATTTGTCTCATAACGATTTGTCACATTACTATTCGGTTTTGTTGATAATTCTTTCGTTCGTAAATAATTAGACTCATTATCTCGATAATCTATATTACCTTCTAGCCGCAATGACAATCCTTTGATTATCTGTAAGTCAGCATATAAACTTGCCATTGTACGTTGGGTAAATATTCTACGTCTTTTCTCATTTGCCTCCGTCACCGGATTTGTTGATTTAGGAAAAACATAATAACTACCATCCGAATTATAGGCTGGGAAATAAGGCAAAGCCGTACTTATGGCACGTCCCCAACCACCATCCCAACTTGAAGGAGTGGGTCGATGATCCGTGTGAGAGAAACTAAAATTTCCACCTATTTTTAAAATGTTTATAGGCTTATAATCAATATTAAGGCGTACGCTCGTCCTTCCGAAATGATCATTCACCAAATATGAATTCTCTTCTACATTAGAAACCCCTAAATAAGTCTGTATTTTCTTATTACCCCACGATACCGATAAATCATTGTAGGTAGAAATTCCTGTTCTCGTAATAAGATCTTGCCAATCCGTATTATTTAATAAAGCTTGTTCTTCTGAATAACCACCGGGATATGATGATACAGTAGAAGGATCTGTCGCACCAGAGGGATTAAACTTATAATCATTTTCCAATGCTTCTTTATAAATATCCAGATAATCTTTAGTTTCCAACATATCAACTTTCCTATTAGTTGTTGAAAATGCAACTTTAGAACTAAAATTTATTTGAGGTTTTCCTGATTTACCACGTTTAGTTGTTATTAAGACAACACCGTTCGCACCTCTGGATCCATAAATAGCCGTTGCCGAGGCATCTTTCAATATATCAATACTTTCAATATCATTCGCATTTATAGATGACATTGGATTATCTTGTGCTGCACCCACTCGATCTCCGGCATTTTGCATGATGGGTATTCCATCAACAACAATCAATGGATCACCTCCAGCGGTAATAGAAGCGATACCTCTCACTCGAATGGCTGCACCAGAGCCAGCCAAACCCGATGTTTGGGTTACTTGTACACCAGCGGCACGCCCTTGTAAAGCGGCATCGAAAGAGCTTGTTGGAACAGACATTAGTTCCTCACTTCCAACTTTAGCGATCGATCCTGTCACATCTCTCTTATTCTGAACTCCATAGCCAACAACGACCACTTCATCTAATGTCTCCACATCTTCCGATAGACGAACATTAATATGAGTCTGATTTCCGACCTTTATCTCTTGGGAACGATAACCAATATAAGAATACACTAAAATGGCATCTCTATTAGGTACCTCAATTGAATAATTTCCATCCATATCGGAAGTAGTACCCGCAGTGGTACCTTTAATCTGTATGGTGATAAAAGATAAAGGCTCTCCTGTCTCCGCATCAGAAGCAGTTCCTGTGATCTTGATTTGCGCAAACGCTGTCAATGAAAACAAAGAAAGCATAAAGCACATAATAAATTCACTAATACTTTTACATCTCATGACATATTAAATTTAAAGTTAGACAAGTTCTAAAATATAAACACCACGAGCCGGAATATGAACCGCCGTGTCTATCGCAACGATCGTATCTGTTATAATATCTTTCCCAGATCTATAATCTTTTACGACTTCATGAAAACGATTCATATCTAATGTCTGGTTTTGATCTGTTCCATTCATTAAAACAAGTACCGTTTTATTATCCTTTACCCTAGCATATACGTAACAACCCGATTTATCAGGAGTATAATGAATCAACTTACCTTCTTTAACAGCATCACATCGCTGTCTCCAATTCAATAATTTTCTCATATAATCCCAAGCTTGATTCTGCAAATCCGTACGTCCCTCAGGAGTGAAAGCATCTTTTGGATCTCCTGCCCAACCTCCGGGAAAATCAGTGCGGATAATACCATCTCCTTCTGCTTTTGTCCCAGACATTAAAATCTCTGTCCCATAATAAATCTGAGGAATCCCTCGAGTTGTTAATAAAAAAGCAATAGCCTGTTTATACCTTCTTAAATCAGATTCTCCTTTCTGCATAAAGCGTCCTAAATCATGATTATCCAAAAAGACTAGTACATTATTAGGATCCGGGAATAAAAAATCCTGTGCGATAACTTCATAAATTTTAAATAACCCTGCTTCGAATCCTTCACGGCTAGAACATGCATCTCCAAACGCTTTTTGGCAAGTAAAGGTCAAATCAAAATCCATCACTGTCTTTAAGTTACTATTAGATTCATTCATTTTAGAATCTCTTTGCCACCAAGCCGAAGCAGTCCCTCTTGGATACCAAGCTTCTCCCACAATATTGAAATCCGGATATTCATTTTCCACCTCCTTACACCAAGTTGCCATAAAATCATAATCTGCATATGGATGTGTATCTTGACGGATACCATCAATCCGTGAGTATTCAATCCACCAAATGCTATTTTGAATCAAATATCGGGCTAAGTGCCTATTTTTCTGATTTAAATCTGGCATACCTCTACCAAACCAACCATTTACCAAGATCTCTCTCTCCGACTGAGGAGCGTGAACATCCATAAGAGTCCATTTAAAATGATTTGTTTGAACAAAGTTGTCTTGATTATTCAGCCAATCCGAGGAAGGAAAATCTTTTAACCACCAATGAGAGCTTCCGCAATGATTAAAAATCATATCCATCACGACTTTCATTCCTTTTTCGTGGGCCTTATCTATCAATTCACAATATTCTTCATTCGTTCCAAAACGAGGATCTACCTGATAAAAATCAGTAATAGCGTATCCGTGATAAGAACCTCCCGGCATCCTATTTTCCAATACAGGATTTAACCAAATTGTCGTAAAGCCTAAATCACGGATATAATCCAATTTATTAATAATACCACGTAAATCACCTCCATGGCGAGCTCCCCCTCTCGAACGATCTATTTTCACATCATCTAGATTGTCATTAGATGGATCCGCATTTGCAAAACGATCTGGAGTAATCAAGTACATCACATCCGCAGGTGAAAATCCAGCAGCTCCAACCTTTTTATTTCTTTCCTTTAACTCAAAGGCCCGGATTTCTTTCTCTTTCCCTTTTTGAAATATCAAATTCATTGTACCGGGAGAGGCATCTCTGGAGATATCCAAATAAAGGAACAAGTAATTAGGGTTCTCGACTCCAACAATTTCCTTGACTCTTACCCCCGGATAATCAATATAAACTTGAGAGCTTGCGATATTCTTGCCATATACCATAATCTGTAATTCCGGATTTTTCATCCCTACCCACCAGCAAGCAGGTTCTAACCGTGAAATATCAATAGCATATACAGAACTGGCGCACAACAAGCAAATGGTAAACAATAATAGTCTTTTCATAATTTCATTCATTTTATATTCGGAAATTGCCAAGGGCTTCTATATGTTTTGTTCAAGTATGCATCCGCTTTAGGATTGTCCACAAATTTCCTTGTTTGAGGATCGTATACCACACGAGTTCCTGTCCGATACGAGATATTGGCCATATGAGCCAATATTGTAGCAAAAGCCCCCTTTTCTATCGGACTATTTGTCTCAATCGATTTATTCAAAATACATTTACACCAATTAGTCGCATGAGCCTCTACTCCCCCATCTTCAAATTTACCAACCAATTGAGCTTTATCGGCCAAAAGGATACCATCACGGGTTTTCTCCGGTATCAACTCATAGCCTTCACGATTACATACCAGAGTGGCTTTACTTCCGACCCAAGCGACCCCTTGATTCCGATTATACAGGTGAGCAACCTGTTGTGCCCACTCTATATGGAAATTCTTATATTGGAAAATACTTGTTTGGCAACTTGGAGTTTCATTAAACGATGCCGGATCTTTATATGCAATAGAAAAGACCGCATCTGGGTATTCTCTATCACATAAACCAAGTGCTTTTAACCCGTCAAAAGCAGAATCAATCCAATGCACCCCCCAATCAGTCTGTTGGCCACCACCATAATCCCAAAAACCACGCCAACCACGAAAACGGGAATTATTAAAAGGACGTTCCGGAGCCGGTCCTAACCACATATCATAGTCCAAAGTGGATGGTGCCTCTGAATCCTCAACAGAAGGACGAGGATTTGTAGATTGGCAAAGCCATAATTGTACCTTATAAACATCCCCTAGCACACCAGATTTTAATATCTCATTCGCAGCCCTGAAATAGCGTTGGCTTGTTTGCCATAATCCCGTTGTCACAACACCTTTATACTTTTTCTGAAAGTCCATCATCGCATTGCACTCAGAAATTGAATTACCAACAGGTTTCTCTACATAAATAGCTTTTCCCGCCTTCAAGGCTTCTGCAAAAATATAAGGATGCCAATGGTCGGGCGTGGCAATAATAACCCCATCAATTTCTTTATTGGCCAGTACCTCCCGAAAATCAGTATAAGCTTTTATAGAAACCGTCTGTTCTGGAAAATCTTTCTTAAAACGTGCAAGCTGCTCTTCAAGTCTGACTTTATTCACATCACACATACCGACACAATGTACCCATGGATTATCAGTCAACGCTCCTTGCAAATCTCGACATCCCATTCCAACTCCAATCACGGCAATTCTTACTTTTCCATTTATGACCTCTTCTTTCTGATAAGATCGTAAGGGTGACGAAGACAAAAGAGGAGATACTCCTAAACCTGCCGCCAGCATTGTTGTATTTTTCAAGAAATTTCTACGTGTAGTCATAAGTTATCATTCTTTAAGGTTAAACTTCTTTCTACAAATCTCTAATCCAAATATTTCGGAAAGCAACTTCTACCCCATGGTCTTGTAAACTTAAAGGCATACGGCCATGAGCTACATATTTAGGTAACCCTGTATATGGGGTATTCCCTTTCAGCACATAATTATTCTGAACAACAATCCCATTCAAGACGACTGTTATCATCGCAGGAGATTCCAACTCATCATTTGTTCCAAAACGAGGAGCTTTCCAATATATATCATAAACTTGCCATTCATTCGTCTTTGTAAAAGCATTTGCTAAAGGAGCACTTTGCTTATAAACACTACCAACCCAGCCATTTACGTAAGTAGGATTATCCTCACAATCTAGGACCTGTACCTCATAACGACTTTGTAACATAATGCCACTATTTCCTTTCATTTGTAAAGTATTATCTTTACCTGGTATCGGGGTCTTAAACTCTATGTGTAATTGGCAATCACCAAAATACTCTTTTGTACGGATAGAGCCAGAACC
>ERZ773218.2258-NODE-2258-length-15545-cov-3.142092_pt1 | contig 15545 bp, 14 predicted proteins | sample MGYA00580527_ERZ773218 | MGnify/ENA primary metagenome ERZ773218 (study PRJEB29015, sample SAMEA2737763) | human gut metagenome | biome: human gut; feature: human-associated habitat; material: faeces | place: China | collected 2012 ...
TACGTGGAGGATTACGGAAACCGGTACGGTGTTTATATTCAGGTCGAGGGAGACAAGAACGAGCTGATTGCCATCCGCGAGGGCGAGATTCCACAGCCGGGTGAGAAGGTATACATCCATGTGGAGACGGAAAAGCTGCATCTGTTTGACCGCGGGACGGAGAAATCGCTCGGTTACCCGGAGATGGTGATCCGCGCACAGGAAAAGCTGGCGGTGCCGAAATTGGAAAAGGCGATCGCCCAGTAAGAATAGAGATAATAGAGCGAAAAAAGTGTTTTCAAAACAAGATTATGAACGTATATTTTGAAGAGGAGACATGCAATCATGAGAAAAATTCTTATCAGCACTAATATGTATAAAGGCAGCGAGTTCGGTCAGGTTCTTCCGTATCTCAAACGGTTTCCTGGACAGGTGGGAGTCGAGGTGTTTCCGATGTTTCATGAGGAATGCTTTGAGAAGAACCTGCGGGACGCCATGCCGCTCTTAAAGGAAGTCCCGGTCAGCTTCCATGGTCCATATTATCAGGCAGAGCATTCGGCAGCGGAGGGGACTGTAGAGTATGCGCGCACGATGGAGCTGCTTGAAAAGACGCTTTCGTATGCGAAAGAGCTTTCAAGCAAATATCTCGTTTATCATCACAACAACTGCCGCATCATACCGGGCGAGAAGGAAGACCGCGTCCGTGTTTCCTGTGAAAATTATTACACCGTGAAACAGCTGTGTGAGGAGGCGGGAACCCAGGTGGTCGTGGAGAATGCCGGAGTTCTGGAGCGCGGAAACCGTCTCTTCGATGAGCAGGAATTTATCGATCTGTGCCGTCGGGAACAGTATGCGGTGCTCATCGACATCGGGCACGCCTGGGCGAACGGCTGGTCGCTTAAGCGGGTCGTAAACGCGCTGGCGGACCAGATTGTGGCGTACCATCTCCACAACAACGACGGTGTCCACGACAGCCATCAGAGGATTCATGAGGGAACACTTGATTTTGACTGCTTTTTAAAACTGGCAAAGCAGGCGACGCCGGATGCCGAGTGGGTCATGGAGTATGCGATGGACGTTTCTGGAAATGTGCGGGGGATTGAGGAAGATCTGCAGTTTCTTTTGAAAATGGGAAGTGCTGCACGATGACACAGTGGCAGTGAATTTTGCCGAAAAGCCCCGCCTTGTCAACTCTTAAAAAAGCTGATATACTGGACATAAGATTGTGAGAAAAGATGTCCGGAGAGAACATCCGGACACGGTAAAAATGAAATTTGACAGCGGGAAAGGAACGGCAGGATGTTTCGTCTTTGGGGAAAAATGATGAAGGAAAACCGGATGCTTAGGGATATTGTGATCAGCAACGGTGATTATACAATGTCGAGAACGGCGATGGTGTTTGACGCGATCGACCAGATTTGCTATGCCTTTGATCTGGGGCATCCGGTCTGGCTGGATAAGACGATCGAGGAGTTCAAACGTCACGATAAGGCGCGTTTTACCCAGGACAACTTTATCGAGAGCATCGATTTCGATTATCTGGAGATACAGGTGCTGGAAGAATAAAGGGCAGGCAGCCGTTACAAAAAGACAAAGACCGGGAGGGGCGAGATGGCACAGGCGATAACGGATGTGAAAACATTTCTGGAAGACGCCAGACAGGCAGTGGTGGAACTGGCGGAGTTTGAAAAACAGGAGGAGACGCTTGCTCAGGAAGAGAAAAAGCGTCTGCGCGTGCTGGAGACGGAGCGGAAAGCGGTGGCGGATGCCGTGAATTCGACCGTGAAAAAGCGCCGGGATGAGATTGAAAAAAGCTATGACGATGAGCTTGGGAAGCTGCAGGATAAGCTGAAACGCACGCGGACACGCCGCGAAAAGGCGAAAAACCAGGGCATCAAGGAGCGGATTAAGGAAGAAACGCAGGAGCTTCACGCGCACAACCGAGAGCTTGCCGTGCGGATGCGGACGCTGTTCCAGTCGGATCGTGTTCCATTTGTCTGCAAAAGCCCACTGTACTATGCGCTGTATTTCCCGAGGGGATTCAAAGAATTTCTGACGGTGTTGATTACCTTTGCGATCTGTTTCCTGTTGATCCCGTGCGGCATCTACAAGCTGTTTCCAGAACAGAAAACTTTATACCTGGCGATGATCTACGGCGTGGATGTGGTTGTTTTTGGCGGACTGTATATCCTGATTGGAAACTGGACGAAGGATCGCCATCTGGCGGCACTGCAGGAAGGACGTTCGATCCGCAGTCTGATCGCGGCGAACAACCGCAAGATCGCGGTGATCACCTCCTCGATCCGCCGGGATCGCAGTGAAGCGCTCTACGATCTGGAAAAATACGACGATGAGATCTCCCAGATGGAGCAGGAGCTGGAGGAGACGGCGAAGAAGAAAAAGGACGCATTAAACACCTTCGAAAATGTGACAAAAACCATCTTGACCGATGAGATCACCAGCAACAGCCGTGCAAAGCTCGAACAACTCAAAGAAGGTCATCAGGAGGTCGAGAGCCGCCTGCACTATACCGAGACGGTAATCAAGGAAAAGAGAATCTTTATCACAGATACCTACGAGTGCTACTTAGGCAAGGAATTTCTGAATCCAGAAAAGTTGGACGCGCTGAAACATATTCTGGATAACAGCACAGCCGTTAATTTAAGCGAGGTCATTGCAGAGTACCGCGAACGCGGCGGAAAGTAAACTGTGGAAATTATTTCATAAAAATAAATAATTAGATATAGGAACAACCAGAAAAAAGATGTGACACCGGGCGCTGTAAAGCTGCCTTCTGTCACATCTTTTTTCGTCCGTGTATATATCCTTCAATTTTCGCATAATTTCCTGCCACCCCGCCTATAATAAAGGTAAAACAACCCCTGTCCAACAGGCAGGGAGAAAACAGGACGGTGTGGGAGATGAACAGACGGGGACGCAGCCGGTTCGGTGGCAGTCCGGAGATATATTACTACAATTCAGCCCGCCGGGACGCGGTGGGAGAGCTGGCAGGGCAGTTAAGTGGGCTGATTCAGGAAGAAATGACCCGAAGGCATAAAAAGAAACTGGTTTTCCTCTGCATCGGCACGGATCGCTCGACCGGAGACAGTCTGGGACCGTTGATCGGATATAAACTCAAACAGGAACGGCGGCGCGGTACGCTGGTATTCGGAACACTTGATCGCCCCGTGCACGCGATGAACCTGGAACATTACGTGCAGGGTTTAAAAAATGGCTACCCGGATGCGCTGGTGGTGGCGGTCGATGCCTCGGTTGGCGATGAAAGCCACGTCGGCTATGTCACGTTAGGGCGCGGGTCTTTAAAGCCGGGGCTTGGCGTCTGCAAGGAGCTTCACGCGGTCGGAGATCTCTTTATCACCGGGATCGTGGCGGGCTGCAGCCATTACGATCCGATGATGCTGCAGAGCATCCGCCTGGCACTCGTCATGCAGCTGGCAGACTGCATCAGCGCGGGGATCGGGCTTGTCGAAAATTTTTGCCTGGATGCTGCCTCCGTTTGACAAATTTTGCATGCAATCGGCGTTATGATAGGCGGAAAGAAATTCATCATACTCCTGAAATTACGGAAAATCATGTTACTGTAGTTGAGCAGGTATTTTCAGCACTGAAAATGCTGCGCGGTGCAGCAATCAAATCATGGAAGCAAGTACAGACCCGGTTTCAGGAGAATCTATCATAGCGGGGTGAACATATGGGAGAATATTCTGGTTCCCGCGCAGAACTGCCGAAAAATATCCGGCAGATCGGCGAGCGGGATGAGGTGGTCCGGTTGTATGTGGAGGATTATGTAAACACGTATTTGAAACAGGTATATCCATCCGGCGGACCGGGACTCCGGGTCGGGCTGCTGCTCGGAAATTCGGATCCACAGCAGGAGGTTCCGTGCCTCTTTGTGGACGGGGCGCTGGAGATGGAGGAGGTTGTGCCGTCCGGGGAGAAGATTGTCTTTTCGGAGGCGGCATGGAAAAAGGCATACCAGCGGATGGAGGAGACATTTCCAAAAAAGACCGTGCAGGGGTGGTTTATCTGCGGCGCGCCGGGGTGTATGTTAAGTCCCCTGACCTACTGGCGGCTGCACAAGCAGTATTTCGGTGGGAAAAACCAGCTCATGTACATAAACAGCGGTGTGGACGGTGAGGCGGCATACTATGTGATGTCGGAGGACGGGTTTTACCGTTTGAAAGGATATCATATATACTACGAGAAAAACCAGATGATGCAGGACTATATGATTCTGCGGAAGGACGCCCGCCGGGTGGAGACAGGCACCGGCGATCGGGTGATCCGCGATTTCCGTAACCGGATGGAAGAGCGGCAGCAGGAGGCGGCGTCGCGTTACGGGACGATCCGGGCGCTGGGGACGCTGTGCGGCGTGCTTTCGGTCGCGGTGCTTGCCGGCGGCGTGGTGCTTTTCGGCAATTACCAGAAAATGCGCGAGATGGAGAGTGTGCTGGTATCCGTCCTTCCGGATGGTGTGCGGGGCACTGCGGACGGGAAAGAGGCGGTCACGGTGGAACAGCTCCGCGGCAGTGTGACGCCGCTTGAGAGCGTCGAGGCCGGCGCGGATGTGGATGCAGACGGAACAACAGCGCAAAACGGAGGACAGGCGCATAAATGGACACTTGAGAGCGCGGCGGATGGAGACACAGAGGGCACTGCCATAGCAGGCAGACAGAATGGACAGGCTTCCGGCGGGCAGAGCGAAGAGGACGGAAAAATGGCGGAGACGAAAGCCCCGTACATTTTGCCGGAGCCGGAGGCACAGCGCGACCTGCCGAATCCGGGCGGCAATTCGACGGCGGGACAGGACTATCCGGTCACAAACTTGAAGCCCGGCGGCACGTACACGGTCGGGGACGGGGAGACGCTCTATGGGATCTGTTTTAAGCTTTATGGCAATATCCGTCATCTGGACGATATCCTTGCGGTCAACCATCTGACCGATGAAAACCGCATTATCGCAGGGCAGACGCTGGTGCTGCCGGATGTGTCCGGAGAATAGCAAAAAGATAATGCCAAACCATCTAAAATAGTGTATAATCAAGATGGCAGTCCAGCTACAGGAGATAAAAAAATGAGTGAGATGAACCCGATTGAACGGGAACAGAAGAAAAAGCAGCTGAGAGGGCGTGTGATCGACACCGCCACGCAGGACATGTTTCCCCGCCGGGGCATAAGCCACGGGGAAAATGAGGAAGAGGTGGCGGAGAAAGCCGAGCGCCATTCCAGACGGAAACGTCTCCGCAGGGTGCTGACGGCGGTGTTAATCGCGGCGCTTTTGGCGGCTGGTTTTATGTATTATAAAGATAACCATGCCTACACGGACTATACGGTGGCGTGGGAAAGAGAGATCGCGGCGAGTGAGAGCAGCACGACGGAATTTGTCCCGTTTGGAGAAAATGTCCTGAAATACACGAAGGACGGAGCTTCCTATCTGGACAAGTCCGGCAAGGCGGTCTGGTCGATGAGTTATGAGCTGAAATCACCGATTTGCTATGTCAACGGCGATTATGCCGTGATCGGGGATCAGCAGGGCAATGATATTTATATTGTGGACAAGACCGGAAGCCAGGGACAGGCGACGACGCTTCTGCCGATCCTGCGCGTCAGCGTATCGGCATACGGCATCGTGGCGGCGCTGGTGGAGGACAGCAATGCTTCGTATGTGACCTTTTTCAAGAAAGACGGCAGCGAGCTTGACTGGGCGATCAAGACGGTTATGTCGGGAAATGGTTACCTGATGGACGTTTCCTTATCGCCGGATGGTACGCAGGTCATGCTTTCCGACCTGTATCTGCAGGACGGGGCACTCAAAAACCGGATTGTATTTTACAATTTCTCCGAATATGGAAAGAATTATCCAGACCGTCTGGTCGGAGGTTTTGATGAGCTGGGAGACAGCATCTGTCCGCGCGTCCGGTTTCTCGACGAGGATCACGCGTGTGCATTTGCGGATGATCAGGTGGCATTTTTCTCTTTGGAAAATGTAACAAGCCCGGCGCTGGTGCGCCAGGCGGAGATCGACGGGGAAGTCCGCGGCGTGGCATGGTCGAAGGACTATGTGGCGGTCATCTCGGACAACACCGAGGGCGGAAGTGAGAGCCGTTTGAGCATGTTTAAATCCGATGGAACCGCTATGGGTACGGCGGAGTTCTCGTATTCGTGGCGTAACATAAATATACAGGGCGATTTCGTCATCCTAAATAACGAAAATTCCTGTCGGGTCTACAGTCTGTCCGGCAAGGAGCGGTTTGCCGGGGAGTTTGATTTCTCTGTGGCGCAGGTAACACGCGGCCGCGCGTTCAATTCACTGATTATCAGCGGCGGCGACCGGATGCGCGAGATCCGCCTCAAATAACACACGTTTAGTTTTTAAAATTAAGATACATAGCAGGAGGTTACTTATGAATCAGATTGACACATTATCCGTAAACGCGATCCGGATTTTATCCGCAGACGCAATCCAGAAGGCAAATTCCGGTCATCCGGGACTTCCGCTGGGATGTGCAGCAGCGGCTTATGAACTGTGGGCACATCATATGAACCATAACCCAGCCAACCCGAAGTGGGAGAACAGAGACCGTTTCATCTTATCCGGCGGACACGGTTCCATGCTGTTATACTCCTTACTCCATCTGTTTGGATACGGAGATTTAAAGAAAGAAGATCTGATGAATTTCCGTCAGCTTGGTTCTCTGACACCAGGTCATCCGGAGTACCGTCACACCGTAGGCGTTGAGGCAACCACAGGTCCTCTGGGCGCAGGTATGGGTATGGCAGTTGGTATGGCGATGGCAGAAGCACATCTGGCAGCGGTATTCAACAAAGAAAATTATCCGGTAGTAGACCATTATACCTATGTATTAGGTGGCGATGGATGTATGATGGAGGGCATTTCCTCTGAGGCATTTTCCCTGGCTGGTACCTTAGGACTTGGTAAATTGATCGTTTTATATGATTCTAACAGAATTTCCATCGAGGGAAGCACCGATATCGCATTTACCGAGAATGTGCAGAAACGTATGGAGGCATTTGGATTCCAGTTAATCACAGTAGAAGATGGCAATGACTTAGATGCCATCGGTACAGCCATCGAGGAGGCAAAGGCAGATATCACACGTCCTTCCTTCATTACGGTGAAAACCCAGATCGGATATGGCTGTCCTGCAAAACAGGGTTCTGCAAGCGCTCATGGAGAGCCTCTGGGCGAGGAAAATGTGGCTGCCATGAAAGAGTTCTTACAGTGGCCTTCCAAAGAGCCATTCTATGTACCGGACGAGGTGTATGAGAACTTTGCGAAAATCGCAGAGGAGAAGGCAGATGTGGAAGCAGCATGGAACGTGATGTTTGCTGCTTATTGCCAGGAATATCCGGAGATGGAAGCGTTGTGGAACCAGTACCACGACGAGCACGCAGCAGAGAAATTTGCGGATGATGCGGATTTCTGGGCAAAGGGCGAGAAGCCGGAGGCAACCAGAGCGTTATCCGGAAAAGTCCTGAATTATATGAAGGACAAGCTGCCGAACCTGATCGGCGGTTCTGCGGACTTAGCTCCATCGAATAAGACCAATATGTCCGGCGAAGGAGATTTCTCCAAGGCAACACCAGAGGGAAGAAACTTACATTTTGGTGTCCGCGAGTTAGCCATGACTGCTATTGGCAATGGTCTGATGCTGCACGGTGGTCTGCGGGCTTATGTGGCAACCTTCTTCGTATTCAGTGATTACGTGAAGCCGATGGCGCGTCTGTCTGCTTTAATGCAGGTACCGTTGACCTTTGTGCTGACCCATGACAGCATTGGTGTTGGCGAGGACGGCCCGACCCACGAGCCGATCGAGCAGTTAGCGATGCTCCGCGCAATGCCAAACTTCCATGTATTCCGTCCATGTGACGCGACCGAGACAGAAGCTGCCTGGTACAGCGCAGTGACCAGCCAGAGAACACCAACTGCCCTGGTACTGACCAGACAGAACCTGACACCGATGGCAGGCTCCAGCCGTGATGCGTTAAAGGGTGCTTACGTGATCGATGACTGCGAGGGAACACCGGAGGTGATCCTGATGGCCAGCGGTTCTGAAGTAGAACTGGCAGTAAAGGCTAAGGCAGAGTTAGAAAAAGAAGGACAGAAAGTCCGCGTTGTTTCCATGCCATGTATGGATCTGTTCGAGGAGCAGTCTGAGGAGTACAAGGAGTCCGTTCTTCCGAAGGCAGTGAGAAAGCGTGTTGCCATCGAGGCATTAAGCGACTTTGGCTGGGGCAGATACGTTGGCCTTGATGGTGCGTATGTGACCATGAAGGGCTTTGGTGCCAGCGGTCCGGCTGCAGTATTGTTTGAGCATTTTGGATTTACTGTAGATCATGTAGTTGAAACTGTAAAATCTTTGTAATTGCGAAGCTAGTGAACAGTTACAAATCTTGATAGGATTTAGGAGAATTGTGATGGGGAAGAAATGTATTGGAGTTGACGTAGGTGGAACCAGCGTGAAACTGGGTATTTTTGATGTAGATGGTGTGCTGTTAAAGAAATGGGAGATCCCGACCAGAAAAGAAGAGCAGGGCAAGTATGTTCTGGATGATATCGCAGCAAGCATCCGTGAGACCTTAAAAGACGAGAACATCTCCATGGAAGATGTCGTTGGTGTTGGTATTGATGTACCTGGTCCGGTAAAGAAGAACGGTTATGTGGAGGTTTGCGTCAACCTGGGCTGGAGAGATATCTATCCGGCAAAAGAGTTAAGCGCCCGCTTAGACGGAATCCCTGCAGAGTGCGGCAATGACGCTAATGCAGCTGCTCTTGGCGAGATGTGGAAAGGTGGCGGAGAGGGCTACTCGGATATTGTTATGGTAACTTTAGGAACCGGCGTTGGCGGTGGTGTGATCATCAATGAGAAGATCATTGCAGGCAGACATGGTCTGGGTGGTGAGATCGGCCACATCCATGCCCGTGATGATGAGCAGGAGTACTGCAACTGTGGCGGCAGAGGCTGTCTGGAGCAGGTGGCGTCCGCGACCGGAATCGCCAGAGAGGCACGCCGGAAGATGGCAGCTGATGACCGTCCATCCGTTCTGCGTCAGTTTGGTGATGAAGTAACCGCCAAAGACGTCTTAGACGGAGCCAAAGCAGGCGATGCCCTGGCGTTAGAGGTGGCTGAGACTGCATGCCATTATCTGGGGGTTGCCCTGGCTCAGACGGCTCTGATCGTGGACCCGGATATCTTCGTCATCGGCGGAGGCGTATCCAAGGCAGGCCAGTTCTTAGTAGATATGATCAAGAAGCACTATGAGGAGCACATAACGATCTCCGCTGATCATCCGCTGATCGGTCTGGCGACACTGGGGAATGATGCAGGAATTTATGGTGCAGCGAGAATGGTGCTGAAATAGGAATACAGAAACCATGATCGTGTGTCAGCACGAAACAGTTATAAGACAAAAGTGCCGGAAATCGGAAAGATCAAAGTGATCTGACAGATTCCCGGCACTTTTTTGTTTCATAGGAAATTACGTCCTATGAAACAAAAACGCTCCGCAAGGATCGCACTGCGGTTTTTTGTATTAGTAACCAGCGGCAATTGCAGCTGTAATTCAAATCGAACGTCCGTGAGACTTGTCGCGTGATTCTGTGTAAAAATGAGGAGACCCCAGGCGTTGCCACCTGGGGTAATTATGAAAAATCTATGTGCAATTTGACCATACAATCAACTCGCATTGCTGATTTTCTATGAATTTAGTATAGGAAAAGAATATGAACAAAGTGTGAACACCATGTAAATAAATAATGAAAACACGTGTGTACATGATATTTTTATGTGCAGATTGCACAGAACAAAAGAGGACGGTGGTTGCACAGTATTCCGTACATGATTTAGTCTTGCAGAGAAGGGAAAAATCTGTGATAATATAGAATGGCAGTAATGAATCGGCAGGTCTGCGCACTTGTTTGCGCTGACCGTAAGTAAAATATGGGTTTGAAAGCAAAAGATTGGGGAAAATATGACGAATAGAGAGATAGTGGGCCGGTGGGACGGCCGAAAGGAGAAAGCCAATATGGCAGAGTACAACAAGCATAAGACCATAGTAATCGGTCATAAAAACCCGGATACAGATTCGATCTGTTCTGCAATCTGCTATGCGAATCTGAAGAGGATCCTGACAGGACAGGACTATGTGCCGGGACGTGCCGGACACGTGAATGAAGAAACCCAGTTTGTATTAAAATATTTTGGTGTACAGGCACCGGAGCTGATCGAGCATGTAAAAACCGAGGTAAGGGACATTGATATCCGTCAGACAAAGGGCGTGAAGCGGAATATTTCCCTGAAAAAGGCATGGAATACCATGCAGGACGCCAATGTTGTTACACTTCCGGCGGTGACAGAGGACGGAATACTGGAGGGGCTGATCACCGTTGGTGATATCGCCCAGTCCTACATGAACGTGTATGATTCCAGCATTTTATCTAAGGCGAATACCCAGTATTCCAACATTGTGGAAACACTGGAAGGTCATCTGGTGATCGGAAGCGAGGAGAATTATTTTAACGAAGGAAAGGTTCTGATCGCGGCGGCAAACCCGGATATGATGGAATATTATATCAGTAAGAATGACCTGGTGATCTTAGGCAACCGATATGAGTCCCAGCTGTGTGCCATTGAGATGGAGGCAGCCTGCATCATCGTCTGCGAGGGCGCGGCAGTGTCCATGACCATCAAGAAGCTGGCACAGGAAAGAGGATGTACGGTCATCACCACACCGTATGACACCTATACAGCGGCACGTCTCATCAACCAGAGTATGCCGATCAGCTATTTCATGAAGACAGAGAATCTGATCACCTTTGAGGAAACAGATGTCATCGATGAGATCAAAGAAGTCATGGCAAGCAAGCGTCATCGTGATTTCCCGATCTTAGACAAGAATGGCAAATATATGGGTATGATCTCCAGACGTAATCTGTTGGGCGCAAGAGGAAAATCCTTAATTATGGTGGACCATAACGAGAAGACTCAGGCGGTAGATGGGATCGAGAATGCCAGAATCCTGGAGATCATCGATCATCACCGACTGGGGACGATCGAGACCATGAGCCCGGTATTTTTCCGTAACCAGCCGTTAGGCTGCACCGCAACGATCATTTACCAGATGTATCAGGAGGCTGGTGTGAAAGTGGAGAAAGAGATTGCAGGTCTTTTATGCAGTGCGATCATCTCAGATACCCTGTTATTCCGTTCCCCGACCTGTACCCAGGTGGATAAGAAAGCCGCTCTGGAACTGGCGGAGATCGCAGGAATTGATGCGGAAACCTATGCCATGGAGATGTTTGCTGCGGCAAGCAATTTAAAGACCAAATCTGACGAGGAAATCTTCTATCAGGATTTCAAGCGGTTTACCGCAGGTAAGGTATCTTTCGGTGTAGGCCAGATCAGTTCCTTAAATGAGCAGGAACTGGAACAATTACAGGAACGATTGCAGCCATACTTAAAGAAGGTTCATGAAATGCATCCGGATGTGAATATGATCTTCTTTATGTTAACCAATATTTTGACAGAATCTACGCTTCTTCTGTGCGAGGGCAGCGGTGCAGAGGCTATGATCCGCGAGACCTTCCATATGGAAGAAAGCAAGGAAAATAAAGGAAGCGTAGAGCTTCCGGGTGTAGTTTCCAGAAAGAAACAGCTGATCCCGGCCATTGTGATGGCATTGCAGGAGTAACTGGAAGCGAATGATCGTTTCGTAGGGCGGCTGCAGGGGCAGGCACCGGGGTGAACAGACATTATCCGGAAATCGGAATACAACACAGGCAGAGACCTGGGAAAGAAGGAGAAGAACATGACATTTATCTATCCGGCGGTATTGACACCGCATAAAGAGGACGAAGGCTACCACGTAACCTTCCCGGATCTGGTGGGATGCGAGGCAGACGGCCCGGATCTTCAGGACGCGTTGGAGAACGCCAGAGCAGCAGCTTATGACTGGGTCTGCGTGGAATTGGAGGAAGACGACCCGGATATGCCGGAGGTGACTCATGAGGAGGACATCCTGCTGGATGAGGGAAGCTTTGTCCGCCAGATCATGATCATTGTGAAGCTTCTTCCGGATTATGACTGATCGTTCCGATGGATAAGACAAATCAGGAAAGGCAGGAAGATGTGATGGGAAAACAGTACTGGAGAGGCGGCAATATGCTCTATCCGGTTCCGGCTGTGATGGTAAGCTGCGGCAGACCGGAGGAAAAACCGAATATTATCACAGTGGCATGGGCAGGAACTGTCTGTTCCAGCCCGGCCATGGTATCCATTTCCGTAAGGAAAGAGCGGTATTCCTATGATATCCTGAAAGAGACAGGAGAATTCGTCATCAATCTGATCACCCGCGATCTGACTTATGCTACGGATTTCTGTGGTGTGCGCTCCGGACGGGATGTGGATAAATTCGCACAGATGCATCTGACGCCTCTTCCATCCCAGCACATCAGTGCGCCGGGAATCGCGGAAAGTCCGGTAAATCTGGAATGTAAGGTTACCCAGGTGATCCCTCTGGGCAGCCACGATATGTTTCTGGCGGAAGTGCTGGGTGTGACTGTGGATGAGAAATATATGGATGTAAATGGAAAATTTCATCTGAATGACGCAGGACTGGTGGCATATTCCCATGGGGAATATTTTGAGTTGGGTGAAAAACTCGGTAAATTCGGATATTCCGTGGCGAAGAAGCAGGCAGCAAAAACGGAGTCCGTGACAAAGTCAGCAAAACCGTCTGGCGCAGGAAAAAAGGCGGCATCCGCTGAAAACCGGACAGCTTCAAAGACAGGAGCAGGAAACAGACGAAAATCCGCGTCCAAAACCGGGAGCGCAGATAAACAGAAAAGCAGGAGGAAATGAGCATGGCAAAACAGCATAACAACATCACGCTGATCGGTATGCCGGCATCCGGTAAAAGCACCATTGGCGTTCTGTTAGCGAAACGTCTGGGATATTCTTTTGTGGATGTAGATATCGTGATACAGGAGCAGGAAAAGCGCCTGTTAAAGGAGATTATCGAAGATGAAGGTTTAGATGGGTTTCTGGAAGTGGAAAACCGCGCCAATGCCACCCTGGATGTGGAGAAATCCGTGATCGCCCCAGGCGGCAGTGTTATTTATGGAAAAGAGGCCATGGAGCATTTAAAAGAGATCGGTCTTGTGGTATACTTAAAACTAAGCTATGAGGATCTGAAGGTGCGTCTTGGCAACTTAGTGGATCGGGGTGTGGTGTTAAAAGAAGGCATGACACTTCTGGATCTGTACAATGAAAGAGTTCCATATTATGAAAAATATGCGGATATTACCATTGATGAGGAAGGCAGGAACGCAGGGATGGTTGTTGATGAACTGCGCAGGCTGATCGAGGAACGTCTGGGCAGATAAACCGATAGGATCAAAAATGGAGGTGCTGTGTATGAAATATCAGATCATGGGAACCACAATGCCAGCAGTTGAAATTCAGTTTGACCGGCCGGGTGAGAGCGTCTATACCCAGTCCGGCGGCATGACCTGGATGACGGATGGAGTCCAGATGAGCACGAATGCCAAGGGGGGACTGATGAAGGGTCTGGGCCGGATGTTCGCAGGAGAGAGTATGTTTATGGCTACCTACACGGCAGAACACGCAGGAAGCCGTATTGCGTTCGCATCTACGGTACCCGGTGAGATCTATGCCCTGGATGTTGGAGCCACCGGTGGTATGATCTGCCAGAAAGGAGCATTTCTCTGTGCAGAAGAGACCGTGAACCTGAATGTAACCTTCAGTAAAAAGCTGTCTGCCGGTATGTTTGGCGGTGAAGGCTTTGTTCTGCAGGATATTTCCGGAACCGGTATGGCTTTCTTAGAGGTGGACGGTGATCTGGTCTGCCGTTATCTGGAGCCGGGTGAGGTGCTGAAAGTGGATACAGGCAATGTAGTGGCTTTTGAACGTACCGTTGCCTATGAGGTGGAGATGATCAGAGGACTGGGCAATATCTTTTTCGGTGGAGAGGGCCTGTTCCTGACGAAGCTGGTGGGACCTGGCCGTGTGATCATCCAGACACAGAACGTTGCGGAATTCGCAGGACGGATCGCACGATTTATCCCCACATCAGGAAAATAAGATCTTATAAGATCGATTGATTATATATATGGAGGAAGGGTCTATGAAACAGTTACTGGCAATCGGAGAGGCATTGATTGATTTTGCTCCAGAAGAGACAGGAAAGGAATTAAAGGATGTCAGCGCCTTTAAACCAAAGGTAGGGGGTGCTCCGGCGAATGTCTGTGGTGCCTATGTAAAGCTTGGCGGTGAGGCAGCCATGATCACTCAGCTGGGGGATGATCCATTTGGTGATAAGATCGTGGAAGAGTTTCAGAACTGCGGCATCCGATGCGACTATGTCCGCAGAACCAATAAAGCGAATACTTCTCTGGCATTCGTGGCATTGAAGGAAGACGGCAACCGGGAATTTTCTTTTTACCGCAAACCGGGTGCGGATATGCTGATGGAAGCGAAGGATGTGGATGCAGCATGGTTTCAGGATGCCTATGCACTTCATTTCTGTTCGGTTTCATTGGGCGAATTTCCGATGAAAGAAGCTCACAGAAAGGCCATTGACTGTGCCAGAAGAGCAGGCTGCATGATCAGCTTTGATCCGAACATCCGGCTTCCATTATGGGAGAATCCGGAGGCTCTGCGCAATGTGATCTGGGAGTTTGCACCGATGGCCCACGTTCTGAAAATTTCCGATGAAGAGTTAGAGTTTATTACCGGAAAAGCGGATATCAAAGAAGCGCTGCCGAGACTGTTTGCCGGAAATACCAGACTGGTGATCTATACAAAGGGCGCAGATGGCGCTGAGTGCTATACGGAACAGACGTCTGCCTATGCGGATGGACAGAAAGTAAAGGCTGTGGACACCACAGGAGCAGGCGATGGATTTATCGGTGCGTTTCTGTTCTGCATGGCAAAAGACGGGGTAGAGGTTGACCAGCTGGCTTCTTTAAGCAGAGAGCAGTTGGAGAAGTATCTGGCTTTTGCTAATAAATTCTGTGCAAAGAGTATTACAAAATATGGCGCCATTGCGTCATATCCAACATTGACAGAAATGTAAATAGTTCCTATAATAACGCATATGAGAGCATACAGAGACGTATTGAGCGGAATCTGTATGCTCTTTTGTTTATCAATCAGGAAAGGAGATCAGACATGTTGAACGAAGAGGTACTTCAATATATTGAGAAGCATTGGGAAGAAGGATATGAGCTCCTTCTGACTCTGGCCCAGATCCCTGCGCCGTCTCATCATGAGGAGAAACGGGTGGAGTTTTGTAAAAACTGGCTGGAGGAAATGGGTGCAAAGGGCGTCTATGTAGATGAGGCCCTGAATGTGGTATATCCCTATCAGGCAGAGGAGGACAAACCACTGGTGGTATTTATGGCCCACACGGATGTGGTATTTCCGGATACCACACCTCTCCCATTAAAAGAGGAGGACGGAAAGATCTGCTGTCCAGGCGTTGGTGATGATACAGCAAACCTG
>ERZ773218.2265-NODE-2265-length-15514-cov-3.559609_pt1 | contig 15514 bp, 13 predicted proteins | sample MGYA00580527_ERZ773218 | MGnify/ENA primary metagenome ERZ773218 (study PRJEB29015, sample SAMEA2737763) | human gut metagenome | biome: human gut; feature: human-associated habitat; material: faeces | place: China | collected 2012 ...
CTTCGGATCCGGAAGGCTGGGATACGGGAAAGTCTGTGATCTTACAGAAACCGTGTTTGATGATGTCATAGGATCTGCCATCGATGATTAATTTATTATCACGGCAGTTACCCACGATCGGGAAGAGCAGCGGAGAGCAGTTGGCCCAATGTTTTGGGTCTCTCTGCCAGATATACTCGGTGCCTGCTGGATCCTGTAGGGAGATGAGCTGGGCTCCATAAGAGTCGATTTTTGCGGAAAATCCATTGTTTTTTAAAGTTACGATCATGATAGAATTCCTCCTGTTTTATAAAAGATATAATTCCGGCTATGTTCGCTTTGGCGGTGCGCAGCTATCCCGGATGGCTGTGTAGAACGGCAGATTTACCCGCACTGGAAGCCGGTGTCCCCCCTCGATCCGGTCGATGAGGATCTTCGCGGTCATCTGTCCCATTTCTTCCACTGGAATATGCATGGTGGTAAGCATGGGCGTCATATACTGGGCCATGTCGATATCATCAATACTGATGACGGATACATCGCCGGGAATGGAATGACCGGATTCCTGCAGAGCCCGCATGACACCGATGGCAGTGATGTCATTGGCGCAGAAATAAGCAGTGGCGTCACAGCCCTGTTCTAACAGTTTTTTCGTTCCCTGGTAGCCGCTTTCTGAGGACAGATGCACATTGCATATGTGGGTCTTTTGCAGCGGGATCCGGTGGGCGCTCAGGGCATCACAATATCCTAAATACCGGTTTTCTGACTGGGTTTCGCCAATGTAAGCGATTTTCCTGTGCCCGAGCTGGATCAGATATTCCACAGCTTCCTTTGCAGCGTCATGGCCGTCACAGATGATCTGGTCATATTTGGCATTTAAGCTGTTAAGACCAGTGTAGACCACATTGTTAAAGTATTGTTTCAACATTTTAAGCAATGGTTTGTCACAGCGTCCCAGGATCACCACACCGTCCACATGGTTATCCATGATCAGGCGGAAGGTGCTGGAATGGGAGACGTCAAAGGCGGAAAAAGAATATTTTAATACATAATTCCGCTTAAATGCCTCCTGCTCAATGCTTCTGGAAAGGGATGTGAAAAACTGGTCTGTCACGATATCTTCCGTTCTCGCAAACATACAGGCGATGGAGCGGGACGGCTGTGCAGCTTCCTGTTCTCCAAGCTTTAGCGTCCGGGCGGTGGAGTTGGGCGTATAGCCAGTGCGGCGGACGATCTCCCAGATTTTATCCTGGACTTCTTTGCTGGCGGCGCCGGGACTGTTCTTATTGACCACGCGGGAAACAGTGGAAATGGAAACGCCGGCCTCCTGGGCAATTTCTTTTAAGGTCATAGAACACCTCCTTAAAATCTCATGGTTTTATTATAATGGATAACCGAAAAAAAGGATATATCCAATAAACACAAACGTTTGCGTAAAATTTACACAAACCACACAAAAAGTATGGTATCCTTATATCATCAATACGTGTGCAAACCGTGGCTGGGGTGCCGCGGACAAGGCAGACAGGAGGAGAAGAACATGAATGGTAATGTACTGGTAGTACATGGCGGAGGCCCGACCGCAGTGATCAATTCGTCTCTGTATGGGGTGATCGAGGAGGCGAAGGCGCTGGGATTGGACAAGGTTTATGCAGCGATGGGAGGCAGCCAGGCGATTTTAAAGGAAGATTTCTTTGATCTTCTGCAGGTTCCGGAGGACCGCTTAAAACTTTTGCTGGAGACTCCGGCAACAGCGATCGGCTCTTCCAGATATGCGCTGGAGCAGGAAGACTACGATGCTATGCCGGCAATCTTCCAGAAATATAATATCAAGTATGTATTGTTAAATGGTGGCAACGGCACCATGGATACCTGCGGAAAGATCTATGCAGCCTGCAAGTCCTCCGGTGTGACAGTTGCTGGTATTCCAAAGACCATTGACAATGATATTGCCATTACCGACCATACACCGGGATATGGCAGCGCGGCAAGATATATCGCAGCGACCACCGCTGAGGTTGGCGTGGACGTAAAGTCCCTTCCGATCCATGTATGCGTGATCGAAGCTATGGGACGGAATGCCGGATGGATCACCGCAGCTTCCGCATTGGCAAGAAAGAAACCAGGGGATGCACCGCATCTGATCTATCTGCCGGAGCGTCCATTTAATGAGGAAGAGTTCTTAGAGGACGTGAAGAAGCTGTACGATGAAAAAGGCGGCGTAGTGGTAGTTGCCAGCGAGGGCTTAAAGGGAGCTGACGGTCAGCCGATCGTTCCGCCGATCTTTAAAGCTGGACGTGCAACTTATTACGGAGATGTCAGCGCGCACTTGGCAAACCTGGTGATCCAGAAGCTGGGTATCAAGGCAAGAAGCGAGAAACCAGGTATCTGTGGACGTGCTTCTATCGCATGGCAGTCACCGGTAGACCGGGACGAGGCAGTGATCGCTGGAAGAGAAGCCCTGAAAGCAGCAGTCGAAGGCCAGGGAGGCGTTATGGTCGGCTTTATCCGCGATGAGACCGAGGATGGAAGTTACAAGGTTCATGTAGAGCGGATTCCGATCGAGCAGGTGATGATGTATGAGCGCACTGTACCGGCGGAGTACATCAATGAGCGCGGCAACGATGTGACAGAGGCATTTACCAAGTGGTGCAAGCCGTTGATCGGACCGGAGCTCAGAGATTTTATTGATTTCCATGAGGAACGTGAGAAAATAGAGAAGAAATAGTGGAGGTAAGATTCAATGAAACATATTTATCTGAATCTGAAACGATTTGATGTGCCGACAGAGTATGGCGGAGTCAACCGCATCGCTCCGGTGGCAGATTGGGCAGAATTCATCGTGAAGAATACCCAGGAAGAGTTAAAAAAGTACGATCCTGCACAGGTGGAGTTCGGTATGTATTTCCCGGAGATCCATCTGTTAAATGCAGTGAAAGCCAGATCAGAAGGAAGCCCTATCAAGGTTGGCTGCCAGAGCGTATACCGGGCTGATACTGCTGTAGGTGGAAACTTCGGCGCATTCACTACCAACCGTCCGGCTTCCTCCATGGTGGCAGCAGGCTGTGAGACTACCATCATTGGACACTGTGAGGAGAGAAATGATAAGATGGGTATCCTGGCTGAGGCTGGCGTTACTGATACCGACGCAGTGAACCGTCTGTTGAACCAGGAGATCAAATGTGCGATTTCCCGTGGCATGACGGTTCTGTACTGCATTGGTGAGAAGAGTGAGGAACAGGAGCAGTGGCAGGAAGTCCTGGGGAAACAGCTGGAGATCGGTCTGAAGGACGTAGATACCTCCAAGGTTGTGATCGCTTATGAGCCGATCTGGGCTATCGGAACAGGTAAGACAGCTACAACAGAGCAGGCTCAGGAAGTTTGCAAAGGAATCCGTGAGTGCATCGCTGAAGTTTATGATGAAGCTACAGCAGAAGCAATTCGCATTCAGTACGGCGGATCTGTAAACGCTGCAACAGCTCCTGAATTATTTGCACAGCCGGATATTGATGGAGGACTCGTAGGTGGAGCTTCTCTTAAAGCTGATTTCGGACAGATTGTCAACTACAAATAGAAATCGCATTTGCCGATCATTTACAAATTAAGGTGTGGGCATGACCTTTTGGTTGCGCCTGCACCTCTTTCATTTCCCGTTCGAGAGAGTAAATTTTGAGGAGGTACAAATTTCATGAATCAGAAAGAAGCGGTTCACGAACGATTAAAAGAATATGCGTGTGTCGCACCTGATCAGATGATGCAGAAGCTTCAGATCAATGCAGAGGGGATTACGCAGGAAGAGGCAATCATCCGGCGACAGAAATATGGAAATAATGCGCCGTCTGCAAAGAATAAGGATACGATGTTTTATTGTATTCGAAGAGCTTTTGTGAATCCATTTTCTACGATCCTGTTTTTCCTTGGTTTAATCTCTTTGGTAACAGATGTATTTTTGTCCAGTGATTATCAGAAGAATCTGACAGCGGTCCTGATCATTTTTTCCATGCTGATTCTCAGTGGAATTGTCCGGCTGACTCAGGAGCTGCATTCTAAAGGAGTTGCAGATGAACTGTTTCAGTTGGTGCATACAACGGTTCAGGTACTCAGAGATGGACAATGGGTGGAGTTATCTTCTTCTGAATTGGTAGTTGGCGATCAGATCCGCTTAGAGGCAGGCGACAGGGTTCCGGCAGATTTGCGGTTAACAGGCGCGACGGATTTGTTTGTTTCGCAATCAGTGATCACCGGTGAAAGTGCCATACTCGAAAAATTTCCGGAGGCTTTGCCCAAAGAACCGCAGAAACTGACAGATTACAGCAATATACTGTTCGGAGGCACGACAGTTGCAGGAGGAACGGGAACTGGGATTGTCCTGACAGTTGGTCAGGAGACAGTTTACGGTGGTCTGACTCCGTCTGTGGAGGCACGCAAGCAGAGATTTGACCGTGGTGCCAATTCGATCGCATGGGTGTTGATCCGATTTATGACAGTTTTAGTCCCGGTTGTGTTTCTTGCAAGCGGACTGACGAAGGGAGACTGGTTAGAAGCGTTTTTATTTGCACTTTCTGTTGCAGTCGGAATCACACCGGAGCTGCTTCCGATGGTGGTCAACGCCTGTCTGGCAAAAGGCAGTCATTCGATGGGAAAGAAACAGACAATCGTAAAAAATATCAATGCGATGCAGAGTTTTGGAAGCATGGATGTCCTGTGTGTGGATAAAACAGGAACATTGACCCAGGATACAGTCCTGCTGGAGTATTACATGGATATTCTCGGGAATGAGAGTCAGAAGGTGCTGGATTATGCATATCTGGCAAGTCATTATTCTACCGGAGTGGGAAATCATCTGGACGAGGCGATCTGCAAGGCGGAGAAAATGCAGGGAAAAGCAGATTACTACAGGCAGCTGACAGAAAAATATCAAAAGACAGATGAACTTCCTTTCGACTATAACCGACGTTTTTCCAGTGTATTATTGAATACGGGAGAAGAAAATATCTGGATCATCAAGGGAAGTATTGAGGAAGTTGCGAGGCAGTGCAGCATGATAGAATACCGTGGAGAGAAAACAGCGGCAGGTGCGGATATCCTGCAAAATGTTCACGCTGTGGTTGATGAAATGCTGGAAGACGGGATGAAGGTAATTGCAGTTGCCTATAAAACAATGAGCAGAGCAGCCCTTGTTCCCGAGGAAGAGCATGACTTTATTCTGTTGGGGTATCTGGCATTTTTTGATGCGCCAAAGAAGAGTGCCGCAAGTGCAATTCAGAAGCTTCACAGTCTTCATGTGAATGTAAAGGTGCTGACAGGAGATCAAAAACAAGTAGCACGATCCATTTGCAGGCGTATCGGAATTCCCGCAGAGAGTTGTCTGACAGGAGCACAGCTGGATGCTCTTTCTGAAAATGAATTGCCCATAGCGGTTGAGAAAACAAATATTTTTGCAGAACTCTCGCCAAAACAGAAAGCCATGCTGGTGGAAACGCTGCAGACAAACGGGCATACAGTTGGATTTCTGGGAGACGGTCTGAATGATCTGCCGGCTGTTATCCGGGCAGATGTGGGGATTTCCGTTGAAAATGCAACAGAAGCGGTGCGGGAGAGTGCGAATGTCATCCTGCTGAAAAAGGATCTGAATGTGCTGGAAGAAGGTGTTTTAGAGGGAAGAGAAGCATTTGCCAATATGCTCAAATACATTAAGATTACGGCATCTTCTAATTTTGGCAATATTTGTGCGATTGTTGCAGCCAGCGTGTTACTGCCGTTTTTCCCGATGACTTCCATACAGCTGCTGCTTCTGAACCTGCTGTATGATATCCTTTGTCTGATTTTACCGTGGGATCATGTAGATGCAGATCTGTTGACAAAACCGTTGGAGTGGTCTGGCAGGACACTGGGAAAATTCATGACCTTTTTTGGACCGGTCAGTTCGCTGTTTGATCTGCTGACCTTTGTGTTTTTGTATTTTGTTCTTTGTCCGGGAGTGTGCGGCGGCTCTTTTGGAAGTCTTTCGGCGGAGAAGCAGAGCTTGTTTATTTCCATGTTTCAGACAGGGTGGTTTTTAGAATCCATGTGGACACAGGTATTGATTCTGCAGCTTCTGCGTACAAAACAGCTTCCGCTGATACAAAGCAGACCGGGGCGTATGGTCACGGGAGTTACGATTCTGGGGATTGTATTATTTACACTGCTGCCGGTTACTCCGGTAGGGAAGATGCTTGGAATGACTGCGATGCCTCCTGTCTATTTTCTGTTTTTGGTCGCAGATGTGATTGCGTATCTTCTGTTGGTCACACTGGCAAAAGCATTCTATATCAAAAAGAATCAGGATCTGATCTGAGAAAGGAGGAGCCGGAATATGAAAAAAAATATTGGTTATGTGAATCTGGATTCCTCCATTGCTCTGTGGCTTATGGAGCATCTGCCACCCGGTGAATTGAAAAACGGAATCGAAGATTTGCTGAATAAAGAATGCAGTTCTCTTATATTGGAATCAGATACGGATGAATTATCTGTGTGGGATCATTCGGTCATCCGCTGCGGTACGCTGGAAATTTATCCGAAATCTCGCAAGGTGGAGCAAAACGGAACAGAGATTTCTCTCACGCCGAAGGAATTTGATATCCTTTTGTTTCTTGCGCGCAATCGTGGGGAAGTCTTTACAAAGGAACAGATCTATCAGGCTGTGTGGGATGGAGAATATTTGATGGATGACAGCAATATTATGGCTTTTATTCGTAAGATCCGTAAAAAGATCGAACCCAATCCGGATGCTCCGGAGTATATAGTAACGATATGGGGAATCGGATACAAATTCAGTGACAGGCTGTAACAGTAACAATTCTTGCTAAATCGCAAGAAAATCGCAAGGTTTTGACTATGTGATTTTCTATGCGATTTTTTTATACTTTAATTAAACCCGTATTTGCGGGTTCTTATCGATATATTACATGAATGGATGGAGGTGAGAAAAATGGATTCTGACGGTAGTACGCAGATTTACGGGCAGATGTTTATAGAAAGAGAGAGGGCAGAATCTGTTTTTCTCCCTGAAATATAAGGATCTTGCCTCAAAAAGAAGGAGGTATAGACCGATGAATAAGAAAATAAATCGTATAGAAGTTCGTCAGACAGCACAGAAAGCTGCCATTCGAGATGAGCAGAATCGCCGCATTCAGTTTGCGGCAACACATCCTACACAGGAAACGTTAGGATATCTGAACACAACACTCTGTGGACTGGAACCGGGAAAAGTAGAGGAAAACCGTTCAGAATATGGTTCCAATAAAGTGACTCGTGAAAAAAAGAAAACTCTGCCGCAGAGACTGGCTGGTGCATTTATCAACCCGTTCACTGCGATTTTGTTTTGTCTGGCGCTGGTTTCATCCTTTACGGATATGATTTTTCCACATTTCTCTCTGTTTGGCTGTGTGCCAAAGGATTTTGACTGTCTGACGGTCGTCATTATTTTGACGATGGTATTTTTATCCGGAACGCTTCGTTTTGTACAGGAAAGCAGAAGCGGCAATGCGGCTGAAAAACTGCTTGCAATGATCACAACGACTTGTACTGTAACCCGCAAAGGTCAGGAAATGGCAGAAATTCCGCTGGATGAGGTGGTAGTGGGGGATATTGTTCACCTGTCTGCAGGGGACATGCTGCCTGCAGATGTGCGGATTCTGGATGCAAAGGATTTATTTGTCAGCCAGGCAAGCCTGACAGGAGAGAGCGAGCCCATTGAAAAGATACCGATGGTCAATGAGACCAGGGATGCAATTACGGATTACACTAATATTGCGTTTATGGGCAGCAATGTCATTTCCGGAAGTGCGTCAGCAGTCGTTGTTACAGTCGGGGATCATACACTGTTTGGTTCCATGGCCTCAGAAGTGGCGCATGAAGCAGTGGAAACAAGCTTCAGCAAAGGAGTCAACGCGGTATCGTGGGTGCTGATCCGGTTTATGCTGGTTATGGTTCCGCTGGTATTTGTGGCAAATGGTATTACAAAAGGCGACTGGCTCTCTGCCTTTTTATTTGGAATTTCCATTGCAGTGGGACTGACGCCGGAAATGCTGCCGATGATCGTAACTACTTGTCTTGCGAAAGGTGCTGTGTCCATGAGCAAGAAGCAGACGATCGTCAAAAATCTGAATTCTATTCAAAATTTCGGTGCGATCGACATTCTGTGTACAGACAAAACAGGAACACTGACACAGGATAAAGTTGTTCTCGAATATCATTTAAATGTAAATGGAGAGGATGACCTTCGTGTGCTCAGGCATGCGTATCTGAACAGTTACTTCCAGACAGGATATAAGAATCTGATGGATGTGGCGATCATCCAGAAAACAGAAGAGGAAGAAGCGGATGATCCACAGCTTGTTGATCTGTCCGAGCACTATGTAAAAGTGGATGAGATTCCCTTTGATTTCGCTCGCCGCAGACTGACGACGGTTGTACAGAATCGGGATGGAAAGACGCAGATGGTGACAAAGGGAGCGGTAGAAGAGATGCTTTCTATCTGCTCTTTTGCGGAGTGTGACGGAAAAGTGCGGCCAATGACAAAGGAATTAAAAAGCCGTATCCTTGCAACAGTAGATGATCTCAATGAGAAAGGATTTCGTGTGCTGGCAATCGCACAGAAAAGCAATCCGTCTCCGGCAGGTGCATTCGGTGTAACGGATGAGTGTGATATGGTGCTTATGGGATATCTTGCATTTCTTGATCCGCCGAAAGAGTCTACTGCGGATGCGATCAAGGCTTTAAAAGCCCATGGTGTGACAACGAAGATTTTGACCGGGGACAACGATAAAGTCACTCGTACAATCTGTAAGCAGGTAGGGCTTAAGGTAAGAAATATGCTGCTTGGTTCCGATCTGGAGAACATGAGTGATCAGGAATTGGCAAAAGCAGCAGAAACTACAGATGTTTTTGCAAAGCTGACACCGGATCAGAAAGCGAGAGTGGTGTCTGTATTTCGTGAAAATGGCCATACAGTCGGCTTTATGGGAGATGGTATTAACGATGCTTCGGCAATGAAATCCGCAGACATTGGAATTTCTGTTGATACAGCAGTAGATGTGGCGAAAGAATCCGCAGATATTGTGCTGCTGGAAAAAGATCTGATGGTTCTGGAAGAAGGAATTATTGAAGGACGCAAGACATATGCAAATATGATCAAGTACATCAAGATGACGGCAAGCTCTAACTTTGGAAACATGTTTTCCGTATTGGCGGCATCGGCACTGCTTCCGTTTTTGCCGATGGAGAGCCTGCAGCTGATCTTTTTGAATCTGATCTATGACCTTTCCTGTACTGCAATTCCATGGGATAATGTGGACGAAGAGTTTATTTCTGTACCCCGCAAATGGGATGCGTCCAGTGTGGGCAGCTTTATGATGTGGATCGGACCGACAAGTTCGGTTTTTGACTGGATGACTTATATTTTTATGTACTTTGTATTTTGTCCGCTCTTTGTTTCCAGGGGAGTGCTGTACAATGATCTTGCCAGTCATTTTGCCGGCGCAGATTTGGTACGGATGCAGACGGCTTATGTTGCAATGTTTCAGACGGGATGGTTTATCGAATCTATGTGGAGCCAGACTCTGGTCATCCATATGATCCGCACACCAAAACTTCCGTTTATTCAAAGCCATGCATCTGCACCACTGACGCTGATGACATTTACAGGAATCGGAGTGCTGACGATCATTCCATTTACTACATTTGGCAGAATGTTGGGATTTGTGGCACTGCCGACGGCATATTTTGCGTATCTGATTCCGTGCATCCTGCTTTATATGGTGCTGGCAACAAGTTTGAAAAAAGCATATGTGCGTCATTATGGAGAATTGCTGTAAAAGGAGGAATGAAGGATGAACTGGACAAATCTTTGGATAAAATTATTTGGAACAACGAAGTTTATGGGACTCGATATGGGATTCTGGGTATCGATTGCAGTTGTGATCGTGGTTGTGATCCTTATGAATGTAATATTCTGGAATATGGAGCTGACAGAAAAATAAAGGATAAAATATTTCCCTCAAACATCAGAAAATAAATGACGGTACAGCTTTCAAATGGTATAATCAAATCGTATGATCCAGAAGGAAGTGTGAGTGAAAAGAGAGGGTGGTTATCCATGCGTATGAAAGAGAAAAAGGTACTTCTGTTTCTGGCTCTGATGTTTCTGTGCATATGCAGTCCTATGAGAGCAGAGGCAAGAGCAGGAGGAGCCAGCGGCGGCGGAGGAGGCTTTAGTTCCGGAGGCGGCAGTTATTACAGTTCGCATTCCAACCGCACCGGCAGAAGTTCCAGTCCGGTAAGCAGTGTTGTCATGTTTGGGGGATTTTTCCTGATGGCGAATGCGGGAGTCGTACTGTTTTTTGTCAAATCCAGAAGGGCATCTTCCAAAAGCTACCGGGAGATGAGGCAGTATCAGCAGTTTGGGGACAACTGGGATATCAATGAGATCCAGGAGCAGGTGAAGAATGCATATTTTGTGATCCAGGAATGCTGGAAGCGTCAGGATCCGGATTATGCAAAGGACTATATGAGTCAGAAATGTTACGATGATTTTGTAATGAAGCTGGGGTGGATGCAGGTTCGAAATGAAGTTCCGGTGCAGAAAAATGAACGGCTTTTAAGTGCGGTGCCGGTACATACATTTGACGATCTGGGGAAAGATCAGGATTATATCTGGTATTTGATCCACGGAAAAATGATCGATTATGTGGTGGATGAAAAGACGGGAAGGATGATACGCGGAAGCAGGAAAAATGAAGCGTTCTATGAATACTGGAAATTTATTCACCTGAACGGACACTGGGTTCTGGATGAAATCAGGCAGAAGGATGAAATGGATATCGATGAGTTTGCAAATTCATAAGAAAGATATTTGCAAAATCAGGGAAAAACGGTTACAATAGTCTACGGAATGAAAGAGGTAAATTCCATACAGGAATTACAAATTCACAGATAAAGTAAAAGGAGATATGGACATGAGTAAAAAACCAACCGTATTGATGATCTTAGATGGATATGGACTGAATGATACAACAAAAGGAAATGCTGTGGCAGAAGGAAAGACTCCGGTCATGGATAAACTGATGGCAGAGTATCCGTTTGTAAAAGGAAATGCAAGTGGAATGGCAGTCGGACTTCCGGAAGGTCAGATGGGAAACTCTGAGGTAGGACATCTGAACATGGGAGCAGGACGCATCATTTACCAGGAACTGACAAAGATCACAAAAGCAATCGAAGATGGAGATTTCTTTGAGAATCAGGCGCTGCTTGCAGCATGCAAAAATGCAAAAGAGAACAATACAGCTCTTCATATGATGGGACTGGTTTCTGACGGTGGTGTACACAGCCATAACGGACATATTTACGGACTTCTGGAGCTTGCAAAGAGACAGGGTGTAGAAAAAGTGTATGTACACTGTTTCCTGGACGGACGTGACACTCCGCCGGCATCCGGAAAAGAATATGTAGAAGCTCTGGAAGCAAAAATGAAAGAAATCGGTATCGGAGAAGTGGCATCTGTCAGCGGACGTTACTATGCAATGGACAGAGATAACCGCTGGGATCGTGTGGAGAGAGCTTACAACGCACTGGTAAAAGGAGAAGGCGTACAGGCAGAATCTGCGACAGCAGGGATTCAGGCTTCTTACGATGCAGATAAGACAGATGAGTTCGTAGAACCAATGGTGATCGTAAAAGACGGTGCACCGGTGGCAACTGTAAAAGATGGAGATTCTGTGATCTTCTTCAACTTCCGCCCAGACCGTGCAAGAGAGATCACAAGAACATTCTGTGATGATAACTTTGAAGGATTTGACAGAGGAGAGAGAGTCAAGACAACATTTGTATGCTTTACAGAGTATGATGTGACAATCCAGAATAAGCAGGTAGCATTTGTAAAAGAAGAAATCACAAATACATTCGGTGAATTTCTGGCAGCACACAACATGACACAGGCTCGTATTGCAGAGACTGAAAAATATGCACATGTAACATTCTTCTTCAATGGTGGAGTAGAAGAACCAAACAAGGGAGAAGACAGAATCCTTGTAAAATCTCCAAAAGTGGCAACTTACGATCTGAAACCGGAGATGAGTGCATATGAAGTATGCGATAAGCTGGTAGATGCGATCAAATCTGACAAATATGATGTGATCATTATCAATTTTGCAAATCCGGATATGGTCGGACATACCGGAGTAGAAGATGCAGCAATCAAAGCGATCGAAGCAGTGGATGAGTGTGTAGGAAAAGCAGTGGATGCACTGAAAGAAGTGGACGGACAGATGTTCATCTGTGCAGATCATGGAAATGCAGAACAGCTGATCGATGAGACAACAGGCGAGCCGTTTACAGCACATACAACAAATCCGGTACCGTTTATTCTTGTGAATGCTGATCCGGCTTACAAACTGAGAGAAGGCGGATGCCTGGCAGATATCGCTCCGACACTGATCGAGCTGATGGGAATGGAGCAGCCAAAAGAAATGACAGGAAAATCTCTGCTTGTAAAATAATCGCAGAGAACAGGTTGTTTCAACAGGAATAGAAATACAGGAAAGATACAGCAGGCAGAGGTTTGGAATTTTTTCGGGCTTCTGCCTGCTTTGTAAGAAAGGCATATTATGAGAGAGAAACTGACCCAAAGTGATGTCAAAAAGATTCAGCAGGAAATTGAACACAGAAAGCTGGTAGAGCGTAAAGAACTCATTGAAGCGGTCAAAGAGGCACGCTCTCACGGGGATCTGAGCGAAAATTTTGAATACCATGCGGCGAAAAAAGAGAAGAACAGAAATGAAAGCCGGATCCGTTATCTGGAGAGAATGTTAAAGACTGCAGTTATTGTAGAGGACCATTCCGGTGCGGATGAAGTTGGATTAAACAATACCGTTCAGGTATACTGTGAGGATGATGACGAGCTGGAGACGTACCGGATCGTAACTTCAGTGAGAGGAAGCTCCCTAAACGGACTGATCAGCATTGAATCACCGATCGGTAAAGCCCTTTTGGGACATAAAGTCGGAGATCGGGTATTTGTCAAAGTAAATGATGAGTTCGGTTATTATGTAGTGATCAAAAAAATAGAGAATACACAGGATGAAGATGCAGATAAGATCCGCAGCTTTTAGAAGGAGGAGAACATGGCATATCAGTATGAACTTGTCCTGTTTGATCTGGACGGAACGTTGACAGATTCCGGTCTCGGAATCATGAACAGTGTCCAGTATGCATTGAAAAAAATCGGCAGGGGCGTAGAAAATCTGGAAGAGCTTAAATGCTTCGTGGGACCGCCGCTTGCACAGCAGTTTGCAAAATTCTGCGGGTTTTCAGATGAAAAAGGGCATCAGATGGTAGAATTTTACCGGGAATATTACGAAGAAAAAGGGATGCTTGAAAATGCTGTTTATGATGGCATTCCGGAAGTACTGGAACAGTTAAAAAATGCGGGAATCCGTCTGGCAGTTGCGACATCCAAGCCGGAGAAATATGCAAGGAAGATTGCAGAGCATTTTAAGATCGCGCCATATTTTGAGTTTATCGGAGGCGCAAATATGGACGGAAGCCGTACGAAAAAGGCAGAAGTCATTGAGTATGTGCTGAAAAACTGTAAAGTAGAAGACAGGCAGTCGGTGCTGATGGTCGGTGACAGAGAACATGACATCTTGGGAGCAAAGGCATGCAAAGTGTCTGCATTGGGAGTCCTGTATGGCTATGGTGACAGAGCGGAGCTTGAAGATGCAGGCGCTGACTGGATTGTGAGTACGCCGGCAAAGATTACGGAAAAAATACTGGGAAGAGAATGAACGGATCAGTTTAACAAAAAATTTTGTCAGAACCCGGTATAGATTTAACATAACATCCTTACAATAAATGTTGGATAAGAACATGAGAAAAAGATTGTGAGGAATCAATATGTATACAAGATTATGGAAACTGATCACAAAACACATGGAAGAAAATTCCAGAATGGCAGTGTTTCTGACTTCTGCAATGCTGATCTGGACAATTGGAATTACGATGGCAGGAATTTTGGTCTGTATCATCAAACATATGAACGTGATATGCAGGCTGAGTGATCTGATCTGTGCCGGAATCTATGCAGGACTGGTCTTTGGGCTTTTTGGCGGCGGATGCTTTTTATGGAATCACAGAAATCATTTATATAAACAATAAGAGCGAGGCTTATAGATGAGAAGAATGGACTTTACAACGGAGCATGTAGAATCATTTCAGCCGGGAGAGACATATGAGGTGACAGAGTGCGTACTTCCGTCGTCCTATTATTATGTGCTGGAACATGCTCTGGGTATCAGTAAAAATTTTAAGAATGCGGAGCGTTTAAAGACAACGACAGGAACCGTTGTGGATACGAGAAAAACGTCACGTTTTGATTTTGTAATCTTGGAATTTGACGAGTGATGCAGTATAATAACAGAAGAAAAAATTTCCCCTTGTTCCAATAAATCATTTGTTATTGCTATACGTCGTGGAGTAATAATATTAAACCCATAATCAATAATAATTACAAAATATTGTATTATACTTTGCATAAATACAATAGTTCCATACTTTTCTACTCCTAATACCCTTACTAAATAAGGTAAAATGGCCAAAGCTAAAAGATATTCTAATCCCTTCAGACTAACCATTGAAAAAATATTTTTCAATAAATTTTTTTTCATAATTTAACAAACTTCCATTATTTTTATAAATTATATAAGCGTTTAAGTGCTTGCCTCAAAAAGAAGCCTTTTCTAACCTTTATACCTATTTTTTCTACATTAAGTTTAATTCTTTCATAATCGTTTTCATTTATATTTTCAAAAATTCTCGAAATTTCTTCTAAAGAATTTATGCAAAAACCTATATTGTTTTTTTCTACAAAAATAGCTGTAGCTGATTTTGACCAGCAAATAATTGGTAGCCCTGCTGCTATATACATAGATAACTTAAATGGATTATTATATTTCAAATATTCGCCAAATTTACCATCGCATTTATCAATTGAATCACCATCCCAAATAAGTCCAAAACTTCCATTTAACTTATGAACAATATCAATAGGATCTAAAATACCATTATAATTGATAAACTCTGCTGTAATATTATTTTTATCGTAGTTTGGTCCATATAACTCCAAAATGAAATCTCTATTTTTCATAAAACACATCCGACTTAAGAAAGGTGCTTTTGCAATATTTCCAGCAAAAATCACCTTCCGTTCTAAATTACGCTTTTCAAAAATATCATCATCTATAATATAGTCAAATAAATCTATACTTAAGCACTTTTTATTTTTTAATCCATGGTTAATCAAAAAACTTATCATAGTTTCATTATGGAATATAATTCTATCCGCACAATTAAAAATATTTATTTCTTTTTTTAAAGCGGATTTTTCTATTTTATCAGTTTGCAATGAATATATATCATGAACTATTAAACATAGTCTATTATTTTTTAATAGTCTTTTCCGTATTATATAATCAAATATTCTCCCTTTTAAAAAAGGATA
>ERZ773218.2266-NODE-2266-length-15512-cov-5.363460_pt1 | contig 15512 bp, 22 predicted proteins | sample MGYA00580527_ERZ773218 | MGnify/ENA primary metagenome ERZ773218 (study PRJEB29015, sample SAMEA2737763) | human gut metagenome | biome: human gut; feature: human-associated habitat; material: faeces | place: China | collected 2012 ...
TTTCTGTGAAGCTGGTTTACCGGACAGTTGCCTTTTTTTACAAGGATCGTGCGGATCACCAGTTCATAGACGCCATCTCCGATATACGCCAATGTCAACGGAGAATATGTTCGCAAGTCTTTATCTTCCAAATGAAACAACTGATGAAGCATGCCTTTCAAACTACTCAAATTCTCTTCATTAAGTCCGTTTGTTCCACTCATATCATTTAAGCTCGTTTCCATTTTACTCCCTCGCGGGTATCCTTAAGGATGATTCCCTTAGCCAGAAGCTCATCTCTGATCTCATCTGCTCTTGCGAAATTCTTTGCTTTTCTTGCTTCCTGACGCTCTGCAATCAGGTCTTCGATTTCTTTATCAAGGATTTCTTCATCACTTGTAACATCCTTACAATGTTCACAGCAGAAGTAAATCTTATCTCCTGTTTTTAATTCAACTTCAATAGCTTTTTCCATGTACTCTCTCGTATAACATGACACACAAGTGATAACTTTTCTTCTAGCCATATAACTCAACTCCTTTAATTATATTATATATTAATCAAATCAATAAGTCAAATATTTTTTCTTTAATATTATATAAAAAAGATAGGAATATATTCCTATCTTTTGGTTAATTATTTAATTTCAGTAGCAATTCCTTTTAATGATTCAAGTGATAATTCTTGTAATTTTTGAACACCGTTAGAAACCAATACATTCTTAATCATCACCTTTTGTTCTTTTGTTAATTCTTTATATGATGACATAATCATTTCTAAAATTGTTTCCTTTAATTGTTCCTCACTTGCTTGTTGCTCTGCTTTTTCAACATCTTTGATTAATTGTTCTGTTTTTTGTTCATGCTCTACTTGTTGCTCCTGTTGGATTTGTTTAACTTGTGTATCATCTAATTTACCACCAACTTGTTTTTCTAATTCAACTTTGATAGCGTCATAAACTGTTTTGATAAAACATTCTGCGTCAAATTCACAAGCGTCAGCAATAGAAGGGAAATGTGATTTACAATCAATAGCATATTCATCATCTCGGAACACAATAATACGAGATTCATCTGTTACAGTACCAACAGTTTTCATTACTGTTTTACCTTTTGTACTATTGAAAGCATCTCTTACTTGCTTCATATTATCAAATGAACGTCTAATATATGCTGTACCAACGATATTAACTTTATTTTTAATTGCATTATAATATTTTGCTGGTAAGTCAGATGTTAATTGTTCAAATTCAATATTACCCATTTGGTCTGCTTTAGCTTTACGTTTTGTGTGTCCGTTAATCCAAATCCCCATATGATATTTTCTAGCTTTAAATAATGTTTTCACTACTAATTCAACTACTCGATTTTCACCAGCTTGGAAACCACCATATGCTGATTTGATTGTTGAAACTTGTTTATTTACATCAACTGTATCATTATATTCTTCGATAACATATTCTTCTGCTAAATCATAGATTGTATCTAATGTATCAAATCCAATCATTTTGATATGCGAATACGCTCCGTTACGTCCTTTACATAATACATCAATATAATCAATTAAATCTTGGAAAGTTTCTACTTGAATATAGTTTGCATTTGGAATATGGTGAGGTGCTGGTTCGTTTCCAATGTTAAACATTAATCCACCATCTTCTCCGTATAACTTATTACAAACATCGTAGAATAAAGTTGTTTTTCCAACTCCACCAATACCATTTAATAAAATTGCATAATTACATAAATCTGCTTTTACTTGATTTTTTTTGATTGGTAACATATTATCATTCTCCCTTATAATTAATCTGTTTCGTTCTTACAATAATATTATATAATCAACCAATCAAATATATTCTAACTTTTTTTATTTTTTATGAATAATCTGTTTAATAGTTGTCAATAATAATACTGTAAGTAACTTACAAATATATTATATAATATACACTCTCTTATGTCAATAAAGATATATAAAAAATTAGAAAATTTTCGTATTTATAATATTATTACATTCACCTTTATTTCATATTATATAAAAACCCTAGAATATTTATTCTAGGGTTGAATGTACTATTTTATCAATCAGAAGGGTAACTCATCCTCAAATTCGTCTACTGAACTAAAAATAGAAACTTCTTCTTCGACTTCTTCTACAACATCATAAATATCATCTTCGTCCTCTTCACGATATACGTTTTTAGATGTGAAGTCAGTAGGGATAATTACTTTAGCAAATGCACCGCTAATATTAATACGTTGGATTTGCACTTCCGTTACCTTTTTACCTACAGGTTTTTGTGCTTCCATTACTTCTTCTAACGTCATTAATCCCATCTGAATTAATTCGAGCTGTTCTGACGTTGGTTTGAAATCAGAAGTTGACGCTTCTTTAGCACCACGCATAAAGTTTACATCTAACTTAATTGCACGATATTTGTCATCTTTTACAACTAACTTATCTAATAAGTATTTTTTAAGTGCTTCACCAGCTTTTACTTCTTCGTAGTTTAATACGAATGTTTGAGGTAATAATCCTGTAGGTGTTTTCTCACCGAATAATGCTTTATTGTATTCAGCACAGTATCCATTTACGATTAATCGCTTGTTTTTAGCGTCATCTTTAACAGCTTTATTACCAAATACTAATGAAATAGTTCCTGTAAATTCACATGGAGTTTCTTCTTTAACGATTGAGATACGTGAGAATTCATAAACTTGATTTACATTTCCATTATAGTAGTTAAATTTGATTTGACCACTAATAGAAATCTTAGTACCACTTACAACTTTACCATCTTCGAATTTAGCAGATGTTAATTTTCCTTCTTTAATAGCTTTATAAGTTGATTCGATAACATCATGATTATGAATTAATGTTTCACCTAAAACATACTTCTTAGAGAATGAAGCCACATTTTCTAATACACTTTCATCTTTACGTTCATGCCACATGATTTCTAAATCATCGTATCCACCATCTTCATTAGGTGATTTTACTTTGAACGTATTTCCAGCACCGAACTCATTTACCTCTACATATTGTGAATTATTTCCATCAGTGATTCCGAATGATAATTTTCTCCAAGATGAACCATCTTTAGTTTTTAATAAGTTATCTTCTTTGAATGTGATGTACCCTACGAATTTAAAGTTTTTTGCTTGTGAATATTTGTTAGCCATTTTTATCTCTCCCTTAGTTTTAAATGATTATTCATTACATTTATATTATATTATTTAATGTAATAAATATTCCAATTATTTTTTATTTTTGTCAACTTCCGCTGTCCGACATTTATATTATATAATACAAAATTTAGTAAGTCAACTATTTTTTTGTTTTTTTAATTTTTGTATCTTTATTGATAAATTCAGAAGTTTTTCTTCCATACAATCTCAATAACAACATTGCCTTAGATGTAACTTCTATTGTCGAATATGGTAAATTGTAACCACTTGGAGTTTCACTATTTACATACTCAATAAAATCTTCATAATGATGTGACGCTTCAAACTCTTTCGGATATTTATGAGCAAGTTCGATTAAGTCCTTACCAATACTGTCGTACTGATAATCTTGTAACAAGTTATCATTAAATCTGTAATAAATTGCTGAATGAATTAAAATCTGATTTTCTCTCCTATTAATCAGTGAAACAATTTCATCATTCATTTTGCTCACCTCCCTTACAGTGATTATTATATAATAATATATAATATAATGCAATAGTTTTTTATAAAAAAAAGAAGAAGTTAATACTTCTTCTTATTGTCGTCCACTCGTGCCATTATTCTCTATTGTTTATTTGTTGTTCCATAACCACCTCTATTGAGATTACCTAAATCAGATACAGGATGTAATTCTAATTGTGGCATTGGTTTACGAACCTCAAACTGACATAAACGGTCACCTTTACTTACTTCACCGCTTCCCATTGCCATGAACATTCCACACCAATAATCATTTGTTCCTCGGTAATTCCAATCAATGCAACCAACATTATTTGTTAGCCATAATTTGAAGTTTTTGAATAATGAACTACGAGGATAGATATTAGCTACATATTGTTCTCCTGTTTCCAAATCCGTCATATCCATTGAGAAACCAAAGTTCACAAATAGAATATCGCCTTGTTCATATGTCACTGTGTCAAAATTAGCACTATCATATACTTCAACTTCGCCTGTTGTGCGAGTTACCTTCACTTCAATGGCACGAGTATCTATCCAATTTCCATTGATTGTTTCTAAGTTTGGAACTGTTTCATCTAAGTAGTGTACATTAAAATTTAATTTTGTCATATTATCTTCTCCCTCAAATAATTATTTACAATACTATTATATCACATCCTACTCAAAAATATTCTATAAAAAATAAAAAAAGAATGGATTAATTTAATCCATTCTGTAATTTCCATGATTGAAGTACGTTTAATGCTACACAAGCTGTTGTCACTGTACCAACTTTTTCGTAATATGTATTACCTAAAGAAAATTCTCCTAATTGAACATCACGTAAAAGTTTACCATTTTCATCACGACTAATTCCACAATCAATGATAACAGTTCTATCCATTGTTGTTTCATCAATAATATTCTTTCCAATACCTGTTACAACTACATCATAATTAGTATTCCATAAGAAATCATTAATATCATCCTGTGTACGAGAATGAGCAATCGTTACTGTTGCATTATGATTTAATAATAAACTCATTAATGGCTTACCGATTAGATTACTACGATTTACAACGCACACTTTTTTACCGCTAAAATCAGATTTACCAAATTCATGCTCCATAATTTTAAACACAGCTAACGCTGTACATGGAACTAATACTTCACTATGATTATCAGCTAATCTTAATTTATTAACATTTGTTAATCCATCAATATCGTGGTCACATTCAATTAGATTTAATAATTTATGTTCATCATCTTTAAATTTATCAGCTAATGGTAATTGTAGAATTGTGCTTGTATGTTTGATGTTACAATTCAAAATCACATTTACCAAATCTGTAAAACTTGTTTCATTAGGGTCTAATTCAACTAGTGTAACTTTAATTCCTACAGATTCACAAGTTTTAATTTTATTATTAACATATACCTTTGAAGCATAATCATCATTGCACTTAATGATAGCCAATGTCGGTTCTACTCCTAATTGCTCAATTTCTTTTTTTACTTCATCTAAAATATTTTCACGTACAGCTTTACATTTATCCATCATATCACATCTCCTTACATATTAAAACTTATACTTCCATTTACATCCACATTCACACTCACAAACTAACACAGTTAATTCATCACTGACAAACCATTTATCATAATAGTTTGCTTCTAAATTACATTTTGGACAAATAATCGCTTCTTGTAGCTCCTTACCACTACGAATAATTTTTTTCTTAGGTTTGTAATCATCTACAATTACTAGACTACCTGTTAAGATGAACCAATCTAGACTTCTTGAAATGACCTTTTCTCTGTGTCCATCATCGACTCTTCGAATTTCAATTAATCCAGATTTATCAATATTGATTATCTCCCACATAACATATTCATCATCTTTTTTTAACTTTAAAAATTGTCCGACTTTGTACATCACATATTCATTATTATTTGTGTACATCGTATCAAATGGACTTCTTCTTTTCTTGAACATATTATCATCTCCCTTACAAGTACATTATATCATAGGAAGTATAAAATATTCTACAAAAAAATAAAAAAAAACATGGATTATTTATCCATGCCTTTTGAAGTATCAATTTTAAGATATTGTTTAAGTGCTTTAATAACAATATCTCTTTTTTTAACACCTGTTAATTCAACCAATTCATCTATTTTATCTAAGATTAATTTATCATTATCGTAAAACACAATAAACATTTCTCCTACACGTTGTTTTCTTCTTGCCATAAAAAATCGCTCCTTTGTATTTTGTTTATCTAATCTATTTTAACCTATCTAATTTCTTAATTACAATAATATTATGGTCAATATAGCATATTATATACATAGAAATAAAAAAAGAGTAAAAGTTTTTACTCTTTTTCTAATTCAATTAAAACATTAATAGCATTACCTTTATTATCATATGAAAAATCAATATATTTAATTCTAGGAATTTGTCTTTTCAAAAGATTGGCAAATGTTGTAGGTTTTGTAATCAACATATCTTTACCAAAAAATACAACCCTATCTTCTTCGTTTCTGAAACACTCTTTAAATCCAAACATTTTTGAACTGTAAAAATATTCAATATGTGATTCACCTTTATAATTATTTGTTACATCTTCTTTAAATTGTTTCACTAACATCTTATCTCTATTTGTCATTTTCATTTCAATCTACCTCTTTCAAATCTTATCATATTAATATTATATTAAATAATATGAAATATATTCTAAACAATAAAAAATGAATGGTGTAAGGGGGAAAACACCATTCATCAAAAAAATAAAAACATAAAGGGGATTGATTAATATGAGGAGAGAGAAAAGTCGGTTTTTATGTTCTCAACTACCATTGGATGACCGAAAACCACAGCGTTGTTTGTTGGAGTTGCACCAACATTATTTCTCGTAACAACATTTGGTTAAGGTTTAGTTTCTGTGTAAACCTTTAAATCACTATTCATCCTGTCGTACATAAGTGTACGAGATTCTAAGCTCTAAAGTAATTAATTATTACTTACATATATATTATATAAATAGTATATCATATATATTCTATTTTTTTAACATTTTTTTTAAAAAAATAAAAAAGAATGTATTTCTACATTCTTTTAATATTGAACTCCTTCTACATGATAATCATACTCATTTAAGAATGACTCTAATTCTTCTACTGTTGATGGAACTTTAATTCCACCCTCACCTAACACTTTTTCAACTTCTTTTAATTGTCCAATAGTTGATTCTGTTAAGTTAGGATTTTCTAGAGGTAAACCAACACCGTCTTGAGTGTAATCCATTGTAATAACTTGCCCACCTTTAAATTCATTGTTTAACCAATGAGTTAATTGTGTAGCTACCGCAACATCTAAGCGTTTCATTGAAGATGTTAAGATAATAGAGTTGCCATTTGAAGTTACTCCTTCACCATATTGGTCAACGTCTGCACCAACAACGTATACTTGTTCACCGTTTTCAGAACGAGTTTTAGCCTCGGCAATAGCTCCAACACCTACACCACCAGCGGCATGATGAACAATGTCCACACCTTTATCAAACATTCCTCCAGCAATGGCTTTACCACCATCAACATCTGAGAATGAACCTGCGTATACATAGTCTGTTACATAAGCATCTGTACCAAAATGTTTATTAGCATATGCCACACCCGATACATAACCATAGCCAAACTTAGCTACAGAGTGAATGTTAAAACCACCAATAAAACCTAATTTACCAGTTTGTGATTGTAAGGCACTAGCAACACCACTTAAAAACCCTGCCTCATGTTCTGTAAAGTAGATTGACACGACATTGTCGTAAGACACATATTCTTTGCCAACTAAAGGTTGTCCATCAATTAAAATAAATTCAATTTCAGGATATTGTTTAGCTACTACATTGGCAGTTTCTTCAAACTTAAATCCCGGCATAACAATAACTTCATTTCCTGCTAAAATTAAATTGTCAATAGCATTTGTGTAGTCTTGTAAAGTTTCACCACTTGGTTGAATGTATTGCACTTCTACATTTTCGTGTTGAGATTGGAAATTTAATATTCCTTCCCAAGACCCTTGATTAAAAGATTTGTCATCAATAGAACCGCTATCGGTAACCATACCGACTTTAATAGTTAGTTGTTCCTCTTTTGGACTACATCCAACAAGAGTTAAAATACCTAAAAAGATTAAACCCAACATTTTCTTCATACAAACATCTCCTATTCAAAAATGAAAATATCATCTGTTAATTTATCAACTTTAGTTGCTACCACATAACCATTCCCTTTAGTTGAGAAGAAGTCATGATTTTTAGTTTCAATGGAATATCCATTCATAACAACAGGGTTAATATCTGTTTCAGTAACATCAAATAATAATGTTTCATAGCCTAAACAACTTAAAGCATAATTCACATTAAACTGTACATATGTTTTTACCTCATTATATAAACCTAAGTCGTTGTAAAGTAGGTAAGAGTATTGTAGCTCTAAGTCGTAGATTTCATTAATCATGTTGATTGCCATACTAACATTTCTTTCTGCTTCTTGAACATCCATTTGAGCTAGTAGGTCTTGTGCAAACTTACCACAAGCTAAAGTATGCAATTTCTCGTCACGCATAATTAAGTTGATGATTTCACCACTATGAATCATCTTACCTTGACCTGCTAGATATAGTGGAAGGAAAAATCCAGAATAGAAACAGATACCTTCTAAGCATAATGATGATACATATGACATATATAGGTTGTCTTGTGCATTGTATTGCTTAACAATTTGAGATAGCTTATCTTGCAACTCTTCAACTTGTTCAACCCAAGTAAATAACTCGTCAATGCGTTCAGTGGTGCATAATGTTTGGAAAATAGTTGAGTAGGAACGAGCGTGAATAGACTCGAACCCACCAAATAAAGCTAATAAAGATTGGATGAACATATTATCAGACTTCTCTGCAACTTTGTTAATACCAACTGTTTGATTAGTGTCTAACAAGGTTAGTCCAGCTAAAATACGTTCATATGTTTCTTTTGTTTTTTCATCCAAATTAGACCAACATTCCTTATCATCTGAAACAGGAATCTCTTCTGGTAACCAAAATTGTTGAGTTTGTTTTTTATAAATGTCGTCATAGAATTTGCAACTAGGGTCATTCCAATTAACTGCTTTTAATGTTTTAGTCATCACACACACCTCCAATTACTTGTTAGCTAATTCTAACACTTGTTCTTTAGTAATTGTTCCGTGATGACGATGATACACTTCTCCGTCCTTAATAAATACTAAGGTTGGTACAGAGAATACAGTAAACTCTCCAGCAACCTCAGGACACTCTTGAACATTAACTGAATAGATAGTAGCATTAGCTCTATCATCAAAGAATAAGCCGTTTAATTCATTAGTAACATCTTGGCAAGGTACACAACCATCTTTATAGAATTTTAAGACGTGTACTCCATTCTCAAATAATTCTTCTAAATCTGCTTCTACATAATCTTTCATATTTACTAAATTAATCATTTAAATCTCTCCCATTCAAACTAATTAAACTGAACAACTTTCACATTCAGTTGCACTCAATAAACGTGTACGTGTATAATATAAAGATTTTAAACCTTTATGATGTGCATACATATAATAACGTACTAATTGACTTGTTGGTGTTTCGCTGTCTACATATAAGACTAGTGAGATACCTTGGTCAATATGTTCTTGCACTTCTGCAAATAAATCAATCACTTTCATCATATCCATATCGTATGCCGATTGATAGAAGAAGAAGTTGTTCTTACTTAAATAAGGCATTGGATAGTATGTTGTTGAATCTCCATAAGTGCGAGTTTCAACTGTACTTACGATTGGAGCGATTGATGGTGTAGCATTTTGCACATAACCAATAGATTGTGTTGGAGCAATAGCTAAACGATAGGCATGGTACATACCATGTCTACTAACCAATACCGCCAACTCCTCCCAATCTTTTTGTGTTGGGATGTTAATTCCTTCAAACAACTTTTGCACTTTCTTAGTTGTAGGTGCATAGTCATTTTCTAAATATTTTTTAAAATAGTTACCGTTAGCATACTCTGATTCATGGAATCCTTCAAACACTTCTTTTTTCTCCATTGCAATTTCAACACTTGCTAAGATAGAGTAGAAGTTTACCATCATAAAGAATGTACGAACAAACTCTTTTGCATACTTACTTTCATATGCGATTTTGTTTTTAGCTAAGTAGCCGTGTAAATTCATAGCTCCTAAACCAACTGCGTGTAATTCTTCATTTGCTTTACGAACACCTGGAGCATTTGCAATGTTACTCATATCTGAAACGCTAGTTAAAGCTTTCATGGCGGTCTTAACACTTTGCTCAATAGAGTTATTTTCCATAACATTAACAATGTTTAAAGAGCCTAGGTTACAACTAATGTCACGTTTAATAACATCTTCTACACCATAGTCATTGATTTTAGATGTTTCTTGTAACTGCATAATTTCACAACATAAGTTAGAGATTTTAATATCTCCTAATTCTTTTAAAGCGTGAACTTTGTTTGCATTTGAACGATACATGATGTAAGGATACCCAGACTCGAATTGAGTACGAGCAATATTAGTTAATAATTGACGTGGGTCTAATTGACGTTTTTTAACGTTTGGATTAGCCACTAAGTCATCATAAACTTTATCAATATCTAAATCATCAAGATGTTCTCCATATTGCTTATAAACTGTATATGGTGCAAATACATACATAGGTTTGTTTTCTCGTGCTAATTCTACAAACTTGTCTGGGATTACCACTCCAATAGATAATGTTTGTAAACGTGATTTTTCATCTCCGCTAATTTTCTTGGTTGATAAGAATTCTTCAATATCCCAATGGAAGATGTTTAAGTAAGCAACACCTGCACCTGCACGTTGACCTAATTGGTTTACATATGAGAATGTATCTTCCATTAATTTCATGACTGGTACTACTCCACTAGACGCTCCATCAACACCTTTGATGGCTTCACCACGACCACGTAGCTTAGATAAGCTACAAGACACACCACCACCAATTTTCGATAATTGTCCCATAGTGTTCATATTATAGTTAATAGAGTTTAATGAATCATCCATCTCTAATAAGAAGCATGACACCATTTCTCCACCACGAGCTTTACCAGTGTTCATGAATGTAGGAGTTGCAGGTTGATACTCTTGTTTAATCATAGACTCTGCCAACTTCCAAGCGTAGTCTTCATCTCCTTGTGCTAAATATAAGGCGCAAGCCACAATACGTTCTTCATATGTTTCTAAATAATATTTCTTATCGTTTGTTTTTAAGGCATATGATTGATAAAATTTACTGATAGCCATGTATGATTGGAACTTAAACTTATATGAATAAATGTGTTTTGTTAGTTTTACAATAAAGAACATATCATACATATCTAAGAAGTTGATATAGTATCCATTGTCGATTAACCACATCATACGTTGCTCATGTGTTTTAAATGGATAGTATTTTTCTACTACTTCTTTTTCAAATTCTTCAACTGCTAATTTATCTTTTTCTAATTGATAGAAACCATCTACTTTTTGCATGACTTCATTGTTTAATTTAATGTACTCTTTCAAATTATCCTCTCCCTTTTAAAAATGAAATATCCATGTTAGCTCACTGACTAACCTTTAATGGGAGTGTATTATTTATACAATACAATCCTTTATGTATAATAAAAACACTGTATTTTATAAATAATTAAGGTTTGTTTTCTGTCTAAACCTTAAAAACGACTATCTATTCCCTCATTGGGAGTTATTTTATCTCGAGAACTTGCTAACTCATGTATCCAACTTCTATAGCATTAATCGCCTGTGTACGTCTACACATAACTATACAGTAGTATTAAGGAACTCTGCAAAAACCTTCGATTGGATTACCCAATTCCTACACTTCTGTCCTACACCTCTTATATTGAGGCATTTATACTGCCGACCCCACTCGTGAGTGGCTCTCTTGAATTCCCTAATGGGTAGATATGGTTTTTCTTTTCAGTTTCATCCTAGTCTGAAATAGGCTTACCATAAACCATTCTAGTGCCTCCATGCACACCCTCAGACAAGGCAATACACTTCACAGACTATACACTCTTTGTGGAACTCATTTCCTTGCCATCCTATACCTCGTAAGGTGATACGACAATTTAGAGCTTTCTCATTCAATCATGTTTTGCTATGACCACTCGTGGCATTGTAGTTTTATATCTTCACATAGCTATCGGATAAATACGGCAATTATAAACCTTTAACTTCCAATCCGTAGTTCGGCTGTTGGATATGTAAGTATCCTCACCTAAGTTTTTGTAGTAGGAACATTATCAGCTTAGTTCGTACTAATCACTCTACTTACAAAGAGTGATAGGATATAGTGTAAAAGATATACACGTAGTAAAGAATGGAGTTATACTACGCTAATGTGTCGTAAGTTCACTAAGAGAGGTTAGTTACCTAATCGAACTTTCTTCTTAGTTTATTTTTTAGTTTATCCACTATTTCGGTGTCGCCTAGTTAATCTAAGCTCTAAAGTAATTAATTATTACTTATATATATATTATATAAATAGTATATCATATATATACTATTTTTTCAACATTTTTTTTAAAAAAATAAAAAAAATAATGTATTTCTATATCCTTATCATATCATCTCTCTTCATACTCTTTGTGCCAACATTCTTGACACACACTGACATAATATTCTTTCCCTTTAATATCTCCCACAATACAGCTTTCACCGCTGAACATAGGAATATCATTCACATATCGTAAATGAGTCGTTGCTTTATTATAACATCTCGAACACATACTTTTAATTTCTTCAATAGTGTCCGCTAAAATCAACAACTCTTCACTAGCTTCAAATAATCTATTAAGATAATTTGTTTTCAGACCATATACGAAAACATCCACATCATATTCTTTAGATAATTTCCATAGCTGTCTAACTTGATACTTTGTAATGAAATTAACTTCATCTACAAATACAACATTTAACTTATCATGTACCATGTGATTAGGGATGATTTCAAGCAAGTTATCTTTTGAACCAAAAGATATACAAGGTCTACTATCAGAGATGGCTCTACTCTTAATTTCAACATCTCTAGTATCAAAAAAAGGTTTCAATAAGATAGTATTACATCCACATTGCTCAAATTGATACACCTTAGTTAAAAGCGTTCCTGTTTTTAATGAATTCATTGCTCCATAATAATATCTCAATTTACCCATTTTCTTATATCTCCTTTCTTATTATATATTATATAAATATAATATCATATATATTCTATTTATTCAAGAATAAAAAATAAATAAAAGAGAGAAAGTTACCTCTCTCTCTTTTATTTAACCATCATAAATAGAATAAAATTCTAATTTTATTCATCATAATCAAACTCTTTATCATAAAGGTACATTGTTCCATCTACACAATCAATAAGAATATCTTCAATTTCAATATCTTTACCATTGACATTTAACATAACTTTAGCATTCAAATCAGAACCTGCCATAATAATATCTTTAAGAGTTTTCATCAAATCTCCTCCTTAAATGTTCATAAAATTAAATTTTAGTCACAATTTACCAAACATAACCACCAATACTCTCCATTGCTAAACACCAATCTTCACACTCAACATACTTTTCTTTTAGTTGTGCAATAGTATCCTGTGCAATTTTTATAGCCTTATCTTTGTTATTGCAGACTATTGTAAAGTGTAAATCGAAAGTTTCATCTTCATCATAATAAAACATTTCATATGAATTGGTAGTATCACAACTTGCAAGCTCGACCTCAATTTCATCTACACAAATATTATAATTATTTATTGTTATTTTGTAAGCAATCTTACTACGTTCCTTTTCTTTGTGGAGCGACATTAGTTTGACACGACTATACCAAACTCTATCCCAATCACAAGATGTGTGTTTATTTTTCCATTCACAATACTCTTTTGCTTCTTGTTCTGTTTCAAAAAAACCATGCCAATTAATATCGCTATAACATCCACTACAAATCAACCAAATCTCTTTCATACAATGTCCTCCTTAACGTACATAAGAATTTAATTTTATTCTTTAAATTGTTCATCAATTTCTTCTAATAATTTATTTGTTACTTTTAAAATATGCTTTGCTCTTTCTCTTACATGAACTATTTCTCCATCATGATATATTTCATTTGGCATCATAGACCATATAATTCTATCCATACAAAATCTAATAAAAGATAATTCACCACACGTAAATTGTTTAGAATGTCTGTGTCTTTCCATGTGAATACCTCCATACAAACGTCCAATTTTATTTTAGATGGACTTCTCCCTAGCTAATAGGGCTTTAACCTCTTGCAATTCCTTCTCTGGAGCATCAATACGCTTGGGTAGATTCAACATCTCTTCCTCTTGTTTACGTTGTTGCTCTTCTTTATGTTTCTCTAGAATCCTAGTGTTTATCTCTTTGTGGTATCTGATGAGTTCTCTAACCTCCAGAACCTTCTTATGGTTATTTAAGTTCAAATCAGATAGTTCCTTTTCAAACTCGTCTGTAAATCTGAAATCAGAATAATGTACTCGTGAGTATAATCCATTCTTCTCCCAAATTTCCATCTCTTCTATCTGCTCCTTTAAGACTCCCTTGCTTAAAGCTACTGTAAACAATGCACTCCACTTCTTTAACATTGCCAACCTCCTAAGCCAGTAACTCTCTTATCTCTTTGATGGCTCGTAGAGCACCCTCTGCATAGCATATGGACTCAGTGCATTGCTTATTCAATGCTTCATCCAATCTATTCTCCCAATACTCCTCCATTAATTGTAGTTGAGTTAGTGTGTTTATGTGTTGTTCCATAGCTCCCATTATTGTCTTCTCCTTTTATCTGTAATACCTAGAATCTTGGTGATTGCCTCCATTCTATTAAGATTGTAGCGTTGAGCTAGTTCATTGACCGTGCTTGTCACATTATAAATCTTAACCTCATCTTCATTGTGACCCATAAATAAATCCAAGGCATCGCCCAACTCAATGTGTTTTTCAATGAACTTTACTACCTCACTTCTATTGTTTGTGAATAGTGTGATAGGTGTACGTGTCCCTAGTCTGAACACGTTTGTTGCATAAACTCTATAAATGTTGTTGGCTCCGCCCTCTGCCATACGTTTATGTTCGGCTATCTCTGCCCTCCGAACTATACTCATTCTACTTGTTCTCATGCTACTACCTCCTAAATTAAACTAAGCAAATAATCGCCATTGTAAAACTTATCTAATATATAGTTTTTACCAAAATAATAGTTGTTCATTTTATCAATCGCACACAGTTCTTTATCAACCAATATGGCACGATAAATTTCATCTTTACCTTTAACTTTAAAATAGAATTTATTTAATAATCGCATCCACCTAACCTCCTAAATGTTTGTAAAATTTGTAATTCAACACCATTAAACAATTGCTTTCCGATCTATTACCTTTCTTCACTCCCTTTTCTTGTTGTTTACATTTACAATTATATACACGTCATTTATAAAAGTCAACTATTTTGATTAACTTTTTTATTTTTCTTTACTTTCGTATCTTGCTTTCAAGCAACCATTTTCCCAATAGGAAACAACCTCACCAACAATTTTTTCACCATCAAATAAGAAATAATCATCGTATTTGCGACTAAATGAGTAATGACCGTCTTGATCTTGAACAATTAACTTGTCATATCCATCATGTTTCAAAGTTGATTTTTTCGCATTATCAATAATTTCTTTTAATTCTTTATTCATTTTAACAACCCTCTTTCTTTTACCTTATGT
>ERZ773218.2287-NODE-2287-length-15398-cov-6.289513_pt1 | contig 15398 bp, 17 predicted proteins | sample MGYA00580527_ERZ773218 | MGnify/ENA primary metagenome ERZ773218 (study PRJEB29015, sample SAMEA2737763) | human gut metagenome | biome: human gut; feature: human-associated habitat; material: faeces | place: China | collected 2012 ...
TGTCTTACTGTCATAGGTGATTTTTCGGATGCTCTGCCGCAGGAGGTTTGCGTCCAGCTCCCACAGCTTTGCCTGCGAACCAAAGATGCGGCGGAGCCGGTGTGATTCATATTCCTCCGTTTTGACACTCGCCAGCTTTAGAGACGCGACCTCCAAGGCTTTTTGCCGTGCGGTGTCCTCATCTACAGGTGGTGTCTGTAGCAGCGTGTCAAGTTTCAGCACTTGCCGCCGGATATCTTCTGTGGTGGGAACACCGGATGTTTCTATCTTGATGATCTGCGGATCGTCGACCATCTGATTCAGTATCTTGAGGACTTTTCGTGCAACGCTGTCGGGTACGGTGCCGCCGCACAGCTTGCGTAACTCCTTTTGCGCAGGTGTCTGCTTATACTCGGGGCGCATCTCTTTCCTGCGTTCCTGGGCGGCGTGGAATTGCTTCGTTGGGATGAGCGCCGGGAATTCTTTCTCACCGATATACCGGTCATCCTCCAGAATTCGCGCCACCATATTTTTGTTCCAGGACTTGTCCTCATCGTAGGGAACATCCTCTGTCTGAAGCTGTTCGGCAAGCTGCTTGAAGGAGGCACCAGCAAGGTATTGCAGGTAGATGCTCCGCACCGTTTCCGCCTCCTGCGGCTGCGGCACGATCTCGCCGAGCTTCACTTTATAGCCGAAGGGCTGCTTTCGTTTTCCCATTATCTCCGTGTCCTTTCTATTTTTTCTGTGACCTCCAGTCCATTGAGAAGGCGGAAGCGCAGTGTTTCATTGTCCACGACCACGATTTTCTCGACCATATCGCTGAATAGCTGCTCATCGAAGTCATCCAGCCAGTCCGGTCCGCTTTCGAGGAGATCCAGCAGATCCTGTGTTTGCTGGATGGTGTGATCCTCCTCAGACCGCAGGATGCGCTCCTTTTGGAGTTTCAGTTCCCGGCGGCGTTCCGCAAGCTGATTGCTGCGGGATATAAAAATGTCAGGATCGACCACTCCCTGCTGCTTGAGCTGGGCCAGAAGTCGTTCCTGACTGGCGATATCCGATATTTGTTTGTTGATCTCCACGATGTTTTCGCTCCAGAGGAGACTGCCGGTTCTGGCGGCGTAGAGGTCAGAGATGAGTTGGGTGAGAATGTTCGTTCCATAATGTTTAAGATTGTAATATACATGGAGGAATGCGTTTTTCATCTGTTCCTCTGGAACCTGCGTATTGGGGCAGGCGGTGATAGACTTGTCGTGTCTGCGACACGCCCAATTTACAGAGCCACCACAATTTTTCCTTTTGCAGAGTGTGCCGCAATGACCGCACACGACTTTACGCGCGAAAGCGTGGGGGACATCTGACCGTGGATGAATCGCGGCACTTCTCTGTGTCAGAAGTTCCTGCACCTTTTGAAAAATCTCTCTACTGATGATTGCGGGATGAGAATCTATCACAAGATACTGTTTTCGTTCGCCGTGGTTGATTTTTTGCTGCCGAGGAAAGCTGCGGGTGGTATATTTCTTTTGAGACAGAGAATCTCCGGCGTATTTTTCGTTTTGCAGTATGTACTGGATGGAGGTCAACTGCCAATATTGAGTGCCGTCCCGCGTTGGACAGCCCAGCGCCGTGATTTCCTTTGCAATATTCTCCATACTGACACCTGCAAGGTAACGGTCGAAGATATGTCGGATGATTGACGCTTCATCCTCTTGAATCTCCAAATGATCTTTAACGAGCCGATAGCCATAGGGTGCTTTGCAGGTGGAAAATCTCCCTTTGCTCATTCGGACTCTGTAGCTCCACCGCACCCGTTCGGAGATAGCCTCGCTCTCCCGCTGGGCCAGTGCCGCGAACATGGCGATAAGAACTTCGCCGGACACCTGCGCGGTGTCAATGTTTTGCTCATCAAAGTAGACGCTGATGTTGAGAGACTTCAGTTCCCGTACAGCCGCCAGACTTTCCTTGGTATTCCGGGCGAAGCGGGAGGAAGATTTCACAAGGATGCGGTCGATGCGCCCTTTTCGGCAGTCCTCCATCATCCGTAGGAAGTCATCCCGCTTGTCTATGGACGTGCCGGTGATGCCCTGATCGGCATATATGTCTGCCAACTCCCAATCAGGGTTGTCTGTGATGAGTTTGGAGAAGTAGGCATTCTGCGCGGCAAAGGAGTGTTCTTGATCCTTGGAGTTGGAACTGACACGGGTATACGCTGCCACGCGGAGTTTTCGTGCGGTTTCCTGATTCGCTGCCGGGATCGTAATGACCCGCGGAGCCATCGCCAGAGAACCGTTGGTTTTCTCCTTATCACTCATTCCTCTGCCACCTCCTTCGTCAGCAACACACAATACCATATAACATCCGCAATAGCTATCCTAAAAGCGAAGAAATCAAAGAGAAATAATGATGTCCGCACCAAGCTGTACCCTCAGCCGCGCGGCGATTTTTTTTGCTTCACTGCCGCTGATGAGACCCTGCTCCCGCAGGCTGCGAAGCATGGTGACGATGCCGAGATAATCTGCGTTTGGATTCATTCGGATTCCTCCTTTTGTGAGTTAATTTGAATGATAATGAAAACTCCCAAGCCCACTTTTACAAATGGGTTTGGGAGTTTTCGTTATGATATTTCTTTTTTATGGGATAATCTCAATGCTGAAAACATCCGCAATGGGGATGAGTTGTCGGTCTGCCATCTGGATCATGCCGTTGACAGCGTCGATCCGCTTGACTTCTCCGGTGACAGTTTGGTAGCTGCCGCCGTTCTTCCGTTCATCCGGCACAAAGTAGGTGATGGACGCCGTGGGCCTGTTGGGAAGCAGCTCCTGGAGGCGCTGCAATTCCGCGTCCACACGTGCCATTTCGTACTCATCCAGTTCCATGCGCTGGTCCGTCAGCCGCCCGGTTTCCGCAATGGCTGCGCTGTGGCCGGTCAGGGCGGCAAAGGGTGAAAACTGCGCCGCACGGTCATAGAGGGACATTCGTGGATGTTTTGACGAATCAGGATGGGGCAGACGAATGATGTCATCGTATTGTCCGCTCATGCCTTATGCCCTCCGATCTGCTTATTCCGCTCTTTGGCGGTAGCGCCTTCCAGATAGCTTCCGCCATTCAAAATGGCGTTTTTGCCGAACTTCTTTTTAATGTCGAGCATGGCTTCCTGAATTTTGCGTTCCCGTTTCAGTTTAGCTTCTTCCTCCCGCAACCGCTGCTCCTGCACTTCAACGTTGTCAAACAGATTGAACTGCACCGGGGCTTCCGGCTCCTGCTGTGCCGTATCTTCGCCCACCAACCGATTGGCGGTGATGGTAAGTCTTCGAATAGACAGCTTCGAATTGACCTTTGCGTCATAAACGCCAAGAACGGCGTCCGTGATGCTCCGGGCCGAAGATGTCTTTCTCGGCAGGTTTGCTGTTCCGTGGGTGTGCTTGGGGATCTTTCTGCCATAGCGGTCTGTCACGGTCTCGCCGTGGTAGCTGCCGCCTGCGGTGTTTTCAATGTCATATCCCACCGTCAGGGTCAACTGATCCGTTACCAGTTTCTTTTCCAGCAGATCCAGCGCGACGGCTTCCGCCATCTCACGTACAACCAACCGTGCTTTCTCAAAGGAATACGGGCATTGGAGAACCTGCCCGGAGCAGATGCTGTTCGTTTCCGGCCGGTATGCCTTGATATCCTGCATCCGGCACGGCTCCCAGCCCCATGCGTGGTCGATGAGGAGTTCAGCGTTGATGCCGAACATCCGATAGAGCAGTTCTTCATTGTAGTATTCGTTCGGCTTGCCGATGGAGCACCTTGCAACATCCCCCATGGTGTAGATGCCGATGGCTTCCAGCTTCTTTGCGTAACCGCGCCCAACACGCCAGAAATCTGTCAGCGGGCGGTGCGCCCAAAGCTGCTCACGGTAGCTCATTTCGTCAAGCTCCGCAATGCGGACGCCATCTTTGTCCGGCTGGACGTGCTTCGCCATGATGTCCATGGCGACCTTGCAGAGGTAGAGATTTGTTCCGACGCCCGCCGTGGCCGTGATGCCCGTGGTGTGCAGCACATCGAGGATCATGGTCTTTGCCAACTCGCGGGCGGTCATGTGATACGTCTCGAGGTAGCTGGTCACGTCCATCATCACCTCATCGATGGAGTAGATGTGGATATCCTCGGGCGCGACGTATTTGAGATAGACATTGTAGATCTGCGTGCTGATCTGAATGTATTTCGCCATCTGCGGCGGCGCGACAAGATAGCCCACCGCGCGCGACGGGTCAGCAGCCAGCTCGCGGGCATCATAGCTTTTTTCAAAGAGGTTGCCGCCCGCTTTGCGCCGCCGTTCAGCATTGACTTCCTTGATGCGCTCCACTACTTCGAAAAGTCGCGCTCTGCCTGGGATGCCGTAGGCCTTCAAGGAAGGCGATACCGCGAGGCAGATGGTTTTCTCCGTGCGGCTTAGGTCTGCCACGACCAGATTGGTCGTCATCGGGTCGAGCCCGCGCTCCATGCATTCGACAGACGCATAATACGATTTTAAATCAATGGCGATATATGTCCGCTGCATGGCGCACCTCCTCGCTCTTAGTGTCTACCAGTATAGCATAACGCTATAAATCGAACAACTGTTTGTATAAAACTTTTGCGAGGAATCTTGTGGAAACAGTCAGTTTCAAAAGTGCGTACGTCATGCTACAATGGAACGCGTTTGTGATTGGAGGAGGAAGAATGTTTTATACGACAGAGGAGGCCGCGATCGTGTGCGGCTTTTTGGATTTGTACCTAAACCGCGACAGCGTTGATCGCGCCGTGCGGGAGCAGAACCGGAGATTTCAGCGCAGCGCCGCGAGGGGTGACCTTCGGCGCGAGGACTACCAGTGGGCGGAAAAGGCCCTCGATTTCCTCCAGCCCTGCTGGTGGCAGTCGCATGAGGACCATAGAGCCCTGCAAAACGCGCTGCTGAAAACGCATTTGCTGGCGGAGAGGGCCTTGTAGTGCACAGGATGATTTCTACATTACCTTGTTGTTCTGAATAACCTTGAGAACCTCCGGGTTTGCAATACAAAATTCTCCAACCCACTTTTTGGTGGGACTACTACCCAGCACGATCGCACAGGACATTGACGCCCTCATGGAACTGTGCCGAAAAGCTACGCCGAAGTAGCTTGCCATGATAACGTCCATGATCCGCAGCTCGCTGGAAAGCGCTGAAAACTAAAAAAGATGCCGAGGACGTGACCGTCCCCGGCATCTTTATATGTTCATTAACTCCAGCCATCTGCTTCCAGCGCTTCAAAGTAGGTGTAGGTCTGCGGTGCTGACGCTTGCAGCCATGTCATTTTAACGGTGCTCTGTCTATTGGTGACCCAATAATCAAAAAAATCAGCAAAATACTCTGCTGCATTGGTTTTTGCATAGGCTCTCAAGCAGGAATTCTGCGCTTCCTCACAGTACAGCCTTTCGCACACCGCCGAATCGTTCAATATGCTGCTAAGGAAGTGTCCAAACTCATGCAGTGTCGCCCCCGCTTCTGAAATGTAAATGGTCTTATCTGCATAGCTGGTCGCGCCGGTGCAGCTCACGCCACCCCGTCGGCTTAAACTTGCTATGTAATCATAGTCGATAACATATCGCCAGCCGTGTGCGTTGAACGCGTCAAGAATCGGTTGCGGCACACGGCGCAGTTCCAATAAAAACGCATTGGTGCTCACTCCAGAACGATTTTCCATCGTGACCGGTGCAGGCGGTTCCTTGACAACAAGCTCTTGCGCCAGGATCGCATGGAGCACCTGTGCCGCTTCACCGCGGGTAACAATCTCCAGAGGGTCGGCATCATCATCGCATAAGTGGAGCTCGCATCCCGTTCGAAGACAGTTCTCATAATCGGGCAGCTCTTCACCGCCCTCATAGAGCGTGTTATCATAGACCGCTACTCCAGCGGCAGCAAACGCGCTTTTGTAGAGTGCACCGCGGCATATCTGCGTATCAGATGCGGAAATCGCCGTTGCTTCCATCCACCTCTTTTGATGCACCCGCCTGATGGCGCTTTGCCCCAGTTCTGTCCACGTCGTGCCGCTGGTTTCCAGCCCATAAGCACGGCAGAGCATCACCGCCCATTGATGAGTTGTAATTGGCGCATCAGGTGAAAACAAATGGCTGTCCGTTCCGTTGGTAATCCCGCAGTCCGCCAAATACAGAATACTATCCGCAAAAGGCGTATCCGCTGATACATCTTCAAAGTGCGGTGCAGCCGCAGACGCAGAAACCGTCAGCAGCATGATCAGCAGCAATACCGTGCAAAATGCAGTCAACTTCTTTTGCATAGGCTTCTCCTTCAAAAAGAGGGCCAGCGCTTGTGCGCCGGCCCTCTTCGTCAATCTGAGTAGTATTGCGGTCTGCCGACAGAGGTAAAGCCCTCCTTGCCGGTAATAACCACATTGTTATATCCGCTGGCGCAGTGGATGATGAGCAATTCACCGTTTGCGTCCCTGCCGCCAACAATACCCACATGGGAATTATCCGGGTAAAACACCAAGTCGCCGGGCCGAGCATCCTCCCAACTGATATCAGTACAATAGCTGTGCTGCATGGTAGCTCCTCCACCGTGGCCAATGATGTAGCTGCCGTTTGTGGCGTTATAGAATACCCAATCAACAAATCCCGAGCAGTCCAGCCCATAGGGCCGGTATGTTCCAGTGGTGGAGCTGCCTGCCGCTGTGACCTGCCGCAGCTCGCCCCATCGGGCGTCCCAGCCAATCACAAGAGATTTTCCTCCCCAAAAATAATTCACCTTGCCGACAAGAGAACAGGCGGTGCGTACCACTGCTTCACGCTCGGGTGACAGATCTTCCGGCAGGCCGCGGATCAACGACGCCGTGTCTCCGCTGACGGAGTACACATCTTCTATCAGCTCCAGCAGGAGATCCCGCTGCTCCAGCAGCTCCGCCAGCGCCGCAACCTGATTGCGACTGAAATGATAGACTGTTTTCATTTCTTCCGCCGTTTTCGCTGCAATAGTGATATGGAGGTTTCTTTCCGTCCAGCCGTCATCGCTCTCGCCGCTGCCAGGGTGATGAATAACCTCAACGCGGTGGGCTATGATGGTCATATCCCAAAACACGGCTTTCAGGCGAGCGATGCGGTCGGCGTCCATCGTGGCCACATCCGCGGCGTCCACATCATCGCTGCCTGCTACCTTGACCGCGAATACCGCCAGCACCTCTACCCAATCGGCGGCTTGTCCGTCAACGGAGATGGAATCATAGTCATCTGCCGTTTGCAGGGTTTCCAGCTTGGCATTGAAGTCATAGTTGATCTGCGCCACCGCGGCAGAGATCGGTACGACGCCTGCTTCCCGGCTCTCGTTGGAAAGGAGGATTCCAAAAGGTGAAGCAACAATGGCAGCCACAAGGATCACCATCAGGAGCAGCACCAGTACCGCCGCGCCGCCGCCTGCTGTCAGGATCGAATTGCCAGCAGACGCTACGCCTTTGCCCACAGTCTTTACCGCCTGCACCGCTGTTCTGCTCAGCTTTTTTGCAGTATTGCCGTTGTCCTTCGTGGCATCCCGAAGCATGGCCCACTGCGCTTTTCTCTGCGCCGCTGCCCGCGCTCGGCGCGCAATAATCGTTTCAGATTGTGTTGTGCGTGCGACTTGCCTTACACGCATGGTGCGTGAGGCCCCAGCCAAGGGTCTTCCATTCTTTGGGACAGGGTCACTCTTAACCGACGTCCCCTGATTGCCTTTTTGCGGAGTGGCCATCGCACCGCTACAGTTAGGCTGCGGTGGTGCAATGCACCGCTCTGCCGTTCTTTTTTCGGCAAGATGCCGCCGATAAGCGGTCTTTGCGTCTTGCACAGCTTTTTGCCGCCCCCGCTCCCGCGGGGGCGTGGCCTCTGCATCTTGTGAACTCTCGATAGGGTATGAGCCCGCTTCACTTCGTACAGAGGTTGACGGCGATAAATTATCGTATTGTGCTGCGGGATTGTGCGGATCACTCTCTACCGTCGCAGCACCGCCCGTTTTATAGATCTGTTTCACATATTCTTTGCCTTGCCGCTGTTTCTCCCGATAGCGTTTTATCATACGCCGGGAGCTATTGGCGGCTGCGGCTGCGCCGCGGCGCATATTACCCTCCACACGGTCGGTAGCATAATGTACAGGATCGCGGTTTTCCGGTTCTTTCTCTGTCTGCCGCTCGTCCATGTGCTTTTTCAGGATGGATTCCGCATCCTTCGGCGCAGGATTCTTCTGCTTGGCCTTGGGGGTATCCATGCCGGGTTTAATTTTCAAGTCCCGCATGATGTCACTCCTCACCAGGCTTGGTAGACATTAGGCGGTAAAGCTCCGTATTTTGGGGCAGCTCGTTAGAAAAAGGCACGATGGCCCCGCCCACCTTGATCAGCCCGTGACCGGCAAGCGCATTGTCCACATAGCTCATCTGCGTATCGGATGCCCCCAGCAGGCGGGCAAGCTGTTCCCGATCCGTCGTCGCCTGATTGAGCATCAGCAGGAATTCACTGTTTGCAAACATCATCCGCGCCGTGTTGGACAGCAGACATTCCTCTACATTCTGCGTGATTCCGGTCAGCGTTGCGCCGTATTTTCGGAACCGCTTCCAGCATTTATACAAAAATTCGCTGCTGTAATTATTGATGCCGTGCCCACTTCCGTTGCCATTTGCAAAGAACAGGTAAATCTCGTCGATATAGACATGGGTGTACTTACCCTCTCTGCGGTTCTGAATGACACGGTTATAGATGGCGTCCAGCATCACCAGCAGCCCCACCGATTTCAGATTTTCGCCCAAATCCTGAATGTCAAAGCAGAGAATGCGGCTTTTTGTGTTGATGTTCGTCTGATGAGAGAACACATTCAGGCTGCCCACCGTGAACAGCTCCAGGGCCAGGGCGATGCGGTGGGCCTCCGGGTTGACCTGCTTCATCAGGTCGTCGTAGAGATTTTTCAGCGTAGGCGGCTGTCCCTGATAGTTCTTCAGATACTCCCTGTAGATGTTTCCTACGCTGCGGTCAATGATGGACTTTTCCTGCGGCTCGATCTTATCCGAACCCATAAGCTGCTCATAAAGCGACATGATGAACTCGGACTTCATGACCAAGGGCTCTTTCCCGTCGCCGTAGCCTTCGGACAAGTCCAGCGCATTGATATGACAGCCGTGGGGATCGGATGCAGAAATGGTGATGACCTCACCACCCAGCGCCCGCACCAGTTCGCCGTATTCGCGTTCAGGGTCCACGATAATGATGTCGTGGTCGGTAGAAAGAGCCAGGGCCGTCATTTCCTGCTTTGCCGCCATAGACTTGCCAGAGCCGGACACGCCGGTGATGAAGCCATTGCCGTTCAGCAGGTTTCCGCGATTGCAGATGATAAGGTTATGGGAAACAGCATTGACGCCGTAGTAGATGCCGCCAGCGTCCTGAATTTCCTGTGATTTGAATGGCATGAGAACGGCAGTACACTCCGTTGTCAGGGTCCGCGTCGCGTCAATGCGTTTCAGGCCAAGGGGCAGCACCGTGTTTAGCGCGTCCTCTTGCTGATAGCGCAGAATATTGAATTGGCAGCCGCGCGCCCGCCCGATGGCTTGCAGCGCTTCGGTGTCCTGGTCGAGCTGCTCAATATCGTCCGCCAAGTGCGTCAGCGTGACAAGTGCCAGCATCATGCGCTGGTCGCGGCTCATGAGGTCGTCCATAAACTCTTTCGTTTCGCTTCGCATCTGCTCCAAATCATAGGGAATGTTGGCGGTGAAATTGTTACTCTGATTTTGCCGCTGCTGCCATCTGGTAATATCCGATTCCACCGACATGATCCGCTTGCGGATGTCACTCACTGCTTCATCCATTGCCACAGGAATAATGTCGATGGAGAGCATCATGTTTCGGGGATAGTCCGTCAGTTCGGTGATCATGCTGTCAGAAATAAAGCTGGCGTATTCCCGCAAAAACAGGGTGCGGCCAACATGATTGCCCAGCTCATAGTGATTTTTTTGAAAGGAGATACAGTCCGGGGCGATGCTGTCCCGAAAGTCATGCCCTTTTCGTGTAGCATCTTCCAAGTCAAAGCGGAAAAACCGCTCTTCACCGGGACGGTAAAAGTCGTGCAGAAGCCGCAGCCTGTCATTGACCGTGATCTCGCGGACGCTCGACGCCATGCGGGACAGGCCGGTGGTGAGATCGGTACTGACTCGAGAGAAGAATGTCCGTGCCTCTTCAATATTTTTCTTCTCTACAGAGATCGTGATGTACTTCTCTTGGATCAAGTTGTTGCTCTCTGCCGCCTTATCCAGCAGCAAATCATTGTACTCACCGCGGTACTGGTCCTGTCCGTCGCCCTTCATGGGCATAAGCAGCGTCCGCCCAAAGTTCTTCTGGTTGAGTTGCCTGTTGAATAGCGTGATCTTCGCCGTGGCTCCGATGGGAAGTGAATTGAGAAAGGAGCAGTAGGTCATAAAGAGTTCCCGCTGCTTCTCAGGGGATGCCACGGCATAATTCACATCAAAAAAGCGCCAAGTCTTAGAAAACTTGCCGCTCACTTGAAATATACCGTCTTTGTAAATGCGCTTAATGGGAATAGATTTTTGTACACTGCGAGGAACGGAAAAGGCATCCCGCTCCGCACTGCGCCGATGCTTGAAAAAGATCAATGTTTCTTCACCTCGCGTTTCATCGCTTCTTCATAGTAGTTTTCTGACTTCCAGACACGCCTGCCCGCCATGATGACCTCCGATTTCAGCCACGCCCATAAAAACTGTTCCAGCGTGAGGCCGTTATACTGAAAGAATCCGGCAGCGGCCACGGGAGCCGCGCCAACGATGCACACCCAGCTCACCGTTTCACGATTCAGCACGCGGCTCAAGCTGAAATACAGCGTCACAGCAACGCCCACCGCCAAAGCGGAACATACAAACTGCCGCATGGACAGCCCGAAAAAGAGCGTTTCGCGGTAGGCGCGAATTTCCTTGTTGATTTTGATTTCCATTAATTACCACCCTTATTTCTTGTGTTATAATTTCCATGAAAATATCGTTAAGAGGCAGGTGCAAATATGCGTACAACTCGTAACTCCATCATATATTGTGACTCTTGTGATATACAAAATGACACTTTGAAGATTACTCCTGAGAATTCTTGCGATGTTCTTTTCAGCAACGACAGCTTTTTTCGCTCAAATACAACTAAGATTTTGGATTGGTTTTTAGCTGACAAGAAAACATACATGGTGTTCAATTTTGGCCTGTATGAGGACAGTCGCTTATATATCGTTTCAAAATATGAACCTTCGAAATGTGCATCAGGTTCTGCCCCTTCTATTTCCATGATTAAGTCATCCGCAATTGATGATCCATGGTTTTCTTCACATGATGGCACCGTATCCGTTTCTGTCCCACACGAACGACTACGTCCACTGCTCCAAGCTATAGTCAACACACTCCCCATTCCAAATGAGCGGGGACTATATACAATTGAGGGGGAACCTCCTCTTTTCAAAGCTCAGTTAAGCCGTGACCGTAGCGGTTTTAGGAAAATATGGATTAACGGTGATTTGCTCGAAGAAAAAAACTACGGCGATTGCAGTATGGTTTTCTCTGTTGTAGGGGTCTATCTTTCATAATTTCAAATTATTTTCGCGGCACGGTCAATTAACTCACCCACACTCCCAATGCTAACAGAATCAATACAGTCTCATACAAACAACTCGGCACCCATATCACTATTATCACACCACCATCTACAGCACACCTCTTTTTTCACAGGCAACAGTGCGGCGTGTAACCTGCTTTAGTTACCATCAGCGGCACTGATTCCGCGTTTTTCTGTTCTTCTCAAATTTGGCAATGGCTGACTTGTCGTAAAACTGCATAGCATCTATTCCGTCGTACCCCTCTTTCTTCACCAGATAATTCCTTGTAATGCCGTGCTTTTTACAGTAGCTCAGGTACTTTTGCATTCCCTTCCAACAGGAATTTCCCTTGTCTCGGCTCTGCTCATCAGCCAGATATCCCGTTGCACTCCAAGCGGTGCAATGGAAAAGATCGGATACCGATAAAATCGAGTATCCTTGCTCCAGCTTTCCAAAGAAGTCTCCTTCCACATCAAACAAAGTCAAGTCATACCACATGGCCTGCATCTGTCTGACTCGCGGCTCGTCTCTCCAAATCTGAAATTGAAGCTCAAGCCCCATATCCTCAACAAATGCATGAGCGATCACCTCTTTAGGAAAAGCATCGCCCTTAACCATGATACAGCCCAAAATGTACTCCTCGTTGCCGTACTCGTCGCGTCTTTGCTGATACTCTTCCGTTCGTTTCAGCTCTCGCTCCACGATACGGACGATCTTCTCACGGTAATTATCCATAAACGTCTCCTTTATAGTCCAAGCATTTCCTTTGCGATGTGGTCGGCTGATTTGACCAGGCCCACCAGCACCAGCAGATTGAACACAACCTCACCTAAATAGCTCCACACCTGCGTCACTACGGAAGCGCTGCTGTCTATAACCGGCGTGCCGCTGGAGGAAAATGCCGAAAAGATAATGCAGGCCAGCACAATGACCGCGCCTTCCATACATACGCCCACATAGCTCCGCAGGAAAGCCTTGCCAAAATGGGATGTGCCCTCACCGGCAAATGATGCCAGTGCCACAGGCGAGAGTGCAGCGTACATATAAATCTTAAAAAAGCGCCCGTAGACAGTAAGGATCATGATAAACGCCAGCACTGTGATCATCAGGCTTCCCAGTAGTGTCACCAGCCAAAGCGGGATACTCGCCAAAAAGCCAACATCACCAATAGCGTCTGCGATCTCCTGCGGCAGCGCCACGGACGCACCGGTCAAGCCGCCTACGCTACCCGCCGCAGTTGCCACAATGCCGTTGCAGACATCAAAAACATTTACCAACAAGTCCATCCCATAAGTAATTCCCAACTTCGCCAGCACAAAATAAATGAAGTGCCGCAAGACCTGCTCGGGCCGTTGGAACTCCCGAAAGCTGGCAGAGCTACGGAAGATACCAATGGCAAAAAACAGCACCAGCAGGCCGTAGCCTATGGCCTGCATCCCGCCATTGATGGTCACAATCGTCTGCCAGATCGTGCCGCCTTTAAAGGTCTGCGGCGATTCTGTCAGCAGCGACCACATCTCCGTCATTTTGCTGTTCCAAGTTGTAAATGCGTTGGTCAGGTTTTCTACGATCCAGTTATTATCCAAATTTCACCACCTCCATAATTGTAATGACATTGTATTGACATTTCTTCTTTTCGATATATACTAAGGTTGAGGTGAATGCTATGAACACGATCAATGTCACATCTGCACCAAAAACCGCAACCTTTCAAATGCGGATCAATCCAGAAGTCAAGCAGCGTATGGAGGACATCTATGCCCGTCAGGGGCTTTCCTTTACCGACGCCGTTAACATTTTCATTCAACAGTCCCTAAACATGGAGGGCTTGCCGTTTCTGGCTTCGCCTGAGAACGCGGAATATATGAAAGCCAAAGCTATGCGCCGCCTGCTGGATGAAGCACAAAAAGGCTGGGCATCCGCTGAAAGGGATGGTTGGGTATCCGAAGAAGATGCTTACCGCGCCCTCGGGGTGGCCGAATGAAGCTAAGATATACGCCAGAAGCATTACGCGACCTTCAGGAGATAAAACGGTACATCAAAAGCGAGCTTCATAACCCCACCGCTGCAAACCGGATCACAAAAGCCATCCTCGACGGCTGCGCCCAACTCAAGCAGTTTCCTGAAATGGGCGTTTCTATTGGGGCAAAGACCAGCTATGAAACTGACCTGCGTATGCTGGTGGTCGAAAGCTATATCGCGCTCTACCGCATTGAAACAGAAGTCGTTTCTGTTGGCCGTATCATCAACGCCCGTCAGGACTACATTCGCATTTTGTTTGGAGAAGTCTCACCACAATGAATGTAACTGCACCCTCTGTTCCTTATTGGACAGGGGGTGCAGCTTTTCATCAGATCGCGCCGATGGCACTCAAAATTTCCTTCGCAAAGGCAATCATGAGCCCACCAAAGAGGCAGAGGAAGCCCTGCGTGCGTTGGCTGGCGTCATGAGACTGGATCGACATGCCGACCTGCACAATACCCCAGCCAAGGATAATGACGCCCAGCGCCTTGATGATGCTGAAAATAAAATCAGAAAGGTTGTTTACAATGTCCAGCGGGTCGCCGCTCGCTGCCATTGCATGCGTGGCGCAGCAAAGGCAAAGGACGGCAGCACCAGCCGCCGTCCAATAGCACTTCTTCACCTTATCAGCTCTCAGCATCGTCTTCTTTTTCAGTTTCTTCATGTTCTGATTCCTCCATATTGATAAATTCATAGTCGTCCAACGATTTGAACTCGTAGGGCAGATCGGGCAGTGCATAATTCGGCGCACCCTGCGGCTTATGAACATAAGGCTTCGCTTTGCCATCCACCGTCAGCCTGATATTTGGGTGGTTCTTGATGTTGTACTTCTCATCCAGCACCGGGCTCTCTCCGCGAATAAACAGAATTGCTTGATTTGTGTCTAGTTTTCGCACTTCGTCCAGCGTCATCAATTCGCGTCCCGTCTGCTGGAAGTTGGTAGAACTGGAGCCATTGCGGCCTTTTGTCTGTCCACGTGTGCGGGTGGCAAGCGTTTCCTTGCCCAGCAGCTTGACAACGAACTCCAGAGACGTCGGCTCGTTGCCGCCGCCGAGAAATAAAAGTGTATCGCAGTTGCCGATAATGCTCTCCCATTCCTTTTCATACAGTGCCTTGATGTTTTGAATGTTCTGCACGATAATGTTTAGTCCAATATTGTAGCTGCGGCAGGTTGCCAGTATTTTAGGATAGCTTTCCGGCTGCGCCACGTTTGCCCATTCGTCTTGAATCACGCGCACTGGAACAGGAAGCCGACCACCATGCTTTTCATCCGCCCGGTGATAAAGCTCCTGAAAGCACTGTGTATAAAGCATACCTACAAGATAGTTCATACTGGTGTCTGCGATTGGGATCACACAGAAGATGGCTCTTTTCTTCTCGCCCAAGCTGCCAAAATCCATTTCATCTGCCATCGTCATCCGGGCATACTGCGGAATGTTAAACGCAGCCAAGCGTACAGCAGCACTCACTAAAATAGATTTTGCCGTCTTGCCAGAGACAAATTGTCAAGGACTTTTTCATCAAATTCACAAAAAATCTAAAAAAGGTGTCAGAAGCACCGTATGGCTCCTAACACCTCGTTTGATAGATTACATTTTTCCGTTCAGCAGGTCTTTGCAGAGATACGCATAGTCTGGCAGCTGGTTGATATATGGCTCCCAGCGCCGCTTGATTTCGGCCAATTCCAGCGGATCGGCTGCTTCCAGTGCATGATCGTTGCCTGTCATATATAAAACATCCGTAGCAACATCATCCAAACACCTGCCGCAGAGATCGGCGGCTGATT
>ERZ773218.2288-NODE-2288-length-15398-cov-4.321254_pt1 | contig 15398 bp, 9 predicted proteins | sample MGYA00580527_ERZ773218 | MGnify/ENA primary metagenome ERZ773218 (study PRJEB29015, sample SAMEA2737763) | human gut metagenome | biome: human gut; feature: human-associated habitat; material: faeces | place: China | collected 2012 ...
AACCGCCGTACACGGTTTTGCAGACCGCTGACTAAGCCACTCATCCAAGGAACCATTATTTCTCGTTTGCGGTTGCAAAGGTAGTACAAATTTTGAAACTACCAACTATCCGCAGCAATTTTTCTTTGTACTTTTTTTCTTTACATCGCATTCTCCGCGTTTCTTGTCTATCATATCCTTTAGTTCACAGCCACTTACACAGCTATCACAAGGATTCTGATTTTCTCGCGTACGACGAAAAAAACGAAATATTCCATATATGACGCGGGCAATGCAGAGTACAACCAGTACTCCGACTACCCAATCTTGCCAATTATTCATACAAACAATCCTCCAATCTGATAAACAGCAAATGATACAAGCCAAGCCAATCCCGTTGTGTAACAAGCAGCAAAAAGCGCCCATTTCCAACTACCCGATTCCTGTTTTATAGCCGCTATCGCCGCAATACACGGGAAGTAAATCAATACAAACAACATATAACAGAAAGCAACCAATGGAGTAATCGGAATTCGTTCTGCCAAACTTACTGAATCAGCATCCGGATCATCTGCATATAAGACACCTAATGTACTTACTACCAATTCTTTCGCTCCCACACCGGAAAGCAAGCCAATACCTAGTTTCCAATCAAATCCCAGTGGTTTTATAACTGGCTCTATACCACGTCCCAACTGGCCGATATAAGAATTTTCCTGCTGCTCGGCAACTGTTTCATAAGCATCATGATTCGGATAATACCCCAAGAACCAGATTATAATAGAAGCAATCATAATAATGCCTCCCATCTTTTTCAAATACTGCGCTCCCTTTTCCCATGTGTGACGGAAGATCGATTTTGCTGTCGGCATCCGGTAAGGTGGAAGTTCCATCACAAATGGAGTATCATCACCCTTCACCAGAAACTTGCTAAACAAGCGGGCCATTACCACAGCCAGTACAATACCAATCACATAAATACTTAACAACACCAGACTTGCATTGTTCGGGAAGAAAGCACCCACCAACAATAAATAAATTGGCAGACGCGCACTGCAAGACATCAAAGGATTTACCAACATTGTAATAAGACGGCTCTTCCGGTTCTCAATAGTACGGGAAGCTATAATAGCAGGTACATTGCATCCAAATCCCATAATCAAAGGAATGAATGATTTTCCGTGCAATCCCATTTTATGCATGATTTTATCCATGATAAAAGCTGCACGAGCCATATAACCCGAATCTTCCATAAGAGAAATGCAGAAATACAAAATCAAGATATTCGGCAAAAAGACAATAACCGCTCCTACCCCACCAATAATTCCATCAATCAGCAAATCTTTAAATGGACCTTCCGCCATATTATTGCGTAACAAGTCACCAATCTGCTCGACAAGCCATTCAATCCCCATCATCGGATATTCTCCAATGACAAACGTACCTTCAAACATCAGATACATAAAAAGGAAGAAAATAGGAAATCCCCAGACACGGTGAGTTACGATCGAATCCAGCACTTTTGTTGTCTGCGCCTGCTCCAAGTGATTATCTGTGAATGTCTCCTTCAGTGCACCACTGATAAATCCATATTTAGCATCCGTAATAGCCGATTCACAATCCTCATTCATTGTGTCCTGAACACGCTTCGACATCTTATCACGGACATGGAATATCTCATCCGCATTTGGTAATGTCCGCACAATGCGCTCAATGTCAGGATCATTCTCCAACAATTTAATGGATAGGAAACGGGTAGAATATTTATGACGGATAAATTCGTTTTTGGACACTTCACTTTTTACAGCTTCAATCGCTTTTTCGATATCAGGACCATGATTGATATGAATATGCCGGAAGACACGCCCCGTCTTTTTATGTTCACGTACATAATCTTCCAAATGCTCTTCCTCGTGGTTCTTACGATCTTCCAGAGAATCATGCCATTCGGTCAAATCCTTAAGAACTTCCGGATTCATATTTCCCTGTTTATCAAAGAAGTCTACTCCTTCATACAGATTGATAACAACATGAAACAAGGTATCCAATCCACGATTTTTCTTACTGACAGTAGGCAACATCGGCACCCCGAACAACTTACTCAACAGATGATAATCCAATGTATTTCCACTGGCTTCCAACTCATCATAAATATTCAGAGCTACCACCATGCGGACATTCATATCTATCAATTGAGTAGTCAGATATAAGTTTCGCTCCAGATTAGAGGAATCGACTACATTAATAATCACGTCCGGAGTTTCATCGATAATATGACGACGCACATAGATTTCTTCCGGCGTATAAGCAGACAAAGAATAAGTTCCCGGCAAATCGACAATACGGAAATGATAGCCTTCGAAATCAAAATAACCTTCTTTGGCATCCACGGTTACGCCGCTGTAGTTTCCAACATGCTCATGAGCACCGGATGCAAGATTAAATAAAGAAGTCTTGCCACTGTTCGGGTTTCCGACCAAAGCAACATTAATGGTACGGCGTTTACCTAACGCCAACCGTTTCATATCTTCTTCTTTTACTGAAAGGTCTTCAGGCAATCCTTCATGATAAACGGTCTTCTCGGCCAGTTTCTTTGCTTCCTCTTCGCTGATAACTTCGATCATTTCAGCCTCCTGACGACGAAGAGAAATTTCATAACCTAAAACTTTATATTTTATAGGATCTTTTAGCGGAGCATTCAACAGCACTTCAACCGTTTTACCTTTAATGAAGCCCATCTCCACAATACGTTTACGAAAACCACCGTGCCCCAATACCTTTACAATAACACCTTTTTCTCCTGTTTTTAATTCGGACAAACGCATAACTCTCAAAATTTTCGGCAAAGATAATTCATAACTTCGGAGCATGCAAATTATTTAGAATGTTTTTAAATAGCAGCTTTTTTCATCCTCTAAAAAATTCAGAAAAAATAAAAAAACTTATTGATAAACTCGTATCTTTGCAGGTATGATACAACAACGCGTTACAAAATATATAGAAAAAGAACATTTGTTCTCACTGGATGCCAAAGTCCTGATTGCATTGAGTGGCGGTGCCGACTCGGTGGCACTGCTATGTATTCTGCACACAGCAGGTTATCATTGCGAAGCCGCACATTGTAATTTCCACCTGCGAGGCAAAGAATCAGACCGGGACGAGCTATTTGTCCGCCAACTTTGCGAAAGAATGGAAATCCATTTACATACCATTGATTTCAACACGACCCAATATGCAACGGAAAAACATATTTCGATTGAAATGGCCGCACGGGAACTCCGCTACCAATGGTTCGAGAAAATTAGAAAAGAATGTCAGGCAGATGTTGTCGCTGTGGCCCATCACCAGGATGATAGCATAGAAACTATACTACTTAACCTGATTCGGGGAACAGGAATTACCGGTCTGTTAGGAATCCGCCCCCGTAATGGAGCCATCGTACGCCCTCTGCTTTGTATCAACCGGGAAGAAATAATTCGTTACCTGCAAAACATCGGACAAGATTATGTGACAGACAGCACCAATCTGGAAGACGAATATACCCGTAATAAAATCCGGCTCAACCTCCTTCCCCTCATGCAGGAAATTAATCCGTCAGTCAAAAACACTCTGGTAGATACGAGTAATTATCTAAATGATGTAGCCACTATATATAATAAATGTATAGAGGAAACTAAAAAGAAAATCATTACGGCAGAAGGTATCAGAATCTGTGATTTGGTAAAGGAACCGGCACCCGAAGCCATCTTATTCGAAGTCCTGCATCCTCTAGGATTCAATTCCGCACAAATCAAAGATATCGCTCACTCGCTTCATAGCCAACCGGGCAAGCAATTCTGTAGCAAAGAATGGAGAGTGATAAAAGACAGAGAATTTCTATTAATAGAAACTGCGGAATCTAAAAATGAGACTCTTCCTCCTTTTCAAATCATCAAAGAGGAAAGAGAATACACCCCGGATTTTCTCATTCCACGTGAAAAGGAAATAGCCTGTTTTGATGCCGACAAACTGAATGGAGAAATTCATTACCGAAAATGGCAGCCGGGAGACACTTTTATTCCTTTTGGAATGAAAGGAAAGAAAAAAATAAGCGATTATCTGACCGACCGCAAATTTTCTATCAGCCAAAAAGAACGCCAATGGGTACTCTGCTGTGGAGAACATATCGCATGGCTGATAGGCGAACGAACAGACAACCGCTTTCGTATTGATAAAACGACTAAGCGTATCGTGATTTACAAAATAGTTTGAGGCAACTTCTGTTTCTTGAAGCAATCTGATAACAAAGCTGCAAAAGGGGTATCGTATACCCTTGCTTTTCTTACGCAAGCTTTTACACAGGCGCAACATTTGATACATTTAGCCTCATCCGTATGTAGCTCGTCCCCTTTCGTTATAGCCCCTGCCGGACAACGGACCACACATAATCCGCAATGGGTACACAAATCCTCATCTTCCACCCAAGGAGCGCGGGGAAGCGGTGTCCCACTTTTACGTAACTTGATGACTTTCCTCAAAAAACGGAACAAAGGAAAGAATGGCTGACTCGGACGTTTGATAGCACGTACATCCACCGGATAAAGGGTATCCATACTATCAGCTGTCTGTATTTTTTCCATGATTTTCTTCCCAAACTCCCCAGCAAAAGCTAAATCCGATTCATCTGGACGTCCCACTGCAATCGGGTATTTATCGGTACTATATGAATGTTCTCCAATAAAAGTTGCCCCGGCAATTACTTTAAATCCGTGAGGAATAGCAAAAGCATCCAGTTCCATTAAAGCTTTTTCATAAGCGCGATTTCCGTAAACCACTACCAAAACGGTAGGAGTATCCACTCCACGGATATACTGCAAACGTTCCATTGCCAAAGGAGCGACATGTCCTCCATACACAGGCACTACAATAATAGCCAAAGAAGATGTAGGAATCACAATTTCATCCGCAATCTGCTGCGTTACATTAATAGGAAAAATATTTTTTATGCCCGTCCCGTGAACAATCGCCTCCGCAACTTGTTTAGATGTGTGTGTAGGCGAAAAATAAATTAAATGAGCTTCATTTACTGTCATACTATTTTCTTTTATGTAGCAAAGATACACTTTTACGTGGAAAAAAATGTTTGATTGTTCATGAAACCAAAAAAAATTATTATCTTTGCCCCGTTGAAACATTCTACGATTCAACATATACATCCCTAATTCAGAATAAAAAACAAAACGTATGCTCGCATATCTGTAGCCATGAGCTGTAGTAATGCTGTCCATAATTCAGCAAAAAAAAGAAATATTAATAACTTACCATACTATATGTATAACATTATCCAATTAAACGACAAAAATCTGTCGGAACTTCAAGTTATTGCCAAAGAGTTAGGCATAAAAAAAGCAGACTCATACAAAAAAGAAGACCTTGTTTATAAAATACTCGATGAACAGGCCATTGTAGGAGCTACAAAGAAAGTTGCCGCAGATAAGCTAAAAGAAGAACGCAAAAATGAAGAACAAAAGAAAAAGCGTTCACGGGTAGCTCCTACCAAAAAAGAAGACAAAGTGGTTTCCGCAACAAAGAGTGAAGAGGCTAACAAGACAAAAGAGACCGCTCCTGTAAAAGCTGCACCACAACCTTCCAAGAAAGAAGAAAGTACAAACAAAGAAAAAGAAACTGTTGTTGTAGAAGCTAAAGCGGAAAACACTGCTACTCCCAAGCGTAAAGTAGGCCGTCCTCGTAAGAGCTCTGATGCAGAAGAGAAAAAAGAAGTAGAAAATGCAAAACCGGCAGCACCCAAAGTAGTGGAACCTAAACCTGTTGTTGCAGAGAAAGCTACTGGTGCTACGGAAAAGCCAGCTCCGGTACAACAGCAAACAGCTGAGAAGAAAGCAAAAAACAAACCTGCTGCAGAAGCAAATAAACCTGTTGCAGAAACAAATAAACCGGCTACTGAACCTAACAAACCTGTTGTAGAGAAAAAGGTAATAGATAAACCACAAAAGAAAGCTGCACCCGTTATCGACGAGGAAAGTAATATCTTATCCAGCGTTGACGACGATGATTTTATTCCAATCGAAGATCTGCCTTCTGAAAAAATAGAGCTTCCTACCGAATTATTCGGAAAATTCGAAGCTACTAAAACAGAATCAGCACAGACAGCACCGGAACAGCCATCTCATCCTCAACAGCAACAACAATCTCAACAGCAGCAGTCCCAGCAGCAACGTCCGCGTATTGTTCGCTCACGCGACAATAACAACGGTAATAACAATGCTAACAACAATGGAAATAATGGCAATAACGCCAATAATAATTTCCAGCGTAACAACAATAACCAGAATCAGGTTCAGAACCCAAATCAGAATCAGAACCAGAACCAAAACCAACAACGCTCACCGATGCCACGTGCCGCTCAGCAGAACAATGCGGGTGAAAATCTTCCGGTACAACAGCAGCAGGAACGTAAGGTTATTGAACGCGAAAAGCCTTATGAATTCGACGATATTCTCAACGGAGTAGGTGTTCTGGAAATTATGCAGGATGGATACGGATTCCTCCGTTCTTCCGACTATAACTACCTTTCTTCTCCGGATGATATTTACGTATCACAATCTCAAATCAAACTATTTGGTCTGAAAACCGGTGATGTAGTAGAAGGAGTTATCCGTCCACCCAAAGAAGGAGAAAAATATTTCCCATTGGTAAAGGTTTCGAAGATCAACGGACGTGATGCAGCTTTCGTTCGCGACCGTGTTCCTTTCGAACATCTGACACCTCTCTTCCCGGATGAAAAGTTTAAACTTTGCAAAGGCGGTTATTCAGACTCTATGTCTGCCCGTGTCGTCGATCTTTTCGCTCCTATCGGTAAAGGCCAGCGTGCATTGATCGTTGCCCAGCCAAAGACAGGTAAGACCATCTTAATGAAAGATATCGCAAACGCTATCGCAGCCAACCACCCGGAAGTTTACATGATTATGCTGCTGATTGACGAACGCCCGGAAGAAGTAACAGACATGGCGCGCAGCGTTAATGCAGAAGTAATTGCTTCTACTTTCGACGAACCGGCAGAACGCCACGTAAAAATTGCAGGTATCGTATTGGAAAAGGCAAAACGTCTGGTAGAATGTGGTCACGACGTAGTTATCTTCCTTGATTCTATTACTCGTCTGGCTCGTGCATACAATACAGTATCTCCTGCATCCGGTAAAGTTCTTTCCGGTGGTGTGGATGCAAATGCACTTCATAAACCTAAACGCTTCTTCGGTGCTGCCCGTAATATTGAAAACGGTGGTTCACTGACTATTATTGCTACCGCATTGATCGATACCGGTTCTAAAATGGACGAAGTTATCTTCGAAGAATTCAAGGGTACAGGTAACATGGAGTTGCAGCTCGACCGCAACCTGTCCAACAAACGCATCTTCCCGGCAGTCAACATTACCGCATCCAGCACTCGTCGCGACGACCTGTTGCTTGATAAAACAACCCTTGACCGCATGTGGATATTGCGCAAATATCTTGCCGACATGAATCCGATCGAAGCAATGGACTTTGTTAAAGACCGTCTGGAAAAAACCAGAGACAACGACGAATTCCTGATGAGCATGAACAGCTAATCAACAGCAAACTTATAAATGAACGGTGAACAAACTGCGCCATAACAAGTGCAGTTTATTCACCGTTTTCTTTTTCGGTAACCCATTTTATGACTTATCACCTGCCGTTTATCACTTATCATTCAACTCCCATCACCGATAGTTACCCCTAACCGCTTGCCACACCTTTCATTTTTGTACAAAATACTTTCATTTGCGTCCAAAACTACTACCTCGCCCTTTTTTACGTTTCCTTTTTTCCTACTTTTGCTTCCAAATCAAATATTACTTAATTCTAACCAGTAATGAAAACTATTTATCCATTCATGGGATTAGCCCTGTGCAGCGTGACAGCGCAGGCCCAAGAAAAGCCCAATTTCCTGATTATCCAGTGCGACCATCTGACACAACGCGTTGTGGGAGCTTACGGACAAACACAAGGCTGCACCCTCCCTATTGACGAAGTCGCTTCACGAGGAGTTATCTTCTCCAATGCTTATGTAGGCTGCCCTCTCAGCCAACCCTCACGCGCTGCTTTATGGAGTGGCATGATGCCTCATCAAACCAATGTACGTTCCAACTCCAGCGAACCTATCAACCCACGTATTCCCGAAAATGTACCGACATTAGGAAGTCTTTTTTCTGAAAACGGTTACGAAGCCGTACACTTCGGAAAAACGCATGACATGGGTTCACTTAGAGGATTCAAGCATAAAGAACCAGTAGCCAAGCCATTCACTGATCCGGAATTCCCGGTCAATAACGACAGCTTCCTGGATGTAGGAACATGCGAAGACGCTGTTGCTTATCTAAGTAATCCGCCGGAAGAACCATTCATCTGTATCGCAGATTTTCAGAACCCTCACAATATCTGTGGATTTGTAGGAGCGAACGAAGGAGTACATACCGACCGCCCCATTAGCGGAACCCTTCCGGAACTACCAGCCAATTTCAATGTAGAAGACTGGAGCAATATCCCTAAACCTGTACAATACATCTGCTGCAGTCATCGCCGCATGACCCAGGCCTCTCATTGGAATGAAGAGAATTACCGTCATTACATTGCTGCTTTCCAACACTATACCAAGATGGTTTCCAAGCAAGTAGACAGCGTATTGAAAGCACTTTACTCCACTCCTGCCGGAAAAAACACAATCGTTATTATCATGGCTGACCATGGTGATGGGATGGCTTCACACCGCATGGTGACCAAACACATCAGCTTCTACGATGAAATGACCAACGTACCGTTTATCTTTGCAGGTCCCGGCATCAAACAACAGAAAAAGCCCATAGACCAAGTATTGACACAGCCTACACTGGATCTTCTGCCTACCCTTTGTGATTTGGCAGGAATTCCTGTTCCGGCCGAAAAACCGGGAATCAGCCTTGCACCTATATTAAAAGGAGAGAAACAGAAAAAAACTCACCCTTATGTCGTTTCCGAATGGCATAGCGAATATGAATATGTCGTTACTCCCGGACGTATGGTACGCGGACCGAGATACAAGTACACTCACTATCTGGAAGGTAACGGAGAAGAGCTATATGATATGAAAAAGGATCCGGGAGAACGCAAGAATCTCGCCAAAGACCCTAAATACAGTAAAGTCCTCGCCGAACACCGTGCCATGCTTGATGATTACATCGCCCGCACCAAAGACGATTACCGGAGTTTGAAAGTAGATGCCGATCCACGATGCAGAAACCATACTCCCGGCTACCCCAACCACGAGGGCCCTGGGGTACGAGAGATACTCAAAAGAAAATAAATTATAAAAAAGAGTGAAGATTTCTTTGTAATCTTCACTCTTTTTAGTTCTTTTGCAGATAAACTTACAAGCAAGCAATTCTTATATCAGGTGAAAAAACACAGACGTCATATAATTGCAATAGTCGTAACCGCATTAATATCGGTCACCTTATATGCTGCACGTACAAATTCAGATCGTCTTTCTTTATTACAACCTTTACTTGAATACAATCATCCATTTAGTCCGGACGCCCCTGTCGACAGCATCATTGCCTGGGAAAAACTTTTAGAACCGGAATTACAAAAGGAACAACAATACCCACTCCTATTCCAGATAAATCTGCTGACCGTTCAAGCCTTAATCACAGAAGGCAACATCAGTCTCGCCATCAACCAGGCCAATCAGATGTACCAGAAAGCCAGAGAAATGGACTATCCTTTGGGAACAGCACTCGCATTACACGCCATTGGAAATACCTATTTAAGTTCGTCAACACCACAAGTTGCCATCAAATCGTATAAGGAAGCATTAGAAATCATTCAGAAACTCCCTCATGCCAACCAATATATCAAAACGATCTTGTCCCAATTTATCCTGACGAAGCTCAACTATCACCAAATGACAGATATAGAAGACAATATCCGGGAACTCGAATCTGTTATCAACAAGGATACGAATCCCCAAGACGATTTCCACCTTGTTTATTGTCAGGCATTCTATCGCATCCAGATGCATCATCTTCCGGAAGCATTAAACTATATACGACAAACCGAACAAATCAGCCGGCAACACCAGTACCCATATTTTCATTTAATGATTAAATACCTGTATTCACGCTACTACACTGAATCCAAAGAATACACGCAGGCACTAACCACACTTGACGAATTACTTTCGCATACCAAAGCAGCCAACTCATACAGATCCCTGCAAGTACTGAAAGATCGTGCACACATACTTACACTAATGGGAAACAGCAAGGAAGCATGTGAAGCTTATGAAATATTCAATACGTACAAAGACTCTTTGGACGCAATGAATTATATTCGCCAAATCAATGAATTGCACACCCTCTACCAAATAGATAAAAACGAACTGGACAACTTAAACAGACAGAAGACAATCCTCTACTGGAGCTGGTTCACCATCCTATCCATAGTCATACTGATTGTATTTTTCATCCTTTTGGTCAGACGAGGAAATAAAAAACTGCGCCAATCACAGCAGGAACTGGAAAAAGTGAAAAAGCAAGAAGAAAATTCCATCCGGACAAAGAGCTTTTTCCTTTCCAACATGAGCCATGAAATTCGCACGCCGCTCAATGCGTTGTCCGGCTTCTCCTCCATCCTGACGGAAGAATCCATCGACAACGAGACCCGGAAACAGTGTAGCGATATTATTCAGCAAAATTCAGAACTGTTACTCAAGCTGATTAACGACGTAATCGACTTGTCCAGTCTCGAAGTAGGCAAGATGAAATTCAAATATGAGCGATGTGATGCAGTGGCAATATGCAGAAACGTTATCGACATGGTTGAGAAAATAAAACAAACGAATGCTAACGTCCGTTTTTCGACCTCTCTCCATTCATTAGAATTGACGACAGACAATGCAAGGTTACAACAATTATTAATCAACCTTCTCATCAATGCAACCAAATTTACTCCGCAAGGTTCCATCACCATGGAACTGGAAAAACAGACAGAAGACATAGCACTGTTTTCCGTGACCGACACCGGTTGCGGTATCTCTCCGGAGAATCAGAATAAAATATTCAACCGTTTTGAGAAACTGAATGAAAATGCTCAAGGGACAGGACTCGGTCTGTCTATCTGCCAACTCATTATCGAGCAGCTGGGCGGCAAAATATGGATTGACTCCAATTATGAGGAAGGAGCCCGTTTCCTGTTCACACACCCCATTTACCATGAGCAACAAGGAAAGGAGGAAGCCGAATGAAACAAGTCCTGCTCCTGATCCTTCTATTATGCTGCACCCTCACCGGAAAAGCCAGCACCAAGATTGTTTTGGAATCCGACAGCCTGATAAAGATGTTGGAAACATTACCGTACGATACGACACGGCTGAATGTTCTCAATCAAATCATCAGAATAGAACAAAACAACCAGCAATGTATCCAATATTCGGATGCATTAATGAAAGAAGCATTGCAACTGGGAAATGACAAATATGCCGGTCTGGCTGCTTACTACCATATTTTATACTATTACAATCGTAATAATCAAGACAGTGTAGCCAAATGGCTCACCATAATGGAGCCTCATGCCCGGAAATCAGATTTATGGAATTACTTCTTTGATGCCAAACGTTTCCAGATAGACCTGTACACATTCAACGAACAATACGAACTTGCTATCAACGAATCTCAAAAGATGCAACAGCAAGCCTCCCAAATGAATAGTAACCGGGGTAGTATGGCTGCCTATCAATGCTTGAGTAATGCATATATCGGCAGCCAGCGCTGGGATAAAGGAATAGAAGCACTGGAGGCTGCCTACCAGCTACTCACTCCGACAGAAAATCCGGTGGTCCGTATCTCGGTATTGTCACAGTTAGTATCCGTTGTCAAAGAAAAGAAGGATAATAAAAAACTACTCAAATATTTGCAGGAACTGGAAAACACTCTTCATAACCACATCAGTGCAAACCCATCCTTAAAAGCGGGATTTGCCGATGTATACCTGTTCAATGAACTGTTCTACAGCTATTATTACCTGAATACCCATCAGCCGCAACAAGCCTATGAACATCTCGTAAAATCTAAAGAATATCTGGACGAGAATACTTATTTCATGTATAAAGTACTCTATTTCGACACATTTGCCAAATATTACCAGGCAATTGGAGCCTACCAACAGGCATCGGATTATATCGACACGACACTGACGATGTTGAAGAAAGACTTCACAAGCGACTATGCCGAACAGCTACTCGAAAAGGCCAGAATATGGAAACAGGCAGGGCAAAGCGGAAAAGCCATCCCCCTGTATGAGCAGGCACTTGCCATCAAAGACTCGACAGCCACTGTACTCTCAAACAATCAGATGGCACAGATACAAAGCAAATACAATATCGAAAAAACAGAACTGGATCAAAAAAGGGAAAACAACCGGATCCAGCTCACCTATCTGATCTTTATATTTGTTATCCTGATTCTGCTTTTTATCTTTATGGCACGACTCTTTATGGTACGGAAGGCACTCAAATACGCGGAAAACGAAATCCGGAAAACAACAGAAAACGTGCGGAAGACCAATGAAATAAAAAATCGCTTCCTGTCCAACATGAGCTATAACATCCGTACCCCACTCAACAATGTGGTCGGTTTCTCACAACTCATAGCCAGCGAACCCAATATAGACAAGGAAATAAGGCAAGAATACTCAAACATCATCCACAAAAGTTCGGAGAAGTTAATGAGACTTGTCAATGACGTTCTCGACTTATCCCGTTTGGAAGCTCAGATGATGAAGTTCCAGTTGCAAGACTATGATGCCACTACCCTATGCAAGGAAGCATGCAGCATGGCGCAGATGAGGAACGAAGAAACAGGTATCCAGATTGAATTTTCCAGCGAAACGGACGCCCAAATTCATACCGATATAATGCGACTGACACAGGCCTTGATTAGCGTACTGGTGTACCCACAAGAACACCGGCAAGCACGAATCATCCGGTTCACATTAAGCCAGAATGAAGACATGCTTTGTTTCCGGATCACTAATTCACCTTTGGCAGACCATGCATTCGTATCACAGGAAACCATCATCCGGCATGATATCAACCTGTTGTTACTAAAACATTTCGGAGGAAACTATCTCGTCAACGATAAAACTCCCGGAGGTCCGGAAATTGTTTTCATCTACCCCATCGTTTCCGAATCGAAATAAAGCACTATCTTTGCAAAGTGTAAACTTAAACACTTAATTATGTACACCAACAAACAGATTTGGAGTGTCAGTTATCCGATACTACTAAGCTTGCTGGCACAAAATGTCATCAATGTCACCGACACAGCATTCCTCGGACACGTGAGTGAAGTAGCCCTTGGAGCATCAGCTATGGGCGGGTTATTCTATATATGCGTATTCACCATCGCATTCGGATTCAGTACCGGTTCGCAGATAGTCATCGCACGACGCAATGGCGAAGGACGCTATTCGGATGTCGGTCCCGTCATGATTCAAGGAATCATGTTCCTGTTCGTCATGGCCCTGCTGCTATTCGGATTCACCAAAGCATTCGGTGGAAACATCATGCGTTTGCTGGTTTCTTCAGAATCCATCTACGAAGGAACGATGGAATTTCTGGACTGGCGTATTTACGGATTCTATTTCTCTTTTATCAATGTCATGTTCCGGGCATTGTACATCGGCATTACACGCACTAAAGTGCTAACCATCAATGCTATTGTCATGGCATTAACTAATGTCGTACTGGACTATGCATTAATTTTCGGAAAGTTCGGTTTGCCGGAAATGGGTATCAAAGGGGCTGCTATTGCTTCCGTATTGGCAGAAGCCTCCTCCATTCTCTTTTTCGTCATCTATACGTATGCCACGGTCGATTTAAAGAAATACGGTATGAACCGCCTGCGCACATTCGACCCAGCATTGCTGATGCGGATTCTTAGTATCTCCTGCTTCACCATGCTGCAATATTTCCTGTCGATGGCTACCTGGTTCGTTTTCTTCGTAGCCGTAGAACGGTTGGGACAACGGGAACTGGCGATTGCCAATATCGTCCGGAGTATTTATGTCGTATTGCTGATTCCGGTCAACGCACTGGCTACGACTACCAACAGCCTTGTCAGCAATGCTATTGGTGCAGGAGGCATCCAGCACGTGATGCCGCTCATTAATAAAATTGCGCGTTTCTCCTTTTTCATCATGCTGGGGTTAGTAGCGGTATCGGCACTGTTTCCGCAATTCCTGCTCTCCATTTACACTAGTGAAGCTGCGCTCATTACGGAATCCGTACCCTCGGTATATGTAATTTGTTGCGCCATGCTTATCGCATCCGTAGCCAACGTGGTGTTTAACGGTATCTCCGGAACAGGAAATACACAGGCAGCCCTGTTGCTCGAAACGATTACAATTATCATCTACGGATCATACATCATTTTCATCGGAATGTGGCTGAAAGCACCGATCGAAATTTGCTTTACGATTGAGATTGTGTATTATAGCTTGCTGTTGATAACAAGTTATATTTATCTCAAAAAAGCAAAATGGCAGAATAAAAAGATATAAATACAAGAGATTTTTGTACATTTGCAAGCTCAAATAAAGAGTAGACGGAAAAGTCCCTCTTTCGGCCAAGTAAATTGTAATTAGTAATTCGTAATTAAATAACTATGTTCGATAATTTAAGTGAAAGACTAGAACGGTCATTCAAGATTCTGAAAGGTGAAGGCAAAATCACCGAAATCAACGTGGCGGAGACGCTGAAAGACGTACGTAAAGCACTTCTCGACGCCGACGTAAACTACAAGGTGGCAAAGAATTTCACGGATACAGTGAAAGAAAAAGCGCTTGGCCAGAACGTTCTTACGGCTGTGAAGCCAAGCCAATTGATGGTGAAAATCGTGCATGATGAACTTACACAATTGATGGGTGGAGAGACAGCCGAGATCAACATCGACGCCCGTCCGGCAGTTATCCTGATGTCAGGTTTGCAGGGTTCGGGCAAGACCACCTTCTCCGGTAAACTGGCACGAATGCTGAAAACCAAGAAGAACCGTAAGCCATTATTGGTGGCTTGTGACGTTTACCGTCCGGCAGCTATCGAACAGTTGCGCGTATTGGCAGAACAAATCGAAGTACCGATGTACTGCGAACTGGACAGCAAGAATCCGGTAGAAATCGCACAACACGCCATTCAGGAAGCCAAAGCCAAAGGATACGACCTCGTTATCGTCGATACAGCCGGACGTCTGGCAGTAGACGAGCAGATGATGAACGAGATCGCCGCTATCAAAAAAGCAATCAACCCGGACGAAATTCTGTTCGTGGTAGACTCCATGACCGGTCAGGACGCTGTAAACACAGCTAAAGAA
>ERZ773218.2313-NODE-2313-length-15228-cov-2.722863_pt1 | contig 15228 bp, 10 predicted proteins | sample MGYA00580527_ERZ773218 | MGnify/ENA primary metagenome ERZ773218 (study PRJEB29015, sample SAMEA2737763) | human gut metagenome | biome: human gut; feature: human-associated habitat; material: faeces | place: China | collected 2012 ...
GGAGGTGAATAAATAACTCATCGTTTTAAATTGAAAAGATTACTAATCTACAACTGAATTGAACTTGGAAGGATTTTTCTGCCGGACGGCAACGAAAAGGATATGTTTTTAGCATTTTTTCCCGTGGTTGCAAGCAATACAAATCTATCCACGTCAATTCATTCGCAAAGATACGCAATAATTGAGAATTGAAAGTTGAAAATTGAAAATTATTTCTTCTTTTTGGAATTACGTAAGGCTTTTTTATATTTAAAACCGGCCTTCCATTTCGCTGAATCAGAGCCATGTGTCCCTTTCAAGAAATCAGAGAACTTGATTTTCTTACCATTCGAATCTTCCGCTTCGCCTTTCGCTTTCTTGAAGACGATCCCTTGCGTCATCGCTTTATTAATTTCTTTATTCATAACTCAAATCTCGTAGTTCATAATTAAAACTTATAATTCGGATAAAAGTTCACGCATCGTCTTGCCAAACACAGGATGTTTCACCGACGGAGCTACTTCTGCCAACGGTTCCATTACAAACGACCGTTTGTGCATCAGAGGGTGCGGTAGCGTCAGCCGCTCCGTATGCAGGATTTGCTCATCCACCATTAACAGATCGATATCGATGATACGGTCATGATACGCACCGTCACTTTTTTCGATACGTCCCATCTCGATCTCGATCAAACGGGTAGCGTCTAATAATTCCATAGGGGAAAGTTCCGTCGTCATAACGATCACGGCGTTCAAGAAAGTGTTGTCCGATTCAAATCCCCAAGGCTCCGTCTCATACATATCAGAAAGGGCAAGAACATCTCCCACCCTTTCAGCCAACAGCGCCGCCGCTGTCACCAAATTTCCTCGTTTATTACCTACGTTCGTACCTAATCCAAGGTAAGCTGTCGCCATAGAAACCGGATTAAAGGATTAGCATAGCGTCGCCGTAAGCACCGAAACGATATTTCTCTTTCAAAGCGATATCGTAAGCGTCCATGATCAACTCATAACCACCGAAAGAAGCTGTCATCATCAATAATGTAGACAACGGCATGTGGAAATTTGTCACCATGCTGGTAGCCACGCTGAAATCATACGGAGGGAAGATAAACTTATTCGTCCAGCCCTCGAACTCTTTCAGATGACCATCCGTACTTACGGCCGTCTCGATCGCACGCATCACGGAAGTTCCGACCGCACAAACCTTGTGCCCCTCATCCTTTCCCTTGTTCACGATATCCACTACATCGGCATTTACGACCATTTGCTCAGAATCCATCTTATGCTTTGTCAAATCTTCCACGTCGATCTCACGGAAATTACCCAAGCCCGAATGCAATGTCAAGAAAGCGAACTGGCAATCCTTGATCTCCAAGCGTTTCATCAACTCACGGCTAAAATGCAATCCCGCAGCAGGAGCCACAACCGCACCTTCTTCCGCAGCAAAAATATTCTGATAACGATCCTCGTCTTCCGGTTCCACCTCACGTTCGATATACTTAGGCAGCGGAGTCTCGCCCAAGGCATACAAAGCCTTCTTAAACTCGTCGTGGTTCCCGTCATATAAGAAACGGAGCGTACGACCACGCGAAGTCGTATTATCAATTACCTCCGCGACCATGGAATCATCCTCGCCAAAGTATAACTTATTACCGATACGGATCTTACGAGCCGGATCCACCAATACGTCCCACAAACGTAAGTCCTCGTTCAGCTCGCGCAACAAGAACACCTCGATACGCGCCCCTGTTTTCTCCTTGTTACCGTACAAGCGAGCGGGGAACACTTTCGTGTTATTAAAGATAAACACGTCACCTTTTCCATAATAGTCTAGAATATCCTTGAATTCGCGATGCTCGATCTCACCTGTATCACGATGAACGACCATCAACCTCGACTCATCTCTGTTCTTCGCCGGATGTAAAGCGATTAATTCCGACGGTAAGTTAAATTTGAATTTCGAAAGCTTCATAATGCACTCTATTTATTTTTCTTCTTCTATTTTTACCACATTCTTCTCTAAGAAATCATCGATCTCCTCCGGAGACATACACATATCCAAGGTTACCTCTCCGATGCGAGTCCGTTCCAAGCCAATCAAATGAGCGCCGGAATCCAAGGCCTTCCCGATATCACGAGCCAACGCACGAATATAGGTACCTTTGCTACATACCACCCGTATCTTTATAACAGGCAAATCGCACTCCAGCAACTCCAGTTCGTCTATAACCAATGTCTTGGATTTTAGTTCAACCTCCTCTCCTTTCCGGGCTAGCTCATAAGCACGTTTACCTTCGATTTTGCAAGCGGAGAACACCGGGGGAATCTGTTGGATCGTACCCACGAATGTCTTTAAAACCTCCTCCACGAGCTCACGGGTTATATGTTCCGTGGGATACACGGCGTCTATCTCTTTCTCCAAATCGAAAGACGGGGTAGTCTCTCCCAACTTCAACGTAGCGATATATTCCTTCGTCTGATATTGAAACTCATCGATCCGCTTCGTAGCCCTTCCGGTACAAACGATCATCACACCTGTAGCCAAGGGATCCAGTGTCCCCGCATGTCCAACTTTAATCTTCTTTACCTTCAGTTTCCGACTTAGCTTATAGCGAAATTTATTAACTAGGTCAAAAGAAGTCCACGTTAGCGGTTTATTAAAATATAAAATCTCTCCAGCTATAAAATCCATTCTTTATTTCAGTAATGTACAAGCAATTGTCACCAATCCCGCGATCGCGCAATAGATAGCGAAATAAATCAGTTTCCCCTTTTTCACGATGTTGATCATCCATTTACAGGCCACGCAACCGGAAACAAAAGCGGCCACGAAACCTACCGCTAATGATAATGCGGGAATGCTCCCGGCCACATCTTCACCTTTCACCATCTTCATCACATCCAACAACGCCTCTCCCAAGATCGGAGGTATTACCATCAAGAAAGAGAACTGGGCTAGTTTCGCCTTATTATTTCCCAATAACAAACCGGTAGCGATCGTTGATCCGGAACGTGACAAACCCGGCATCACGGCGCAAGCCTGAGCCAGACCGATAATAAAAGCATCTTTCATCGAGATCGACTCTTTCTGGCGTGGTTTGGCATAATACGAAAATGCCAGCAAAGCCGCCGTCAATAGCAGCATACAACCAACGACCAATAAACCTGATCCAAAGATTTGTTCTACCGTATCTTTAAAGAATACCCCAACGATCCCGATCGGAATCATGGAAATCAAGATATTAATCACATACTTCGTCTCCGCGTTCATCTGAAATTTAAACAAACCACGGAATATCCAATCGATTTCCTTCCATAAAACCACTAACGTACTGAATACGGTCGCCACATGTACGACGATCGTAAACGCAAGATTCTCCTCTCCCTCTATACCAAACAAAGCTGAGCCAATCGCTAAATGACCGCTACTGCTCACCGGCAGATATTCGGTCAATCCCTGTACGATACCCAGTATCAAGGCCTCAAACCAACTCATTCTGTTACTTCTTTATCTTTGCTATTCTTCAAGATTCCAAAAATCATCATCACGAAACCAATAACCGTAACCACCGGAGCTACCACGATACGGCGGGCGCTGAATATATCGGGATTGAACGTATTATCCCCGGAACCTCCACCACTCATCAATATGAAACCAAGCACGATGCAGGCAACCGCTACCGCAATCAGTATAAAATTCTCTTTTCCGAAAGCAAAATCTCTTTTAGCCATCTTTCTCAACTCTTTATTATTCGTACATTAAATATAATACAACTTATCGACCCCCATCCGCAAATATTTATTCACGGCAAAAATGGTCGCGATCACGGACAAGACAATACCTAAAGCAAACACTGCCACATAAACCAATAATAATGTTTGCATATCCAATATCTGGATAAAACCTTTCAATTCATTTTGCAAATAATATAACGCTCCGGTTAGCATCAATATTGCCAAGATAGAGGCGAAAATGCCACTTACTATGTTATATTTCACAAAAGGCCTACGTATAAAGCCGGAAGTAGCCCCCACTAGCTTCATCGTATGAATTAAGAATCGTTTGGAATAAATCAACAGGCGAATCGTATTACTGATCAACACGAACGAGATAATCATCAGTACCGCAGCCAAGGTTAGCAGGATCAAGCCCAACCGCTTCATATTATTATGGACCATCTCCATCATATCCTTTCGGTAAAGCAGCTCCGAGACCGACGTATAGTTTCTAATCTTCTTCTCTATCACTTGGAGGCTATCGGGGTTGGCGTACTCCGAATGCAGTTTCACCTCAATCGAGGCCTGTAAAGGGTTAAAGCCTAAGAAGGTTTCCGGATTCTCGCCCAGTTCTTCTTCCAACTCTTTCGCGGCTTGCTCTTTCGATATATACTCGGTTGATTTTATAAAAGGAAGAGCATCCAAGCTCTTCTGCATTTTCTTTATCTCAGTTTCTTTTTGGTTATCTTTCAGCACGATGGAGAAAGATAAGTTCTCTTTCACATAAACGGAGAGTTTATTACCCAACATCCCTATCAATAGAATGAGTCCTAGCAAGAATAGTACCAAGGAGATACTAATAACAGACGTAAGCCGGGAGTTAAAGAAAGAAACAGAACTAACTTTTTTATTTTCAGCCATCAGACTCTCACTTATTAACGTTAAATAAATTAAGGAGATGCGTACAGAGAACACACCTCCCAATTTTCTTGCAAAAGAACGAATAAAATAAGTAAGCCGAAAGGGTTTTAGAATATTTAACCTCTACAACTCTAACAAAGGCCATTCGTACATATACAATATATAGATTATTTCTGATTGAATACCAAGTCCAACCCTTGACTTCTATAGAATCCGAAACGGGTATCACTTGATATAAGCGGTAGATGTTCCGTTATGGCATGCGCAATAATTACGTGGTCTGAGGGATCTTTGTGTCCCTGCGCCTCATTGATCTCCATATGCGCATACGTTTGCATATGTTCTTTTTTCAATGGCAATATTTTCACATAAAACTCCTTTTCTATGGCGACGATCATCGCTTCTGCCGACTTCCATCGTTTAGAACACAGTCCTTTATTTCGATAAGCGACAATCAGCTCACGTACGGACTCGGCACTTATATAAAGAAGGGTTTCCGGTTCTTGGATAATAGCATCTATATCCCTATTTAGATATTCGGGATCAGATGCCATATATACAAAAATATTCGTGTCAATGAGATATCGCATTTACAGTAAAAATTTAGGGTCATTTACAATCAGACTTCCCTTTAACCGCTGCATAGCTTCCCATGTCTTACTTACCTTTCTTTTTCCAGTCTTCGCCACTGTTGTTTTAGTTTTGGTTTTTTCTTCCTTTTTCTTTTCTTCATTTTTTTCCATAAGGCTTTCTGTTTTAATTTTCTATGATACAAAGATAACGTTTTATTTAATTATATCAGAACAAAAACAGATAAAGTAAAGCTTATAGGATAAAAAAGAAGACCGCCGGAACTGAGTATTCCTAGCGGCCTTCCCCAACATTAAAGACTCAAGGGTTAGTTTCTTAAAATAAGGTTGTTAGCGAACGTTTACTTTCACTGTTATACGCTTGCCATTCTCGTTGATCTCTATCAGATAGATTCCTGTCGATACCGGGATGCGGGTAGTTCCGATAATTGAGTCGCCATACAGGCTAACTCCAGTCACCGCTATGATACGGATCGAGATTGGACGGGCCGGATGAATGGTTATAGCACCTCGCTCGCAATAGATTTGATGATCGTTGATGATTTGCTCGATACCTACCGTACCGGAGACAGTTACCACACAAGACGCCGTCTTGTTTCCATCATCGGTAGCCACGGTAATCTTGCAGGTACCGATTTTCAGAGCGGTAACGACACCATCCGCGTCAACAGTAGCCACCGTCTCGTCGCTGCTGCTCCAAGAGACGGTTTTCATAGTGGCGTTATTAGGGGTAACTTTCGCTTGCAAGGCAAAAGATTCACCTACGGCCAATGCCTTGGACGTGATATTCAAGGAAACTCCCGTAACAGCCACATCTGTTCCCGGAGGTGTAGAAACCGGCTTGAACTCTGCCATAATAGCCAAGGACTTATCGACTTCAATCTCTACAGGCGAAGTCATATACTTCTCTTCGCCTATTTGAATAACGGTCAATTCATAATCCGGATTGGCTTCCGCCTCAATGGTTAGCTTAGTCGCTTTCGCCACAGCGGTTCCACTCGTTATCTCGGTCTTCTCGCCCTCACCCTTCAACATATAGACTTTCAAAGAACCATTTTCCGGTTGAGCGAACGTGACAACTAACGCATCCGAACTTTTCACCGTAACCTCCGCTTCCGTAGTCGCATCCTCATAATTCGGATCATACGACGTGAAGATCACTTCCTTTTTCTGGCTATTGCCGGGTTTCAATATAGCTGACGCATCAGCCCATTCAAATTTACCGGATATGGTAGTCCCATCGGCACCTTTCGCAACACCACCGGATAATAGGGATTCCGACAAGGACTGACCTTCCGTGATCGTAGATGCGGTAGGAGCCACTACCTTTACGACCTTCGCTTTCTTTATCACTAATTTCTTGGTTGCCTCGAAAGATCGCCAGTTCTCATCCCCGGTACGTGTTACAGTCACAAGATAAGTACCTGCGTTCAATGGGGTAGCAACCGATCCATCCGTATTTGAATATTTAATATTTACATCTGTCGGATAACTACCGCTCAAAATGTCTTTCAATTCCACAAGCCTTACGGAACCATTATAAACAAACTCCAAATCTGAAGGATTCGCCGTTATTTTAGGTTTATCCACAAAATTCGGGGTGTATGTCGCATCAGCCGCCAAAGTAACCGTTATCTCTGGTTTCTTTCTATCGGCGCTTGAGACATTATCACTCCAAGAATCAAAACGCTGATTCTCGCTAGGAGCTACCGCTCGCAACTTTAAAACCGTATTCTCCGGAACTTCCGAATAATCGCTAATAACCAAGCCTCCATTCGTAACCTCCGTATTTGAGGTACTTAAAGAAAACGTTTTTACTTCACCAATCGGCATTGAATAATCTACCGATTCATAATTACTCTTGTCAAGTGGGGTAAAGCGCAGAATATTTACCTGATCCTTTGTCGGGATTCCGGTCACATTCGCACGAAGCGCCGATTTTTGTGTAGAAGGATTCCATTCCACATCCTCGAAGTCTTGAGTAAGTTTAGCATCAACCTTTTCATAATTATCCCCTCCTATAGTCGGTACTTCCAGCAATGCCATACCAGCCTTCTTGATAATCAGCTCGGCAGTTACATCCACGGCTTTAAATAAATCATCCTCGCCACGGGTAATCCGAACTTTATAAGTTCCGGCCGATTTAGGATTCTCTGTCATTTCTACCCCACTCCGGGAATATGCGACCTTAAAGTCCAAACCGGAATAGCCCGTAATTTTAACCTCGAAATTCCGGTATTGCTTATTATAGACTACCGTTTGCGTCGTCTTATCAATCAGCGAGGCCAAATCTTTCTTCTCCACATAATTAGCGGTAACAACCATAGGGCCGGAAACGGTGAATACATCTCCATCCTTGATCTCGGAAGAGTTCACCATCATATTCATAAAACGATATCCCGTTTCCGTCTCAACAGAAGCGGTCAATTGAGTCATATAAGGAACCTTAGAACCGGAAGCCACCTCTTTACCGGCCTTATCTTTCAATACGACTTTACCCGCATTAGGGATATTCAACGCCGAGGTTATTTGATATTTCACCAATTGGAAACTTGCGCTCACCGTAACATCTCCGGTCCCAACCATAAATGAGCCATCAGCCTCATTATAATTCGCGCCTTCCACTTTCACGGATGCCAGCTCATAGCCATAATCCGCATTTCCTATCACCTTCACTTTCACACCTTCAGAGATAGCCTCACCGGGAGTAACAGGCGCCTTCGTATCCACCTCGATCAGATTAACGCTACCATTCTTCAACTCCCCAACCTTGACCAAATGTTTATCCGGTTCTTTTTGCAGGAAATCGGCCGATATATCAGCGGCTTGTGTCAAAGTATAAGAACCGTTATTCACCAAAGCCCCATTCACTTTCACGGACTGAACCATATAGCCCGCATCCGGAGTCGCCGTGATAGTCAATAAGGTCCCCTGTAAAAATTCAGCACCATTCTTCACCTCCACGCCATTCGCAAAGACCTTCAAGGAACCATTCATCGGATCCGTAAACGTCACGCCATAAAGAACCGGATCGAAACGGGCTACGATATCCAAGTTCGCATTCGCTTGCAACTCCCGTGTAGCCGATGTATTCCCATCACTCCAACCGGCAAACCGGTAATTCTTATCTGCGACGGCTGTCGCTTTCAAAACCGAGCCTCTCGCATATTTATCATTTGCGGTACGCCCCTCCAAGATGACAGTACCGAAATTACCGGCGGTAACATTCATAGAATAAACAGGAATTACGTTCAAGGTTATAAACGTGTCTTTAGCCGCATAGTGAACAGGATCATTCGGTTCGAATATCAAGTCGTACTTTTTCTTATCCGGAGAAGCGATCTCGTTCGGAGTTTTCCAGATAAATGATCCGGAAGAAGTTCCATCGATCAAGGTACACGCCGATAAAGCCTGTCCTTCCTCAATACGACCCGGAGTAGGTAACACCAAACTCTCCACCTCTTTTTTGCTCTCCACCACTAACGTAACCGTATCAGAGAGGCTACGGTATGTCAAGTCCTCCGCACGGCTCAAACGGGCCTTATAAGAACCCACAGCCAGCGTGGAAGGCAATGTCGTAACCCAAGCCGTACCGCTCAATTGATATTCGATCTTGATATCCCCGACAGCGCTTGTTACCGTGACCGGCTTGATGGAGCCGACCGTCTGGACAAGGTTGTTAGCCACGAACCTCACCGTATCCTTGGAGACGAACGCAAAAGTATAGCTATCGCCACTCATCAGATTAGGAGTCGTGTACGTGTAAGAGGTATTTCCATTAGCATACGTTCCCTTGATCTTCGAGATATCCACGTCCGAAGAGGCTTGCTTAATAGCCCCTAGCCTATAGTTGGCATTTGATACGATCGAGAAAATGACGGGCTTACCGTAAGCGATCTCACCACCGCTCATGATGTCCTTGTTGTTCATCTTGGCGGTAACCGTACCCTGTCCACCATCGACAGCGTAAGCCAAGGTATTGGCATTACGGATCGTAAACGTTTTAGAGGAATCCTCTAACGCGGCATACTCCATGGTCTCCGGACTAAATAAGACAATCTTATAAGCTCCGACTATCTGCGGTAACGTGGAAGTCTCCGAACCATCGGCCGCACGATATCGAACCGCTTGTCCCGCTATTTCCGGCGTAAACTTAATAACCGGCAAATTCTTCCCGGCCACGATCTCGTCTTTTGTCGCCGAAGAACCTGTTACACTCACGGAAATCGTTTTCTTCGCGGCGAAACCTACCGACAAGGTCGTAGAGGCGGTTAACGAGGCGGTCGTATAGGTATAAGAGATGGTGTTATCCTTATTAAGCGCACCTTTTGGCAAGGCTGATACCGCAGTTCCATTCACAACAATCTTATTCAATAGAAATCCGGGGTTAGCGATAATTGTAAATACGGCAGGTTGCCCGTTAATGATCTCGCTACCGCTTGCCATGTCCGTAGAGCCCATCTTGGCGGTAACCGTACCTTGTCCGGCCGTTTCCACGTTATAATTTAATACATTCGCTTTAGATACCGTGAACTTCATGTTCTCATCCTTCAAGGCGGCATATTCCGCGGTCTCGGGACTGGTCGCGACGACCGTGTAAACACCATCCGCCGCAGGAAGTTTATCGGATAAAGCTCCGGAAGCGTTCTTATATTGAACCTTCTGCCCCGCTATCGTATTGGGGGAAAATGTAATAACCGGAAGATTCTTACCAGCCAAAACCTCATCCTTCGTGGCAGATAATGGATTGGCTGTTACAGATACGGTTTTCTTCGCGGCAAATCGCACGTCAATAACCGTAGAAGCGGTCAACGCCGATGTCGTATAATCCGCGTAGGAAGTCTCATTCGTAGAAGAATTAAAAGTTCCTTTCGGCAAAGTCACCTCATTATTATCTACGGTAAGTCTACTCAACACATAACCGGGCTTGGAGGCAATCTTCAATACGGCTGGCTTATTATAAACGATCTCATCACCACTGGCGATAATGGAGCCATCCATAGAAGCGGTTACAGATCCTTGCGCCTCCTCAAACGAGTAGGAAAGCGTATGGGGCGGTTGTACCTTGAATAGAATCTCCTTGTTTATGGCGGCTTGCGTATCAGTCTCCGACTTGGTTACGACAACATAATAAAGTCCAGCCTTTTCGGGTAGCTCATCCATCAAAGCAGCAGAGCCATCCTCCCTGTATTGTACTTTATACCCCGTAATAACCGGGTCAAAAGTAACCTTGGGCAAATTCACCTTCGCTCTTATCTCATCCAAGGTGGCATACTCAGGAGAGATCGTGACCGTCACCTGCTCTTTCGCCTTGAACACCGCCTTGATTTCCGTACTACCGGTTAAAGCGGTGGAAGTATAGGAATAAGTGGTCGTATTATCATTTTGAAAAGTACCGCTCGGCAACGTGCCAATAGTAGCCGTATTCATCGTTATATCCGACAGGACATATCCGGGCTTCGCCGTGATCGTGAAAACGGGTTTACTATTATATGCCACCTTGGAACCTGTGGCTACCGTACTGGTTATGGTTCCTTGATCCGTATTCGCCGAGCTATAATTCAATGTCACCTTGAACGTCGGAAGATCCGGGGCGGAACGTAAATCTGAATCTTGCGCATGTACCTGTGCCATCGCGATGACAGCAAGGAATATCGCTAATATACTCTTTTTCATGTTTATCTTTGTTTTAATCGTTATTTAACCCTTACTAATTGACCGTTCACGGCATAGATGCCCGAAGAAACCATGATCCGCTGTCCGTCCGTAACCTCGCCACGATAAGCGACCTTGCCATTCATTCTGATAACCACCACGTCCATAGGCTCCGGCGTGTGGATCACGATAGCACCACGATCGGTAGTCACGTAATAACCATCTACCGGCTCGATCGTCTGGTTACCCGTAACCACGCCATCGCCGATACGTAAAGAGCGAAGCGTACTCAATGTCTTGGCGTCTGTCAAGACAAAGCTTTGGAAAGGCTTGATCTCCGGGTTTGCCTCTTGCTCGAAAGAGGTTCCATCCGCTGTCAATATATAAGCGGATTGTTTCAAGGTAATCGTAAATGTATTCGGATTCGAGCACATCAACAAAGTGCCTGTTTCAGTTGGAGCGGCAGGTTCTTCCAAGGTCTTGAATTCAAAAGCTCCTTCGGAAGAGATCGTATAGGTATCGCCATTAGCCGCCCAAAGACCAGCCATGCCAAAAGCACTCTCATCCACCACGAACTCCGGAGTCTTGTTATCCTTCAGCCTAGCGAACCAGATACCATTATCAACATTTTGAGTACTTGGAGCCGAGATCTCCTCCTCCGTAGAGTTCTTGATCACGGCAGAGGTAAATGGCATTCCAAACGCCTTCCATCCCGTAGCAGACAAAAGTGGAGCGAAACGAAGAGACCGAGCCGTCAACTTCCCTTCCGTAGCGGTAAATACCACTTGTGCATCCTCTTCCATCATCACTGTATCTAAAGCCATAGGCACCGAGACAGTCAGTGTCGCTCCATTTAGAATATTCACCTGTCGATCTTGAAAAGATGTGGCCCACGTAGTATCACTTTTTATGTCAATGGCTACTACACATTCTTTTATAGAAAATGACTGCGCACCTTGATTCAACCAATAAACCCTTTTAAATGGATTAGCAATAGCATATGCTTTAGCTGTATTTTCCTCTATTACTAAACGACCATCCTTGCAATTAAAAATAACACCATCCGGGATAGTATAAGGCTCCCATGTGTCCACATCCGGAAAGAAATTAGGCTTTGCCGCATTTAAAGAATTAAGCGTTTCCGCCATAGTCGTATCAGGAATCAGTATTATATCTCCCGCATAGGCAATGCCTTCATGGTAATATGTACTCCCATACAATTCTCCAAAATCGATTGCTGTTACTATAGAGACCGCCGCATTCCTAAATGAACCATCCGGTTTATTAATAATCACACAAGGCTTCCCGTTTTGGTCTTGAAATTGCACATCAGTGCCTTCCACCATGATTACATTATTATATTCATCAGGATTCATACCATAACCCACTATAGTTGGCTTCTTTATGTTATCAGTAGTAGAGACAATTGTTTTTCCTTTCAATATAATCTTATTATCACAAGGAGTAGGAGTAAAACTACCATTTATTTTAATCGGAGTCATTGCCATTGTCTCTTGTTCATCAAACTTATTCCCGATATAAGAATCTTCAATCACAATCTCGTTATTGGAAGCTCCCACTGTAGAATTATTTGTTGATATCGCTATAGCCGCAAAACTATCGGAAACACCCTTATTTTTTGTCTTACCAGTTAAGGTACTCCCTCCCGAAACATGAACGTTCATATCTGAGGTCTCATACAAATAGAGAGCACCATACCCTACGATGTTCGATTTATTCTTTATTGTCAATTTTTGATCGCCGGCGTTATTAGCATAAATACAATAATGGTTATTTAGCAAGATTGTCGTACTATCTACCGTCACTGGCGTTTTTTTATGGTGAATATATACACCAAATTGATTCGAACCGTTCACCTGTCCCTCAATCTTTGTATTAACAAGAGAGACATCCGTCAGTTCTCCATCAATAAGAACTCCAGATTGTGCGTTAGCCGCCAAATTTATTGTAGTATTTTCAACACGTACAGTCCCCTTTGCCGTTGCTCCCAGAAGAATCGCATTTTGTAATGCTTCCGCAGGATTTGGGTTCTTACGATCACCATAGCCTTGTGTATTATTATTCATAATACAATTATCTATCAACAAATCCGCATTACCGGTTACCTCTATAATTGGAGTACATTTTCCAGAGGTAACTTTCGTTGGCGTATAATCGATACTCAATCCTTTTATTTTAACATCGGTAGCAGTATTATTGGCAGAGCCATTAACCAAGATCGCACCTTTTATAATAGTCTTGTCCTGCCCAGCTCCTTGAATTGTGATAGATTTATCTAATGGTAGAGTCATTGGTAAAGTATATTCTCCTTCCGGGAAAACGATACGATTTTGATCTGTCAAATCTACCTCAGAAAGTAGACCAGACATATCGCAAGCCGCATTACGTAATGAACCATCTTGGTTGAATACAGTAATCGCTGATTTCTCATCCGCGATCTGGTACTTAACCGTATTGTCGCAATTAAAAGTATTCGTTTTATAGTCCTGTATCAAAACCCCTACATTATTTTTATTCACTTTCAGTACAGAGCCCTCACCAATATTAAATGTATTACCCGTACTACGAACAGAAATAGGATATTGCAGAGCTGTACTTTCCATAAAAGCAAACAAATTAGTATTTTTTATATCAAAGGAATTGTTAATCGCATTGTCTTCTTCATCTTTATTTAATACAATCGTAGCAAAATCATTTGATCCTTTAAGTTGATAGTTATGAGACTCCAATGTTGAATTAGCTATCTTAAACTTATTATTAGATGACCAAATATTGAGTGCCGCCCATGAATCTATTTTTGAATCTACAATTGAAATCGAAAGATTATCATTTAGCGCTGTTACATTTATTGCATAATAAAATCCTTTGATAGTACTATTATTTTTCATTTCTATGGACGATCCATTCATATTTGAGAAACTTATTCCTCTACTATAAGTACCATTCTTCGGATATACCGCAGAAAGAATATGAGAATTATCCAATACAATAGTATTTTTCACCTTAGTCGTATTTCCAAACGAAGAGAACCCTCGATTGTAAGACCCTTCTAAATAAATACAAGAATTCGTAAGAGATACATTCACATTATCACAAATACTATTAGAATCATAGCTTTTTCCCAGATTAACAATGCCCATAGAACTTTTACCCCAACCATCACCACTACCTGCTGTTAGTTGATGAAGATGGACCCCAGACAAATTCAAATTCACATTCTTAGACATCACATTAATAAGGCCTTGGCTTAATGTTGTAGCTTTTGTAATCTGTAAATTCCGCAAATTGACATTGATTACGCTCTCTTCCTCATCCCGTTGAATATCTAGCTGCCCTTCTATAATACAATTTGTCGAATCACTGCCAATAATTGTAATAGACTTTGGAATAACAATAGGTGAAACTTGGGGATAAATTCCCTCTGCCACACGAATGGTAGCCCCATCTGCGGCTTTTTCAATCGCTTTCGCAATTGTAGCCAAAGGAGCTTCCACACCACCTCCGTTACCATCAGAACCCGAAGTGCTGACATACAAATCCGTCTGTCCCCACCCCACACTCGTTGCCACCATAAACACGGCGAACAAGAAAAGTAGTCTTCTTTTCATACGATTAATTTTTATAAGTTAGTAATATTCAATTATTTAAAACATTTACCCTATATTCATAAACTCTGTAGTTTCCAGCACATCAGTCTTCTCATAATCATCATTTACAAGCAGTTATGCGAAATCATCGGTTATAAAACGACTAGTCTAAACGATCATTTTATTCTGGCGTTTTATTGAATTCAACACATAAGCGTCCATATTTACGTTTATGCGTTGATAATCAATTTTTAAAAGTTTCTCTGGATTTTGTTTTATTCAAAAATATAGCCTATCTTTAACGCCTAGAATAAACGATCGTTTAGACTAGGCGTTTTTATCTATTACAGAATACTTATAGATCAAAGATTTTTACGTAAAAAATTTTTCTACTCTAAAAACTTCATATCATCACAAGCTATAAGATTCTCTTCTTAAAGCATGTGGAATAGCATAACTAACCAAATATCAGACTGCAACTATACATAATTGAGATAAAAGGAATTCTACAATATTGATTTTATGAAAACATCTACAATATCTACCACTACGCCATGTATGCTTTATAAATCAAAGCATTACATATAGGTTGTAGATAGCCTGACATCTACAATTATCATTCAACATCTACCACTTATACTTGACATTGATACTTTTTCTTTGCATTGGATAAGAAAACGTGTTATTTTTGAAAGACATTTTGTCTTATGCTGATATAGGTAGACACATTCAATAACAATAAAATGTGTAATTATT
>ERZ773218.2326-NODE-2326-length-15160-cov-4.057332_pt1 | contig 15160 bp, 12 predicted proteins | sample MGYA00580527_ERZ773218 | MGnify/ENA primary metagenome ERZ773218 (study PRJEB29015, sample SAMEA2737763) | human gut metagenome | biome: human gut; feature: human-associated habitat; material: faeces | place: China | collected 2012 ...
AATTTTATCATAAAATCTTTCCTAATGCTCCCCCAAATTTCTCAAACCATGTATCTATTATGATATAAACTCCACAGGCAATACGGCTGTCCTCTCGTGCTGACTACAACATAATAATGGGAAGCCTATCACAATCCTGTGACAGACTCCCCATTGGTATCCATGTCTTTATTCCTATCGCTTCCCTGTTTTCACTCAACCCGAATGATCGCCGCTGTCTCCGCATTTACCAACCTGCAAGCCCTATGGTGCTTCATCTGGCGAAGGATAGACCATGACTTCCGGTATTGTGGTTTTTTTCGTCCGAAGAAGACCTGCAATTGTCCCATTCTCCCTCTGATACAGATCCATCTCCGAAATCACAAGAAGCTCTCTTCCATCCCGGATGATTTTCTGTGCATGAAGTGCTTCCTCTTCAGAAAGTGTGAGTATCGTGATAGGAGAAGCATCTCCGATGCAGACCACCACAGCGGCGGCATGAAGCCTCATGCATCATACCGGCATCCGCAAATTCTCTACTTACTTATTTAAGGCTCACACTTCAACAACCATTCCGTCCAGCTTCTGCGAAAAGCCATCCTCAAACACCATTACCACCAGTCCCTGAAATTCTCCCAAAACATGCTCCACCAGAAATCTTGCCGTTGCAGAATCCACCCGATCCGCCACACCATCCAGAAACAGCACATCCGCATCCTGATAAAGTCCCCGTGCGATCCCGACTCTTTTTCTCTGCCCACCGGACAGGTTCTCTCCCTTTTTTCCACACCGCTTAAGCAGTCCATCCCCAAAAGTTTTCACATCCTCGACCAGAGCTGTTTTCGCCAGAATGCCATTCATTTTTGCATCCTCAATCCCCTCTCCCATAGAAATATTTTCCAAAAGAGAGTCATCGAATAAAACCGGCTCACTCGGTACATAGACGCATTTTTTATCCTTCAATTCTCTGTCGCATACGGAAAATAATGTGCGCAGCGCTTCACTGCTCTTTTCGCCTTTTAATATCACGATTCCTTTTTCCGCCGCATGGAACATTTTCTTTCCACCGCCTGCACCGATCGAAAAATCATATCCGTCTTTTTCCCTGACAGAGCCTGCACCATCTGTCTCCTGAAGCAAAAATCCAAGGCGTTCCAGCGATGCGTTCGTCTGCTTCTTTCTTTTTACCAGATTTCCGATCGCATCCGGCAGATATGCCAGAAACGCATAGTAATAGCCAAACATGACAAATTCGCCAACCGAAAAGATTCCGTTCATCATAAACGGCAATGCAATCAGCAGAATAATGCCCAATGCCATATTCGAAGAATTGCCGGAAATACTGCCCAGCAGGCTGTCAAAAATTCTGTCCCGAATCTCGCTTTTCGATCTCTCCTGACATTTTCTCTCATACGCGGAAATCACCCGTTTCCGGTTTCCGATCATATAAAAATACTCGGTGTTTTCAAAAAAGTTATTCAGAAAACTCGTCACTTCTTTTGTGTTTTTCCGGGAATTCGTCCGGTATAAGAAAATTTTCTTGCCAAGAACTTTTACCAGAAAAACCGTCAAAACGGTCGGGAACAGGCTTACAACCGCAAAGATCGGATTGATAAAAAACATCACAATTAAAATCGAAACGGACAATACGATTTTGGGAACCTGATAATAAAATTCCAGAAAGAAATTTACGACGTCCTCACATTCATTCCGGTAATAATTTAAAACTGCGCCGTCAGTCTCCCGCGCCGGATTCAGCGATTCTCTCAACACATAGTTTAACAATACACTTTTTACGTTGTATCTCGCCTTGGTTTTCCATTTTTCCACAAAAGCGGAATTGACCTGTTTTACACAATTGATGATCAGTGGAACCATCACGTTGATCAAGATTAAAATGTTTAGGGAATAGATTCCAAGTGTGACGTCTTTTCCTTCAATCACGTTAAAAATGTCTTTTTTTGCAATACCGCTCATTAAAAAACTGAACGTATAAGTGATCGTTTCGACCGCTATCACAAGTAGTCCAAAAGCCTTTATGTCTTTCGTGAAAGCCCGATATAGTTCTCTCTTTTTCATTTTCATAATTTGTCCCTCTCGATTCTCAGCAGGTTTCTACCTGTATCCGACTTTCTTCCATATGTATCTTTTTGTGGAATTTCAAGGCACTCCTGTTTTTATGGGACACCATGATAATCGTAGAACCCGTAAATTCCTTTTCAAGGAGCGTGTCAATCGTCGTGAGGATTTTATCGTCTATGGAAGCGTCGAATTCATCGACCAGCAAAATACGGGGCTTTGCAATTAATGCTGCCGTCCATGCCAAAATCTGCGCCTCATTTACCGTAAAATCTTCCGGTTTGATGGTATCTTCCAGACCGATTTTGGTCTCTTCCATCCACTGATCCATATGGGTGATTTTCAGCGCCAGCTCAACCGACTGCTTCTCGTAATTGTCGTAAAACCGCACCAGATTATTCAGCAGCGTATCTTCGATAATCGGATAAAACTGGGAAATATAGAAAACATTTTCCACATATTTTCTCCGGTTAAACTCCCGGATTTCTTTTCCACCGATCAGAATTTTGCCGCAGTCCGGTACATACAGTCCTGCAATCAGATGCAAAATAGTGCTCTTTCCACAGCCTGTCCTTCCCTCGATCAGCACATTTTCATTCGAGCCGATCGTAAACGATATATCTGACAAAACCCTCGACTGATTGTAGCCAAAAGAAACGCCAGAAAACTCAATTTCATTGCCGCTAAATTCTGCAGTTCCTTCATTTTTAGCCTCCTGGGATTCCATTTCAAATATGGAATTCACTCTTTTTAAGGCAGCAAGCGACATCGGCATCTGCGCAAACTGATATTTTAAATGGAAAAACGGCATGTTCAATAAGCCGACATAACTCGTCAGCAAATACAGTTCCCCGATTGACAATCTGCCGCGATTTAACAGCTGGACTCCGATCAGCAATGCAACGCCTTCTGCAACATTTAGCAGGGAGAAAAACACCGTCGCCGGCAAATTTCCCCAGAAGGACGCCTTTACCTGTTTTTGTTCAAACTCTGCAAAATCCTTATGGAACCGCTCATGGATATAATCTTCTTTGCCAATTCCTTTTACATCTGCCGCAGCATACACATCTTCGGAAAACTCTCCAAACAGCTTTGTTTCACTCACTCGCGCATCGTTCCATAATGCAGAAAGGCTCTTCTGGGTTCCGATAAAAATGACAAATATCAGAACCGCTATCACACAAAAAATTCCGCCGAGAATCAGCGACTTTGTCAGGAATACAACCAGGATTCCCACTATCATAAACGAGCTGCTCATGATGTCGATCAGCATATTGGAAAAGAATCCAACCATAACGTTGACGTCGCCTTCGATCTTTTCAAAAAAATCTCCGGTTTTCGACATTTTATGCTGGGAGACGGAAAACTGGAATAATTTTTTCAACAGCTCTTTCCGGATTTCATCGCATACGCTTCTGCCCATCTTTTCGCTTAAATAAGAATTTAAAACTGTTGCAAATCCTTTTACGACCACAATCGCCAGGAAAAACAGAATAAACGCAACCAGCCATGTAACCGTCTGCTTTCCCAATCCGTCAATGATCTTGCTGAGTATGCCCGGCAATCCCAAAGAGATCACCGTCTCCAAAATCAGCGAAATTAAAATGCCAAAAACAAACCGCTTCCTGGTTCGGAAGATCTGCAATAATGTGTCACTCAATATTCTCTTTTTCATTGTAGTTTACCCCTGTTATTACCCTGTTGATAGATTTCTCTTTTTCAAACAATAGAATGCAATACAAACTCCCGATGCTTTGATACTCACCCTTCCAATCTATAACTCGCTCTGCGCGAACGTACTGTTGTCACCAATCAACTGCCTGCGCGAATTATCTGCCTCCCCACACGCACAGTTCATCATAAAATATATCTTATATCGATTGTACCATACTTTTCGGGGTGGTAAATAATCTCGTCGAAATTAGCAGCCTGCTCGTAGAAATTGGTAAAAATAGGGGGCGAGTTCCGCGAACATTCTATTGTCATGAATCAAAATACATTTCTTCCGCATCCGTACAATCAAAATCGTGCATCAGCTTGCCCAAATCCGAATCGCCGCGGTATTCGCCATTTACATATAAAATATGTGTTCCACACTGCCACAGAACCCTTGTTTTATCAATCCTTATTACTACCATATAATACACTATCATTATTGATAATTATAAAAGCTCATCACCTCTCCTTTTTTCAGGGTCAAGCGGAGCCGACGCTTCCTATCCTATTCCTCCTATTCCGTCCGATTCAGATACCCGTCAGCTCCTGCCTGCTTCTGTCGTTTCTCCAGTCCGATGCAATTTTTCTTATCCACTGAAAAACGAAACTCTTATTCCGATTTTCCGCCAGCCTGTACAATCAGAAAGTTCATGGTCTCTAAAATCCGCTTCCGATCTGCCCTCGACAACTCCTCCAGCTTTTTGGAAAGAGCGTTCGCTTCCGCGATAAAACCGAAATCCAGTTCGTCCTGCAGAAGTTCATCTGCTGAAACGCCAAGCTGATTTGCGATCGCCACAAAATTCTGCAGTCTGGGCATTTTGATGCCCCGTTCAATACTGGAAATCGTCTCTATGCTGACTCCGATTTTTTCCGCAAGCTGCTCCTGTGTAAATCCGCGCTTCTCCCTGCACCGTTTAATCTGCTCCCCAAGCATATACTTTTTCCCTTCCCCTTATCGTTATAGTCTCGTACTGATAGTATGGGTAAAGTATAGGTTTCCTATCTGTTCCGCTCCACGAGCCCTTAGTTCTACTCAAGAACCTTTAGTTCTATTTTTGGAAATTTTTCAACCAAATTTGTTAAAAATAATGGTATGGTAGAGTAAATTTAAAACTCCCTGAAACTTTTTTCCCGCCTACAACGTCTAATCCTCAGAACAGCAAAAGAAGGAGGCGAATTTCTTCGTGATATCATTATCCAGAAAAACAAAAGAAAAAGCGGTAGAAGATCTGCTTTTGCAAAATTACGATCAATATTACCGGCTCGCTTACAGCTACGTCCACAACGAAGCAGACGCAGGAGATATCGTCCAGAACGGCGCATATAAAGCTATCCGAAGCAGCTCTGACTTAAAAGAGGTCCGTTATGCAGCCACCTGGCTGTATCGAATCATGCTCAACGAGATTTTTTCTTTCTGTAAACAGAAAAAAACGGAGCCGTTGGAAGAAGGAAACGACGAGCCACACTACGAAGACGCTTACGAGAATTTCGATCTGAAACATGCGCTGGAGCTGCTGCCGCCCCGCGACCGCATGATCGTAGAGCTGAAATATTTTGAAGATATGAAGCTGGAAGACATTGCAGCCATCATGGAAGAAAACACAAATACCATCAAAAGCAGACTATACCGCAGTCTCAAAAAACTCCGGTTGTCGCTGGACTGACCGCCCGACACAGCTGCCGACCACCTTCGAGACCCATCAGCGTGCAGCAAGTTCAACACCATTCAAGCGGTGGCTCAGCCCCGCCATCACTCTCAGAAAGGATTTTTATTATGGAAAATCGTGAAAAACAGTTACAGGAATTGAAAAAAGAATATCAGGACATCCACATGTCCGAAGAACAGCTTTTACAAATGAAACTAAAGATCTCTCAGGCAAAGCAGGAGAACAGCCAGCAGGGTTCCAATGCTGCCCACAGCTCTGTCTCCCACAGACGCTCCATCGCACGCCGCTGCGGGATCGCCGCTGCTGCTGCCGCTGCCGCTCTGGTCATCTTACCGAACACCTCCGCTTCCGTTGCCTACGCAATGAGCCAGGTTCCTGTGCTCTCCAGGCTTGTTGAAGTCGTTACCTTCCGGGACTATCACTACGAAGATGACCGAAACAGCGCAGACATTCAGGTTCCGGAGGTAACTGTCGCACCGGACACTGACGCGGATACACAAAAATCCTCCGCCGTTTCCGAACAGACGAAGAAAACAGCAGAGGAAATCAATACAGAGATTCAGGCCATCACAGACCGCCTGATCGCAGAATTCGAAGAAAGTAAGGCAAATGAAGAGGGTTACCAGAATATGACCGTCAAATCCGAAATTCTGGCGACCACAGATCAGTATTTCACCCTGAAACTGACCTGTTTCCAGTCTGCCGGAAGCGGTGCGGAATGGAACTACTACTACACCATTGACCTTTCCACCGGAAAACGCCTGCAGCTTGCAGATCTCTTCCAGGAGGGCAGCGATTATTTAACCACTATCAGCGACAATATCAAACAGCAGATGAAAGAACAGATGGCGGCAGATGAAAATAAAATCTACTGGCTCGATTCCGATATGCCGGAATGGGATTTTACCTCTATCACAGACAACACTTCCTTCTACTTGAATCAGAACAACGAGGTTGTGGTTTGCTTCAACGAAGGCGATGTTGCACCGATGTCCATGGGCTGCCCGGAATTTGTTATTCCTAACGAGGTGCTCGCCGGAATCCGGAAGTAATGCCTCTTTCTTTACTCCGCGTAATGCTTCGCCTGCGCTTCATACAGCGCATAGTAAATCCCCTCCTGCCGCATGAGCGTTTCATGCGTGCCAGCCTCTGCGAGCCGCCCGCTATCCAGCACGATGATTCGGTCGCAGAACTTGCAGCTGCTCATGCGGTGGGAAATGTAAATTGCTGTTTTTTTGCCGACCAGTGCATCGAAATTTTCGTAGATTTCCGCCTCTGCGATCGGATCGAGCGCTGCGGTCGGCTCATCCAGAATGACAAACGGCGCGTCTTTGTAAAGCGCCCGTGCGATCGCCAGCTTCTGTTCTTCCCCTCCGGAAAGCAGTTCGCCGTCCCCAATATCGTGCCCCAAAAGCGTATGCGCGCCATCCTTCATGCGGGCAACGCGCTCCCTCAGACCTACCTGCTCCAGCACAGTTTTCACCCGCTCGGCATCCACATTCTCCGAACCTGCAAGATTTTCATCCAACGGTAGATGATATATTCGAAAATCCTGAAATACCGCCGCAAAAATCTGCACATATTCCTGATAATCGTACTTTCCGATATCAATCCCGTTCAACGTAATCGTTCCCGAAGTTGGCTCATACAACCGAAGCAAAAGCTTGATTAACGTCGTTTTTCCCGCGCCGTTTCTGCCGACAACCGCCAGCTTTTCTCTGACTTTAAACCGAAGACTCACATCCGAAAACACATCCTTTTCCGTGCCCGGATACCGGAACGAAACGTGGGAAAATTCCAGCTCATAATCGCCGTCGTCCCGTTTTTCAATCGGCAGCGTGCCGTCATAGTGCATGTTCGGACGCGTTAAAAATTCCTCATAGGTCTTTAAATATTCATTGGAATAATTGATCCGTATTTTTAACTCCATCATATTCCGAATCGCATTGATCATCGTAACGATCGCCCCGGCATACATAACCACCTGCCCGACCGAAATGCTCCCCGCCAGTGCCTTGCAGCTGATGTATACATAAATAAATCCGGTCAGAATTTCCAGCGCAAACATAACCATTCCATTGTATACACCGATCATTCGTTCCGCGTTGATATACTTTGCAAAAATCCGAGCCGTCATTTTCTGATATTTCCCGACCAGATACTCTTTCATGGAATACATCCAGATATTTTTGATGTAACGATCCGAACAGGAAACACCAAACAGATAGTTGCCTTCTGAATTTCCGGCTTCATTGGCTCTGTTTTTTTCCAGATCCAGCTTGCCAATCCGGTCTGCCGCCAGATTCCCCAGCTGAAAAAAAGCAGCAAACGCCAGCAAAAGAAACGCCGTTCCTACTGCAAACAGGAGTTTGTTTTCTTTGGAAAAGTCAGACTGTACCAGCAGCACTCCCAGAAAGAACGCCGCAAAAACCGCCTGTATCATTCCGGTGAAAAAATGATACATATCCATCAGCTGCTGGGTGATGCCGCCGTGTCCGTTAATTCCCCTGCGCACCCGCTGAAATGCCCGGATGACAGCTTCCTTTTCCAGCTCCTCATACTCCATTAAAAATGTTTTCTGCGCCGTTTTCTTTTTCGTTTCCAGGGCGCTCGGCTCCGTATAATGCCGAAACATCAGCTCACATGCCCGCGCTGTCAGACTCACAAGCATGACTGTCACAACCAGAATTAAAATCTGTTCCTTTGCCGCGCTATACTGCTTTGCCAGAAGCAGATCCAGAATTCCCGCATACAAAAAGCTGTTGATATACGAAACCGATGCCGCACTCAACGCTCCGAGCACGATGATATATTTCATTCCCCGATACCGGGAAGACTGGAAAATGCAGTAATTCCACATTTTCCGGATGCTCATTCCTGCTGCCTTATCCATTTTCCTGTCCCTCCCTGTAATAACGACTCTGCACCTCAAACAGCTTCGCATAAGAGCCTTTTTTCGCCAACAGCTCTTCGTGCGTCCCAGATTCCACTATTTTTCCGTTTTCCAGCATTAGAATTGTGTCGCAAAATCTCGTCGACGCAAGCCTGTGCGAAATAAACATAGCGCTTTTTTTCTCCGTCATTTTGTGATAAGCCTGATACAGCTGATCCTCCGCCAGCGCGTCCAGCGCCGCAGTCGGCTCGTCCAGCAAAATCAGCTTCGGATTGCGATACAGCGCACGCGCCCAGAAAAGCTTCTGTAGCTCTCCACCGGAAAGCAGCACTCCATTCTGGTCGATTTCTTTTCCAAGATAAGTAAAAATCCCGTTCGGCAGCGCTTTTACTACCGAATCGATTTTGGCGAGCTTTAACGCCTCCCAGATCCGATCTTTCTCCCAGTCTTTTCCCATTGCAACATTTTCCGCTATTGTATAGGAAAGAATCCATTCATTCTGAAAAACCGCAGAAAGGTGTTTAAAATATTCTGTCAGATTCAGTTCCCGCGTATCGACACCGTTTACCAGCACACGACCGTTCGTCGGAACATAAAATCCACAGATCAGCTTCACCAGCGTCGATTTTCCCGCACCGTTTAAGCCGACAAGCGCCAGATGTTCCCCTTTTCCCCATATAAAAGAAATCTGATCCAGCACTTTTTTCTCCGTACCTGGATAACAATAGGAAACGTTGTCAAACACGATTTCCAGCTCATTAAACCCATCTGTCGGTATTTTTTTATGTTCCAAGCGTTCTTTTTCTTCATCCACAATGCTCCGAAATTCATTGACCTGATGATTGTTTTTGCGCATCTCACCATAGGTTTTGCTCAGCTGGGAAAACCATGACGCAAATCCGCTGATCAATCCCAGGTAAAAAACGAAATTTCCAACGGACATTCCATTCTGCATCATCGAAAGCAGATAAAAATAACAGCAAAGATCACGGACACCGGCCAGAACAATCTCCGTCGCGTTGCCGCAAAAATCCAGCATATCATAGCCGTAGTTTAATTTTCTGCGCGCCGTCATTGCCTGCTCATATTTACCAGTCAGCCATCCAGACAGGTTGAAAATCCGGATGTCCTTTCCGCCCGTCGTATCGTCCACAATATGCTCAACGTAGTTTAATATCCGTTCCTCAGACGCCATCCGGTCTGTCACTTTTTTATCATATCTGACTGCTGCTTCTGAAGAAATCAGTGTCAGCCCCGACAGCACGATCAGCAGTCCCAGAATCCGGATGTCCAGACCTCCGACAATCAGGATATAAACGACCATTCCCAGCACATTTGCCAGAAAAGTCATCCCGTTTCGGCTCATTCCCTCGACTCCCCTATTGTTACATGAAACTGCCAGGATTGCCTTCTCAACCCGCTGTCTTGTGCTCTCCTGTTCGGATTTTTCCACTGACATTCCCATACATTTTAAAAACAGTTCCGGTACATACCATTCCAGACGCATTTCGATATGAATCAAGGAGTTTCGAATTTTCAGGAATGTATACACGACATTTCCAGCTCCATAGCAGATAAAAAACGCCATAATCGAACCAATTAAAACGATCACGTCATTTCCTTTTTCCAGACTCGATACCGCAACTGCGCTCACTGCTGCAGCCATCAGCATCATCCCGATGCTCAGAACCGCTTCGCCGATCAGCATCAGCATGTAGTGCGGTTTTTCCTTCCACACAGGGTGAAATATGTAAAACAGGTTCTGTGCTACGCTGTAATTTTTCTCTTTCACACCGGCTTCCTCCTCTTTTTGTTCTGCTGTCGATTGTAACATACTTTTTTCCTTGTATAAAAAAAGTGCATGAACTGTCAAAATTCATGCACAAGCGACATAGTCCTGCTTTTTTCTGACTCGCAAGGCGTGTATCCTATTTTTTACAGCGGCAGCATAATCTCTGTCACAAAAACGCCCGGCTCATTTTTTCGGTTGATATAGCCGCCGTATTTTTCCACCACGACGTCAATTCGCTTTAAGCCGTGCCCGTGGTCTCCACGTTTTCTGGAAATATAGTCCTCGTCCAGTTTACGCACCAACTCGTTCGTTGCGTTACTGACCGAAATATAGAACTGTTGCTTCATCGGTGCGATGTAAAGGCGCAGAAACTGACTTTTCGGCTCCACATCCCGACAAGCTTCCACCGCATTGTCGATCAGATTTCCCAAAATCACGCACAGATCAATGTCCGAAACCGAAAGCTGTTTCGGAATCGTCGCCTTGTAATGGCACGGAATCTCTCTTTCCAGCGCCAGCGAAATTTTCGCATTCAAAATCGCATCCACGTTCAGGTTACCGGTATCGAACAGCAACCGCACCTGATCCAGATCCGTTTCCAGCCTATCCAGGTATGCCTGCGCACCTGCTGTATTTTCCTCCGCCAAGTACGCTTTTACCGACTGCATATGATTGTGATAATCATGCCGCCAGCCACGCATCGTTTTATAAATCGTCTTTACCTCTTCCATTTCCTGCGAAAGCATGCGGTTCTGGTAATCGAGCATCGATTTTTCGTACTGCTTCTGCAAAATTTTCCAGACCATAACAATCGCTGCCAGGCAGATAACCAGCCCGACTACAACCAGTGCAATCCAAAATTTCCAGTTACTCATGTCGTAAGTTTTCCCTGATAAACGCCTGATTCAGCTCGCGGTACATGCCCCGGCTGACCGGCAGCTCCACCTTTCCTTCCAACTGACAGCTCTGCTTCCCGATCCGGACGATCTTTTCCAGATTGACCGCCGCGCTCCGGTGGCATCTAATAAACCGCGGCGCAGACGCGATGGGCAACGGTTCGAGCGCGGTATTCACACTGCTGCCGATGTGCTCTATCTGCGCCGCTTCTCTTCCGCTGCCGATGCGTCCCATCTGCCCCGCGCCCGCAGCTTCATTCAGCCGCCCCAGTACCGCAGCAAAGCTCTGTTTGATCTCCAGCTTTTCCCCATCCGTCAGGCAAATCGTCGTGTAGTGTCCACAGACCTCCACAGAAAGAACCTCATCCAGATCGCCGCGAACCTGCCCCCCGGACTGCTCCAGCAAAACGGACGGCTTCCTCCTGCCCTGTTCCGCCGCCAATGCATCTCCCAGCTCGAACAGCTTCTGCTTTGTCACCGGCTTTAACAGATACCGCCACGCTGCGACCTCGTAGCCCTCAAATACATAACCGGGATCGGATGTCAAAAATACGATTTTCAGTTCAGAATCAAATGTTCTAATATTCTTCGCCAGTTCGAATCCATCCATTTCTTTCATACGGATATCCAACAGCAGCATATCATAGGGAAGCCTTCGGAGCGGTTCCTGCGCGAAAAGAAAGCTTTCCGCGTTCTGGAAAATCTCCACCTGACAGTTGATTTCCCGCGCCTTGCTCCATTCTTTCCAAAAAGATTTGACCTGTTGTGCCTGTGCCGACTCATCCTCACAATATGCAATCCTGAGCATTTCGTTCCTTTCCTGTGCCGCAGCGCGTTGCGATCTATTCTGTCTGCGCTCCTACAGCATTATACATTCTGTGTCCCCTGACACACCCGCGCCGCGCTTCCGTCACGGCTCCCCGCCCAGCTCGAGCCTGCCGACTTTGGAGATAAACTCCTCTACCTGTTTTAAGTGCTCCCGGTTGACGCGGTTTTCGTCCTGCTGAATCTGCTTCCGATACATCGTCGGGGAAACCCCCTTCATCTGCCGAAACGCCTTGCTGAACACAAGCGGATCCTGATATCCGCAGGACAATGCGATGCTTTCCACCGGCAGATGCGGCACCATCAGCATTTCCGCAGCCTTTGTCAGCCGGTACGCCGCTAAAAACTGCTGCGGGGACATACCGAGAGATTTCTGAAACAGAGTATATAGATAACTACGGTTGACACAGACATAATCCGCCACGTCCGTCACCCGGATCGGGTTGCAGTAGTTACGCTGAATAAATTCCACTGCCCGGCGGACATACTGGTTCGCCCGATCCGTTTCCTCCCGCCTTTCCTCCGGCATACTCTGCGCCACAACCGACAGAAAAATATGCAGCAGACCGTTTCGGCGCAGCTCGTTTGCAACGCCGACCGTATTATGATCCATCATGTCCCGGACAATGCTGTAAAGCTCATCCGACTGCTCCGAATGAAACACCGGGTGCCGCGGGGAAATCCCCATGCTTTTGACATATTCTTCCGCGCGCTCGCCCGCAAAGCCGACCCAGATGTACATCCACGGATCTTTTTCATCCGCCTGATAAAAGCTCATCTGCCCCGGCTCAATCAAAAATCCGCAGCCTGCTTCCAGCGGATATTCCTCGCCCTCCATTTTGAAAATCCCCCTGCCGCTTAGTACATAATGAATCAGATAATGCGGCTTCATCGCCGGTCCGAAGCAGTGCAGGGGTTCTGTCCGGGAGCACCCGCAGCAAGTCATGAAAAGCTCTCCGCCGGGCTGTCCCCCAAATTCCAGTTTATATGCTTTTTCCATACTGATCTCCATTTTGCAGGCGCTTTGCGCTAAAAATCCCACACAATTCACTGGGACTCTACACGCCTGCGGTACATAACTGCCAGCAATCCACAGTTGTTTTACAGGCACTTTACTCCCGATACCCCGTCTGCAGATTCACAAGATTTTCAATCGGCTGTCCTGCAAAATACCGTTCCAGATTGTCTGCAAACAGTCCGACGATCTTTTCCAGCGTCTCCGGAAGGGAAAAACCTCCGGAAACATGCGGCGTAATCAAGAGATTCGGCGCATTCCAGAGCTGATGGTCTGCCGGAAGCGGCTCCGGATCTGTGACGTCCAGCGCGGCCCCCGCGATTTTTCCCGCATACAGCGCATCCGCAAGGGCATCCGTATCGATCGCCGTTCCGCGTCCGACGTTTAAAACAACCGCATTTTCCGACAACAACGCAATCCGCTCCCGGCTCAGCACATGATACGTCGATGCATTGCCCGGCAGGCTCATCGCCACGATATCCGCCTTTGGAAGCAGTTCTTCCAGACTGTCCATGCCGTACATACCCTCCATCCATTCCGGGCAGTCGCTCTTTTTAGAAACTCTTCTGCGGATTCCGCTCACCCGACAGCCAAGTGCATTCATCTTTCTGCCGAACGTCATTCCGATATCACCGCAGCCGATCACCAGTACATTCGATCTTTCGATTACTTTTACATGCCCTTCCGAATGCCAGCAATGTGCTTTCTGGTTGTCCCAATACAGCAGCAATTTTTTCCGCAAGGCAAACAGACAACCGATCATATGCTCCGAAATCGCCATTCCATAAGCACCCGTCGCATTCGCAAGCTGTGCACTCTCCGGCAGAAGCCCCGGTTCACAATAGCCTTCCGTCCCGGCATTATTCAACTGAATCCATTTGAGGTTTTCACACTTTTTTAACTGCAAAGGACTCTGCAAATTGCCAAGGATAATGTCCGCGCGCCGCAGCTGTTCTTCTGTCACCTCCGGCTTTTCCGTAAAGAAAAACTTCTGTCCCGGCGCAGCCCGCAAAAGCTGTTGCTTTTCTTCCTCCGTCACTGGCGGCGTGACCAGAATACAGAGTCTTTCCCGCTTCCGCACCTCTGTAAGCAGCATCTGCAGCTCTTCCAAATAAATGCAATGCGGAATTTCGTTCTTCTCAACCAGTCTCAGACAGCTTTCAAATTCAAACCAGCGCACTTCCTCCAGTTCTTCTTTCTGCAGGACAAAATCCTCCGGCCTTCGATCCAGCCATAGCGCATAAACGTTGCTGACCTGCCTGTCATGAAATTCCTTTCCATGAAAAACGCCGTCATAGGAAAATCTGCGCTGTCCGCAATAAATCAACTCATTTTCCAAAACACTGCAGCCCAGTTCTTCCTTTAACTCCCGCAGCGCAGACGGAATGAAATCTACTCCTGCAGGAATATGTCCGGCGCTGGAAATATCGTAACAGCCCGGAAAGGAATCTTTATTCTGACTTCTTTTCTGCAGCAGTACCTCGACTTTTCCTGCCCGTTCCCGCAGGATCCAGACATGAGAGGTACGGTGCCGCAGTCCCTGCTTATGTGCAGCTGTCCGTTCTGCTATTTTCCCAGTCGGTACTCCATTTTCATCTACGATATCCAAATATTCCATACTCTACTGCCCCGTTTTTTGTCTCTTTCTTTCTATTTTAATGAAATCTATCGCCGTGTCAATCTTATGTGAACCCTCCATGTCCGGGATAAAAAGCCAACCCGTCCGTCTGTTTTCTCCTATATCTTAGACACATTTCAAAAACTGGGAAATTTTGCTACACTCTTTCAATTCTGTGAATTGAGGAACCTCATTTCCTGCGATATGATACAGCTATAAAACAAACAGAGGAAAAAATTTCTCATTGTTTCCCGAAAATTCGGGCATCCTTTTACTGACAAATTGGTATTGAAAATCGAAAATGGAGGATTTTATCATGGCAAAGAAACATCCCGGTCTTTCAAAAGCAGCTGTCCTCGCAGCAGGCGTCGGCGTAGCAGCATTTGCAGCAAAAAAACATACAGACCATCTTGCAGAGGAAGGTCAGACCTTATCTGGTGAGATTAAAGAAGCAGTCGCAAAGACCGCAGAAAAAACCATCAAAATGCCTGCTCCTGACCCGAGCTATCGCAACACAGAGCGGGGCAAATATGAGAAAAACAGCAAGGGAATTTATTATTCAAAGGGAAATTATGAGGCATTTGCCAGACCAGAGAAACCAGTGGGAATAGAAGGAAAAACTGCGTATCTGATAGGAAGCGGCCTTGGTTCCCTGGCGGCGGCCTGTTTCCTTTAGAGGG
>ERZ773218.2345-NODE-2345-length-15039-cov-3.345769_pt1 | contig 15039 bp, 17 predicted proteins | sample MGYA00580527_ERZ773218 | MGnify/ENA primary metagenome ERZ773218 (study PRJEB29015, sample SAMEA2737763) | human gut metagenome | biome: human gut; feature: human-associated habitat; material: faeces | place: China | collected 2012 ...
GGGCATGTGGACCCGTGACGGTCTGACGTTTTTCAGCGCCGCGGATAATGAAATTCCGCCGCCGCGCTCCATCACATTCCATATCTGGACGGCGTACAGTCCGTTCACCACCTGGGTACAGATTGTCTATGACTGGCTGGATGCACTGAAAGATCCCAACGGCCTGAAAACCTTTGTGAACACCACGCTGGGCGAGACCTGGGAAGAGGCTGTGGGCGAAAAAATCGATCCCCAGGTACTGATGGATAAGGTTGTGCGTTACACGGCGGCGGTGCCTGCCCGGGTGGTTTATCTGACGGCGGGCATTGACTCGCAGCGAAACCGTTTTGAGATGTATGTCTGGGGATGGGCTCCGGGAGAGGAAGCCTTTCTGGTGGATAAAATCATCATTATGGGGCGTCCCGATGAGGAAGAGACGCTGTTACGTGTGGATGCGGCGATCAACAAAAAATACCGTCATGCAGACGGAACCGAAATGACTATTTCCCGTGTCTGCTGGGACATCGGGGGGATCGATGGCGAAATCGTTTATCAGAGGTCAAAAAAACACGGTGTTTTCCGGGTGCTGCCGATAAAAGGCGCATCTGTCTATGGCAAGCCGGTGATCACCATGCCAAAAACCCGCAATCAGCGGGGCGTGTATCTGTGTGAAGTGGGGACGGACACCGCAAAAGAAATTCTCTATGCCCGTATGAAAGCCGATCCCACGCCTGTGGATGAAGCCACGTCGTATGCCATCCGTTTTCCTGATGATCCGGAGATTTTTTCGCAGACAGAGGCGCAGCAACTGGTCGCGGAAGAGCTTGTGGAGAAGTGGGAAAAAGGAAAGATGCGTCTGCTGTGGGATAACAAAAAGCGGCGTAACGAAGCGCTGGACTGCCTGGTGTATGCCTATGCGGCATTACGTGTGTCCGTGCAACGCTGGCAGCTTGATCTGGCTGTACTGGCAAAATCCCGGGAAGAAGAGACGACCCGGCCAACCCTTAAAGAACTGGCAGCGAAGCTGTCCGGAGGAGTGAATGGTTACAGTCGCTGAACTGCAGGCGCTGCGTCAGGCGCGCCTTGATTTATTAACCGGTAAACGGGTGGTGTCTGTCCAGAAAGATGGTCGCAGAATTGAATATACGGCGGCTTCTCTGGATGAGCTTAACCGGGCGATCAATGATGCGGAGTCGGTACTGGGGACAACCCGGCGTCGCCGTCGTCCGCTGGGAGTGAGGTTATGAAACGAACGCCTGTCCTGATTGATGTGAACGGCGTTCCGCTTCGTGAGAGTCTCAGCTACAACGGGGGCGGTGCAGGATTTGGCGGGCAAATGGCTGAGTGGTTGCCACCGGCGCAGAGTGCCGATGCAGCCCTGCTGCCTGCGTTGCGTCTGGGGAATGCCCGGGCAGATGATCTGGTGCGCAATAACGGAATAGCGGCTAATGCGGTGGCTCTGCATAAGGATCACATTGTCGGGCATATGTTTCTGATCAGCTACCGTCCGAACTGGCGCTGGCTGGGGATGCGGGAGACCGCAGCAAAAAGCTTTGTCGATGAGGTGGAGGCGGCCTGGTCGGAATACGCCGAAGGGATGTTTGGCGAGATCGACGTGGAAGGAAAACGCACGTTCACGGAATTTATCCGTGAAGGTGTGGGCGTTCATGCGTTTAACGGCGAAATCTTTGTGCAGCCGGTCTGGGATACGGAAACCACGCAGTTATTCCGTACGCGTTTTAAAGCCGTGAGTCCGAAACGGGTGGACACGCCTGGACACGGTATGGGGAACCGTTTTCTGCGGGCCGGTGTGGAGGTCGATCGATATGGCCGTGCCGTCGCGTACCATATTTGTGAGGATGATTTTCCGTTCTCTGGGAGTGGACGATGGGAACGGATCCCGCGTGAACTTCCCACCGGGCGTCCGGCCATGCTGCATATTTTCGAGCCGGTGGAGGACGGGCAGACCCGTGGGGCTAATCAGTTTTACAGCGTCATGGAACGGCTGAAGATGCTCGATTCCCTGCAGGCAACACAGCTTCAGTCGGCCATAGTGAAGGCGATGTATGCAGCGACGATTGAAAGTGACCTTGATACCGAAAAGGCCTTTGAATATATCGCCGGTGCGCCGCAGGGGCAGAAGGATAATCCGCTTATTAATATTCTGGATAAGTTCTCCACCTGGTATGACACGAATAGCGTGACGCTGGGCGGTGTCAAAATTCCGCACCTTTTCCCCGGTGATGATCTGAAACTTCAGACCGCGCAGGATTCAGACAATGGATTTTCGGCGCTTGAACAGGCGCTGCTGCGGTATATCGCCGCCGGTCTTGGCGTTTCCTACGAACAGTTGTCCCGTGATTACTCGAAGGTCAGTTATTCAAGTGCCCGCGCATCCGCCAATGAGTCGTGGCGCTATTTTATGGGGCGGCGAAAATTTATTGCGTCCCGACTGGCCACGCAGATGTTTTCCTGCTGGCTGGAAGAGGCACTTCTTCGGGGGATTATTCGTCCGCCACGGGCACGTTTTGATTTTTATCAGGCGCGATCAGCCTGGTCACGGGCTGAGTGGATTGGAGCCGGAAGAATGGCCATTGACGGGCTCAAGGAGGTTCAGGAATCAGTGATGCGCATTGAGGCCGGACTGAGCACGTATGAGAAAGAGCTGGCGCTGATGGGCGAGGATTATCAGGACATTTTCCGCCAGCAGGTCAGGGAATCTGCAGAGCGGGAAAAAGCCGGACTCTCACGTCCGGTGTGGATAGCGCAGGCGTATCAGCAGCAGATAGCGGAGAGTCGCAGGCCGGAAGAGGAGACAACACCACGTGAGACGTAATCTTTCACACATTATTGCAGCAGCATTCAATGAACCGCTGCTTCTGGAGCCCGCCTATGCGCGGGTTTTCTTTTGCGCGCTCGGGCGCGAGATGGGGGCAGCAAGTCTTTCGGTACCACAACAGCAGGTACAGCTTGATGCACCCGGAATGCTGGCTGAAACGGACGAGTACATGGCCGGAGGTAAACGACCGGCCCGTGTTTACCGGGTGGTGAACGGTATTGCGGTACTGCCGGTGACCGGCACGCTGGTGCACCGGCTGGGGGGTATGCGGCCATTTTCCGGAATGACAGGCTATGACGGCATTGTCGCCTGTCTTCAGCAGGCAATGGCGGATAGCCAGGTGCGGGGTGTACTGCTGGACATTGACAGTCCGGGCGGGCAGGCCGCCGGTGCGTTTGACTGCGCTGACATGATTTACCGCCTCCGGCAGCAGAAGCCGGTCTGGGCACTGTGTAATGACACGGCCTGTTCTGCGGCCATGCTGCTGGCGTCGGCCTGCTCCCGACGGCTGGTTACCCAGACATCCCGTATCGGCTCCATTGGCGTGATGATGAGCCATGTCAGCTATGCCGGTCATCTGGCGCAGGCCGGTGTGGATATCACGCTGATTTACTCAGGGGCGCACAAGGTGGATGGCAATCAGTTTGAAGCGTTGCCGGCAGAGGTTCGCCAGGACATGCAGCAGCGGATTGATGCGGCGCGCCGGATGTTTGCCGAAAAAGTGGCGATGTTTACCGGTCTGTCTGTTGATGCAGTCACGGGAACAGAGGCCGCTGTTTTTGAAGGTCAGTCCGGCATTGAGGCCGGGCTGGCGGATGAATTAATCAATGCGTCGGATGCCATCAGTGTGATGGCCACGGCGCTGAACAGTAATGTCAGAGGAGGCACTATGCCGCAATTAACTGCAACGGAAGCCGCCGTGCAGGAGAACCAGCGAGTGATGGGGATCCTGACATGCCAGGAAGCGAAAGGACGTGAACAGCTTGCCACGATGCTGGCAGGGCAACAGGGCATGAGCGTTGAACAGGCCCGGGCGATTCTGGCCGCGGCGGCACCGCAGCAGCCGGTGGCATCCGCGCAGAGTGAAGCCGATCGCATTATGGCGTGTGAAGAAGCGAACGGTCGTGAACAACTGGCAGTAACGCTGGCGGCGATGCCGGAGATGACGGTGGAAAAAGCCCGCCCGATCCTGGCGGCTGCACCACTGGCGAATGCCGGACCATCACTCCGTGATCAGATCATGGCACTGGATGAGGCAAAAGGGGCTGAGGCGCAGGCTGAACAGCTGGCTGCCTGCCCGGGAATGACCGTGGAGAGCGCCCGGGCTGTGCTGGCTGCGGGATCAGGTAAGGCAGAACCGGTCTCTGCATCCACAACCGCCCTGTTTGAACATTTCATGGCGAATCATTCACCGGCAGCGGTGCGGGGTGGCGTGTCACAGACGTCAGCAGACGGTGATGCGGACGTGAAAATGCTCATGGCCATGCCATGAAGTCAGTGCTGACCATCAATATGAGGTTTTAACAAAATGGTGACGAAAACCATCACTGAACAGCGTGCGGAAGTACGTATTTTTGCCGGTAATGATCCGGCTCACACCGCCACAGGCAGCAGCGGGATTTCCTCGGCAACACCGGCACTGACACCCCTGATGCTGGATGGGGCCACCGGGAAACTGGTGGTCTGGGACGGACAGAAAGCCGGTAGTGCGGTTGGCATACTGGTACTGCCGCTTGAAGGCACAGAGGCGGTGCTGACGTATTACAAGTCGGGGACCTTTGCGACGGAGGCAATCCGCTGGCCTGACAGTGTGGATGAACACAAAAAGGCCAACGCCTTTACCGGCAGTGCCCTGAGTCACGCGGCGCTGCCGTAACACGTTATCAGGCCACCGCGTTGGCCTGACTGATTTCTTAATGAAAGGAACTGATTTATGGGATTGTTTACGACCCGCCAGTTACTCGGTTATACCGAACAAAAAGTTAAATTCCGTGCGCTGTTTCTGGAGCTGTTTTTCCGCCGTACGGTGAATTTCCACACCGAAGAGGTGATGCTGGACAAAATTACCGGAAAAACGCCGGTGGCGGCCTATGTCTCCCCGATCGTTGAAGGAAAAGTGCTGCGCCATCGTGGTGGTGAAACCCGCGTGTTGCGTCCGGGCTACGTCAAGCCGAAACACGAATTTAATTACCAGCAGGCGGTTGAGCGCCTTCCTGGTGAAGATCCGGCTCAGCTGAACGACCCGGCCTACCGTCGTCTGCGTATCATTACCGATAACCTCAAACAGGAAGAGCACGCTATTGTCCAGGTGGAAGAAATGCAGGCGGTGAATGCCGTGCTGTATGGCAAATACACCATGGAAGGAGACCAGTTCGAGAAAATTGAAGTCGATTTTGGCCGATCGACGAAGAATAACATCATACAAGGTAGCGGTAAGGAGTGGTCAAAACAGGATCGTGACACGTTCGACCCGACATATGATATCGACCTTTTCTGTGATCAGGCCAGTGGTCTTGTGAATATTGCCATTATGGACGGTACGGTCTGGCGTCTGCTGAATGGCTTTAAGCTGTTCCGCGAAAAACTGGATACCCGTCGCGGTTCAAATTCACAACTCGAAACGGCAGTGAAAGATCTGGGCGCAGTGGTATCCTTCAAGGGGTATTACGGCGATCTGGCCATTGTGGTAGCGAAAACGTCTTATGTGGCAGACGACGGTACCGAAAAACGTTATCTGCCGGTGGGCACACTGGTCCTGGGGAATACGGCAGCAGAGGGCATTCGTTGCTATGGTGCCATTCAGGATGCGCAGGCGTTGTCCGAAGGTGTGGTGGCCTCTTCCCGTTATCCGAAACACTGGCTGACTGTGGGCGATCCGGCCCGTGAATTCACCATGACGCAGTCCGCGCCGCTGATGGTGCTGCCGGATCCGGATGAGTTTGTGGTGGTACAGGTGAAATAATCCGTGAGCGGGGGCGAAATGCCCCCGTGTCTTTTTTCACAGGAGGCTGAGATGGCAACAAAAGAAGAAAATCTGAATCGTCTTCGTCAACTGGCTGGCCTGCTGGGGCGCGAGGCGGATATGTCGGGGAGTGCTGCGGATATCGCACAGCGTGTGGCAGAGTGGGAAGAGGAGGTTTGCGCCTCGGAAAATGAAATCGCAGATGTTGATGATACCGTTCATGAGCAGGCATGCAGGCACACCGGTGAGGATGACGTTGGTATTCTGGAACGTATCAGGCTTCTGAAGTGTTTTTACCTGTGCGGTGTTGACGATGAAACAGGTGAGCCTGTTGAGCATGTTGATGCTGGCAGAGTAATTCTGATGCCCCCCTCAGTGGCAAAAGACATGGTCAGGAGCGGAATGGCCGTTTATGCGTGATTTTGAGAATTCCTTTGATGCTGCCCTTGCCGGGGTGGACAGAACGATTGTTGAAGTGATGGGGCTCTGTGCGCAGTTCACCTCGGGGGCACAGTGTGGCAGCGAAGTTCAGGGGGTTTTTGACGATCCGGAGTCGCTGGGGTTTGCCGGTAGCGGGGTCCGTATTGAAGGAAGCAGCCCGTCATTATTTGTGCGGACGGATACGGTTCGTGCCGTGCGGCGTGGTGACACGCTGACCATTAATGGTGAGACATTCTGGGTGGATCGTGTTTCTCCGGATGACGGGGGTAGCTGTTATCTCTGGCTCAACCGTGGGCAACCACCCGCAGTTAACCGGCGACGATAAACGCAGGGTGAATTATGGCGATAAAAGGGCTTGATCAGGCGATTGACAATCTGAGCCGGGTTCGTAAAAACGCCATTCCGGCGGCTTCAGCAATGACGATTAACCGCGTGGCCACAACGGCGATTAATCAGTCTTCGTCACAGGTTGCCCGGGAAACCAGGGTGAGACGGAAACTGGTAAAGGAACGGTCCAGACTGAAACGGGCGACGGTCAGAAATCCGAATGCCAGAATTATCGTTAACCGCGGTGATCTCCCTGTGATTAAGCTGGGGATCAGAATGCTGGGACGTCGTCCGAACAGCATACTCAAAGCCGGTCAGCATCGTTATCAGCGGGCATTTATCCAGCGATTAAATAATGGGCGCTGGCATGTTATGCAACGTCTTCCCCAGGCCAGATATGAGGAGGGCAATGACGACAAGGGAAGGAAAAAGCGTAATCGCCTTCCCATTCAGGTGGTGAAAATCCCGATGGCGGCCCCACTGAAACAGGCATTTGATGAGAATGTTGACCGTATCCGGCGTGAACGCCTGCCTAAAGAACTGGCATACGCGCTGAAACAACAACTGAGGATTGCAATAAAACGATGAAACACACTGACATTCGTGCCGCAGTGCTGGATGCACTCGAGCAGCATGAACACGGGGCGACGCTGTTTGATGGTCGCCCCGTTGTTTTTGACGAAGAGGATTTTCCTGCGATCGCGGTTTATCTGACGGATGCAGAGTATACCGGTGAAGAGCTGGATGCAGATACCTGGCGGGCCACGCTGCATATTGAGGTGTTTTTACCGGCACAGGTACCGGATTCAGAGCTTGATCAGTGGATGGAAAGCCGGATTTATCCGGCGATGACTGCGATCCCGGCACTGGCAGGACTGATTACCACGATGGTTACGCAGGGCTATGAGTATCGTCGTGATGACGATATGGCGTTATGGAGCTCTGCGGATCTGACTTATTCCATTACATACGAGATGTGAGGACGATATGGCAACACCAAATCCCCTTGAGCCGGTAAAAGGTGCCGGTACCACTCTGTGGGTTTACAACGGCAAGGGTGATGCTTATGCAAACCCGTTGTCAGACGCTGACTGGCAGCGACTGGCTAAGGTGAAGGATCTGACGCCGGGCGAGATGACGGCAGAATCCTACGATGATAACTACCTGGATGATGAAGACGCAGACTGGACCGCGACCGGGCAGGGGCAGAAATCTGCAGGTGATACCAGTTTTACGCTGGCCTGGAAACCGGGAGAGGAAGGCCAGAAAGGGCTTATAGGCTGGTTTGAAAGCGGCGATGTCCGGGCCTATAAAATCCGTTTTCCGAATGGCACGGTGGATGTGTTTCGTGGCTGGGTCAGCAGTATCGGTAAGGCCGTGACGGCGAAAGAAGTGATCACCCGCACGGTGAAAGTCACTAACGTGGGTAAACCTTCTGTAGCGGAAGAACGCAGCAAAATTACGCCGGTCAGTGCGATTAAGGTGACGCCGACATCCGGTACGGTGGCAAAAGGGAAAACAACCACCCTGACGGTTTCTTTTGAGCCGGAAAGTGCAACCGACAAGACGTTCAGAGCGGTTTCCGCCGATCCGTCGAAAGCCACCATTAGTGTGAAAGATATGACAATTACGGTAAACGGCGTGGCGACAGGTAAGGTGCAGATCCCTGTGGTGAGCGGAAATGGTCAGTTCGCCGCAGTGGCTGAAGTCACCGTTACTGAAGCGGGCGCTGCAGGGTAAACGGAGGTAATACATGTTTCTGAAAACAGAACAATTTGAATATAACGGTGTGTCTGTCACGCTTTCCGAATTGTCTGCGCTGCAGCGTATCGAGCATCTTGCCCTCCTGAAACGGCGTGCAGAACAGGCAGAATCCTGCGGCAACCTGCAGGTTAGCGTGGAAGATCTCGTCAGAACCGGCGCGTTTCTGGTGGCGATGTCCCTGTGGCATAACCATCCACAGAAAACGCAGTCACCGTCAATGAATGAGGCCGTGATGAAGATAGAGCAGGAAGTGCTCACCACCTGGCCTGCCGATGCCATTGCCCGGGCGGAAGACGTGGTGTTGTGCCTGTCCGGGATGATCGAAGCTGTTCGTCCGGATACTGATATTACTGAAGTGGCGAAAAATAACACGCTGACTGATGATGATTTTTCTGCGGGAAAGTCTTCGACGGCGAGCTGAACTTTGCCCTCAGACTGGCGCGTGAGATGGGGAGACCCGACTGGCGCGCCATGCTTGCCGGGATGACATCCACCGAATATGCCGACTGGCACCGTTTTTACCGCACGCATTATTTTCAGGATACCCAGCTGGATATGCATTTTTCCGGGCTGACGTACGCTGTACTCAGCCTGTTTTTTTGCGATCCGGATATGCATCCCTCTGATTTCAGTCTGCTTGTCCCCCGGCATGAGGAAGAGCAGGTGGAGAGGCCGGATGAGGACAAAATGCTGATGCAGAAAGCGGCAGGACTTGCCGGAGGCGTCCGGTTCGGTGGGGACGGAGGGCGCGATATTTTATCGTCTGCGGATGTGGCGGATGTCATGGTGGATGATGCCGCATTAATGATGGCTTCAGCGGGGATTCCGGGAGGTGTGAGATATGTCCCAGCCGGTTGGTGATCTTGTTATTGACCTGAGTCTGGATGCTGTCCGTTTCGATGAGCAGATGAGCCGGGTAAGGCGTCATTTTTCAGGTCTGGATACCGACGCCAGAAAAACCGCCAGTGCTGTTGAACAGGGCCTGAGCCGCCAGGCGCTGGCTGCACAAAAAGCCGGGATTTCCGTCGGGCAGTATAAAGCGGCCATGCGAACCCTGCCCGCACAGTTTACGGATATCGCCACGCAGCTTGCAGGTGGTCAGAATCCCTGGCTGATCCTGCTGCAACAGGGCGGTCAGGTGAAGGACTCCTTCGGCGGGATGATCCCCATGTTCAGGGGGCTTGCCGGTGCGATCACCCTGCCGATGGTCGGGGTCACCTCGCTGGCGGTGGCGACAGGTGCGCTGGTGTACGCCTGGTACCAGGGAGATTCCACGCTTTCAGCGTTTAATAAAACCCTGGTTCTTTCCGGTAATCAGTCCGGACTGACTGCCGATCGTATGCTGACTCTCTCAAGAGCCGGGCAGGCAGCAGGGCTGACGTTTAACCAGGCGAGAGAGTCACTGGCAGCCCTGGTGAATGCCGGTGTGCGTGGTGGTGAACAGTTTGATGCCATCAACCAGAGTGTCGCGCGTTTTGCGTCTGCATCCGGTGTGGAGGTGGATAAAGTCGCTGAAGCCTTCGGGAAGCTGACCACTGACCCGACGTCGGGACTGATGGCGATGGCGCGCCAGTTCCGTAACGTGACGGCAGAGCAGATTGCGTATGTTGCACAGCTGCAGCGTTCCGGAGACGAGGCCGGGGCATTGCAGGCGGCGAACGATATCGCCACGAAAGGCTTTGATGAGCAGACCCGTCGCCTGAAAGAAAACATGGGAACACTGGAGACCTGGGCGGATAAAACAGGGAAGGCATTCAAATCGATGTGGGATGCCATTCTGGATATCGGTCGTCCTGAATCCTCAGCGGATATGCTCGCCAGTGCGCAGAAGGCATTTGATGAGGCGGATAAAAAATGGCAGTGGTACCAGAGCCGGAGCCAGCGCCGGGGAAAGACCTCCTCTTTTCGTGCGAACCTTCAGGGGGCATGGGATGACCGGGAAAATGCCCGTCTGGGTCTGGCAGCGGCCACGCTGCAGTCGGATATGGAAAAAGCCGGTGAACTGGCGGCAAGGGACAGGGCTGAGCGTGAGTCGTCACAGCTGAAGTATACCGGAGAGGCGCAGAAGGCGTATGAGCGCCTGCAGACGCCGCTGGATAAATATACCGCCCGTCAGAAAGAGCTGAATAAGGCCCTGAAAGACGGAAAAATCCTGCAGGCGGATTACAACACGCTGATGGCGTCGGCAAAAAAGGATTATGAATCGACGCTGAAAAAGCCGTCAGGTGTGAAGGTGTCTGCCGGTGAGCGCCAGGAAGACCGGGCGCATGCAGCCCTGCTGGCGCTTGAAACCGAGCTCAGGACGCTGGAAAAACACAGCGGTGTGAATGAGAAAATCAGCCAGCAGCGCCGGGATTTATGGGAAGCGGAAAATCAGTATGTGGTCCTGAAAGAGGCCGCCACGAAACGGCAGTTATCTGAGCAGGAAAAATCCCTGCTGGCTCATGAGAAAGAGACGCTGGAGTACAAACGCCAGCTGGCTGAGCTGGGAGACAAGATTGAACACCAGAAGCGGCTGAATGAGCTGGCACAGCAGGCGGCGCGGTTTGAACAGCAGCAAAGCGCGAAGCAGGCGGCAATCAGCGCAAAAGCCCGCGGCCTCACCGACCGTCAGGCGCAGCGGGAGTCGGAAGAGCAGCGCCTTCGTGAGGTGTACGGTGATAATCCGGCTGCGCTGGCGAAGGCCACATCTGCACTGAAGAACACCTGGTCTGCGGAGGAGCAGCTTCGTGGAAGCTGGATGGCCGGGATGAAGTCCGGCTGGGGAGAGTGGGCGGAAAGTGCGACGGACAGTTTTTCGCAGGTTAAAAGTGTGGCCACGCAGACCTTTGACGGTATTGCACAGAATATGGCGGCGATGCTGACCGGCAGCGAACAGAACTGGCGGGGATTCACCCGTTCCGTGCTGTCCATGATGACAGAAATTCTGCTTAAGCAGGCAATGGTGGGGATTGTCGGGAGTATCGGCAGCGCCATTGGCGGGGCTGTTGGTGGCGGCGCATCCGCGTCAGGCGGTACAGCCATTCAGGCTGCGGCGGCGAACTTCCATTTCGCGACCGGGGGATTTACGGGGACGGGGGGTAAATATGAACCTGCGGGGATTGTTCATCGCGGGGAGTTTGTCTTCACGAAGGAGGCGACCAGCCGGATTGGTGTCGGCAATCTGTACCGCCTGATGCGGGGCTATGCGGAAGGTGGTTATGTCGGCGGTGCCGGAAGTCCGGCGCAGATGCGGCGGGCTGAAGGCATTAATTTTAATCAGAACAATCACGTGGTGATTCAGAACGACGGCCCCAACGGGCGGGCAGGGCCGCAGCTGATGAAAGCGGTGTATGAGATGGCCCGCAAGGGGGCACAGGATGAACTCCGGCTGCAGTTGCGTGATGGCGGTATGTTATCAGGGAGCGGTGGATGAAAACCTTTCGCTGGAAAGTGAAGCCGGATATGGAGGTGAACTCGCAGCCATCGGTGCGTGAAGTGCGTTTTGGTGACGGGTACTCACAGCGTATGGCGGCAGGGCTGAATGCTGACCTGAAAACATACAGGGTGACGCTTTCCGTGACCCGGGAGGAGGCCCGGCATCTGGAAGCGTTCCTGGCAGAGCACGGTGGCTGGAAGGCATTTTTGTGGAAGCCACCCTATGCATACCGGCAGATAAAGGTGACCTGTGCCGGGTGGTCTGCGCGGGTCGGGATGTTGCGCGTTGAGTTCAGCGCGGAGTTTAAGCAGGTGGTGAACTGATGCAGGATATTCGCGAAGAAAGTCTGAACGAGTCGGTTAAGTCAGAGCAGTCACCGCGGGTGGTACTCTGGGAAATCGACCTGACGGTACAGGGTGGTGAGCGGTATTTTTTCTGTAATGAGCTGAATGAAAAAGGGGAGCCGGTCACCTGGCAGGGGCGTAAGTATGAGGCATACCCGATTGACGGCAGCGGCTTTGAGATGAACGGCCGGGGCAGCAGTGCCAGACCGTCGCTGACGGTGTCCAATCTGTTCGGTCTGGTCACCGGGATGGCGGAAGACCTGCAGAGTCTGGTGGGGGCCACGGTGGTCCGCCGCCGGGTGTATGCCCGTTTTCTGGATGCGGTGAATTTTGTGGCGGGCAATCCGGAAGCGGACCCGGAGCAGGAGCTGAGTGACCGCTGGGTGGTGGAGCAGATGTCGCAGCTGACAGCCATGACGGCCTCGTTTGTGCTGGCTACACCGACCGAGACGGACGGGGCGCTGTTTCCCGGTCGCATCATGCTGGCGAACACCTGTATGTGGACCTACCGCTCTGATGAGTGTGGTTACACGGGCGGGGCTGTGGCGGATGAGTTCGATAAACCCACCACGGATATCCGTAAGGACAGATGCAGCAAGTGCATGCGCGGGTGTGAACTGCGCAGGAATGTCGGCAATTTTGGCGGTTTCCTTTCCATTAATAAACTTTCGCAGTAAATCCCGGTTTATGACACAGACTGAATCAGCGATTCTGGCGCATGCCCGGCGGTGTGCGCCTGCGGAGTCGTGCGGCTTCGTGATAAGCACGCCGGAGGGGGAGTGGTATATCCCTTGTGTGAATATTTCTGCAGAGCCGGAGGCGTATTTTCGTATCGCACCGGAAGACTGGCTGCGGGCAGAGATGCAGGGGGAGATTGTGGCACTGGTCCACAGTCATCCCGGTGGGCTGCCCTGGCTGAGCGAGGCTGACCGGCGGCTGCAGATAAAAAGCGCACTGCCCTGGTGGCTGGTCTGCCGGGGGGCGATTCACAAGTTCCGCTGTGTGCCGCATCTCACCGGGCGGCGCTTTGAGCACGGGGTGACGGACTGTTACACCCTGTTCCGGGATGCATACCATCTGGCGGGGACTGAAATGCCGGATTTTCATCGCGAGGATGACTGGTGGCGCCACGGTCAGAACCTTTACCTGGACAATATGGCGGTCACCGGCTTTTACCGGGTGCCCCTGTCCTCTGCACAGGCGGGCGATATTCTGCTGTGCTGCTTTGGTGCTTCGGTACCGAACCATGCCGCCATTTACTGCGGCAACGGTGAGCTGCTTCACCATCTGCCTGAACAACTGAGTAAACGGGAGAGGTATTCCGAAAAATGGCAACGACGAACGCATTCTGTCTGGCGTCACCGCCACTGGCACGCATCTGCCTTCACGGGGATTTGCAACGATTTGGCCGCCGCCTCAGCCTGTATGTGAACACGGCAGCGGAAGCCATTCGCGCCCTGTCGATGCAGATGCCGGGCTTTCGCCGTCAGATGAACGAAGGCTGGTACCAGATACGTATTGCCGGTGATGACACGGCACCGGAGGCGGTGTATGCCCGTCTTCACGAACAGCTGGGTGAGGGAACGGTCATCCACATTGTGCCGCGACTGGCCGGGGCCGGAAAGGGTGGACTGCAGATTGTGCTGGGGGCGGCAGCCATCGTGGGCTCTTTCTTCACGGCCGGAGGCTCGATGGCGTTATGGGGTACAGCCCTGAGTGCCGGTGGTTTTTCTGCCACCACGATGCTGTTTTCACTTGGAGCCAGCATGATTCTGGGCGGTGTGGCCCAGATGCTGGCCCTGAAGGCAAAAACACCGGATTACCGCGCAACGGATAACGGCAGACAGAACACGTACTTTTCCTCGCTGGATAACATGATTGCCCAGGGGAACCCGATGCCGGTGCCTTACGGGGAAATGCTGGTTGGCTCCCGCCGTATATCCCAGGACATCAGCACCCGTGATGAAGGCGGGGGCGGAAAGGTCGTGGTTATCGGGCGACAGGGATAAAACATAAAAAAATCCCGCAGTGATCGCGGAGCTGCGGGGACAGACAAATGAAGATCAATGTGAAGGAGTTGTTTTTGTTACTCGGGCAAAAAAAACACTAACGCAGCGAAATTATACGCGCCACAGTCAGTGTGTGAAAATGTGAAGATATTCAGAATTTTTATGCCATTACCGGTTTTAACCAACAGGATTATCGGTGGGCATGAAAGAAAACCCCGGTATCTGCTGATACCGGGGTTTCTCTTTAGCATGGCAGAAATGTGTTTCATGCTTTTCGGGCGAAGGATATCCGACTTCTGTACGGAATGGCAAGTGGCGGTTAATTTATTCAGGGGAAGGCTGTATGGGAAAAGGTGGCGGTAAGGCACACACGCCTCGTGAGGCGAAGGATAATCTCAAATCCACGCAGATGATGAGTGTGATTGATGCGATTGGTGAGGGACCGATAGAAGGTCCGGTGAAGGGACTGCAGAGTATTCTGGTGAACAAAACCCCGCTGACGGACACGGACGGTAATCCCGTGATACACGGTGTGACCGCGGTCTGGCGTGCCGGGGAGCAGGAGCAGACACCACCGGAAGGCTTTGAGTCCTCCGGCTCTGAAACTGTACTGGGTGTCGAAGTGACCAGGGCAAAACCGGTAACACGCACCATTACGTCAGCGAACATTGACCGCCTGCGGGTGACCTTCGGGGTGCAGTCACTGGTGGAGACCTCAAAGGGTGACCGTAACCCGGCAACCGTCCGCCTGCTGATTCAGTTACAGCGTAACGGTAACTGGGTGACAGAAAAGGACGTCACCATTAACGGCAAGACCACCTCACAGTTCCTGGCCTCGGTGATTCTGGATAATCTGCCTCCCCGGCCCTTTAACATCCGGATGGTCAGGGAGACGGCGGACAGCACCACGGACCAGCTGCAGAATAAGACGCTGTGGTCGTCATACACCGAAATCA
>ERZ773218.2350-NODE-2350-length-14996-cov-3.880999_pt1 | contig 14996 bp, 10 predicted proteins | sample MGYA00580527_ERZ773218 | MGnify/ENA primary metagenome ERZ773218 (study PRJEB29015, sample SAMEA2737763) | human gut metagenome | biome: human gut; feature: human-associated habitat; material: faeces | place: China | collected 2012 ...
TTCCTGTAGGTTTCTTCACTTATCCTATCAGCCAGGCAGCGGACATCACAGCATTCCGTGCAACAACTGTCCCTGTGGGTGAAGACCAGGAACCAATGCTTGAACAGGCTCGTGAAATCGTTCGCCGTTTCAACTATATATATGGTGAGACATTGGTAGAACCGGAAATCCTGTTGCCGGACAATGCAGCCTGCCTGCGTCTTCCGGGAACTGACGGTAAAGCTAAAATGAGTAAATCACTCGGAAACTGTATCTACCTTTCGGAAGAACCGGAAGAAATCCAGAAGAAGATCATGAGTATGTATACCGATCCGGGACATCTCCGTGTACAAGACCCGGGAAAGATTGAAGGTAACACCGTATTCACTTACCTTGACGCCTTCTGCCTCCCCGAACATTTCGAACGCTACTTACCGGATTATCCGAATCTGGCAGAATTGAAAGCACATTATCAACGCGGCGGACTGGGCGACGTAAAAGTGAAACGTTTCCTGAATTCTATTATGCAAGAAATACTCGAACCGATTCGTAATCGTCGTAAAGAGTTCAGCAAAGATATTCCGGCTATCTATGACATGCTTCAGCAAGGATGCGAAGTAGCCAGAGCTGCTGCTGCCGAGACTTTGGCAGATGTGAAAAAAGCAATGAAGATTAATTATTTCGATGACAAGGAGTTAATCGAGGAACAGGTAAAACGTTTCTCACAGGAATAAGGAAGTTTGCATAAAAACGTATCATATAAAGTAAAGGCTGCCTACTCTAAGAAAGAATGGCAGCCTTTATTATAATATATAATTTAAGATTTAGCTAACTTCATCTTCATCATTCTTGAATAATACATCCTTTAATTTCTGATAAAGGAATGAAAGTATCAGTAATATCAGTCCGAGAATGATGAATACAATGATCTTACCGATAGTAGGCATTGCCCACAAATCATCAAATACAAGTTTAAGCAGAACGATTCCAAAAGTCGAAAGGCTTATCATGCGCATGACTTTCTGATGCAAACGCATCCCTAGTCCCATCTGAACAAATCCGGCAATACTTAATGAAAGCGAAAGTCCGGCACTGAAATCATCCACTCCTACCTGCCAGAGGAAAGAGCGTACCATTGTCACCCAAAGAAGAGTGACCAGAATATTGAGATAAATAGTGAAACGACTCTTGATGCCGATTAATAGATAGTATTGGCGTGCCACATAGCATATATTCGCTATTACAAATGCTGCCGTGAACCATCGTAGTACAACAGGCACAAAAGCCATGTTCTCCCATTGATCTCCCCATATATTTATGATATATACAAGCGTATTTATCCCAATAGCTAACATATAGAAAGTCAGACATTGGGTGATCGGGAATCGTTTTCTAAAAGAATAACAAACACTCGAAATGGCAATGGCAGTAAACAAGAACATTGCTCCGCTCCTCGTAGCTCCCTCAAAATGCAGGTGAAACTCCATCATAAATGTATAATAAAGTATGGCTACAGAGACAAAAAGCATGAAAGGATTCCAGAAACCATATTCCAGTTGACGGGCTGTAGAGAAGAATGGTCTATAATACCCCATCAACAGAGCAAATGCTCCCATAGCCAGCCCTACAAACAAAGAGGTGGCAAATGAACTGTTCAGGAAAATAGTGCTGACAGCATGATGCTCATGCATTACTACATTATATATATCCATCAGGTAAGAAATAAAGGTGAGTCCCACCAGTATCTTTGCCGCATATTCATATACCCGGATTCTCGACTTGATATAAAGCCATAATAATAACACCATTTCTGACGCCCAAACTAATGTTATACAGTTTCCATCCAACTGAATCGGAACGGTAATAGAGACAAATGTCAACACAAGCCCCAGAGTGGTATACACCAGGAATTTATAGTCTTTCCGGCTCTTCCATAACCAAAGCACCAGTCCTAAATTAACAAGAGCAATGAACAGGCTCAACAAACCGCTTGCTTTGAAAGACCATCCCATATTCCGCAAGAACAAAGCTCCCGAAAGCAGATAAATAAAGTTATTCGTTATAATGACGAATACCAGCCCCCGACTCATTGTTCGCATATCTTCCCCACGAAGAATAGAGAACACCGGAAGTAGAAAGATAAAATAAAACAGAGTGGTAAACAAAAACAAGTGCCCCGAAATAACTGTAGAACTGGAGGTATAGCTAAATAAAAGAAAGATTCCCATTATCAGCCAGGTAAAGACAAATGAGATCATCGGAAGCTCACCCCACTTCTTATAAATGGAAAGTCCGAACATACCGAGATTCAGGATACTTACATAAGTGAACAGTACCAGATAACTTCCCTCTCCACTGCTTACGATGAAAGGTGCAAGAAATCCTCCGACAAGTGAAATGATGGCCAGTTCGCGCCGATTGTATACCACAGACAAAACAGACATAAATACAGTGACGCCTATCAGAATGATAAACGCCATAGTCTGCGAGAAGATATGATAATAATGGAATGCAATGGCAACCGTAAGATAGAATACAGCAAAAGCACCACCCGCAAGCAACGAGCTAAATGTACGATACTTCTTTTGCAACCGTTCGGCAACGACCAGCAATACAGCTCCCGTCAGAAAACCAAGTACGGTACGGAAAGTCTCATTGATCCAATTCTTATCAATAGCATACTTCACAAAGAAGCCTACACCGATGACGAATATTAGGATACCGATCTTTCCGAAGAGATTCTCACCGATGAACTTCTCATAGTTCACTTGTTTCTTTTGTTTCGGAACAGCCTCAACACAAACATCTTCCAGTTCTGTTTCAACCGTCTTTTCACGTGTTCCTTCCAGTGCCTCACGGATAACTGTTTCAACAAACGGCTTCTGTTTTTCCGGTACAGTTTCTTTTTGCTGTTTAGTCTCTAGTGTCGAAGTTTTTTCTATTATTTGAGGTGATGCAGAGATATCTTCGTTTTCCTTTTTCAATGCTTCTCCTTCAAGCTTTACCTTTTCAGTAACCCCTCTTTGCTGAACTTTGAGATAATCATCCATCCGTTTTTTTATCTCGTTCAGTTCTCTTTCTATCTTCCCAAAACGATTATCCAGCCTACTCAATAAAACAAAAAACATAATTAAAACGAGTAGTGCGTATACGGTATTTATATCGTCCATAATATTTTAGATTTGAGTTCCATATCACAAATATATAAAATATTGCTACACAGAGCGATTATTCCAGTAAGAATGATTCAAATCAAGAGTGAATTAACAGAGATTCAAGCCCTTTCACTTTGCTTTGTATGTAATTTCATTATAGCTAATCAGAATATCATTATAGCTAAAAGGAAGATGCTAATAGCAAAAACAAATATGCTAATAGATTATTTTTTTCATTGGGATGATTAAAAAAAACATTGCAGTGTTTGCCACAATTAATGCAATGATTTTAGAAAGCACTGTAATGACATTTTTTCGATATGTAATGTGATGAATACGGTAATGAGAAGCCCTCCCTTCACCCGCAAACAGTTTATTCATCGAGAGTTCAGAAGAAAGGTGAAGAGGATTGAAAAAATAGCTATTTGCAGGGGAAGTGTGGAGTACCTCTTATTCCCCCTCTAAAGCGTAGCTTTAGGTAGGCAAAAGCTATGCTTTACGTTCCCTAAAGCTATGCTTCTTCAAGGTAAAACAACCTACATTTATAATCAGTGTAAGCGCTTCCATATACCTCAAACTCATAATCAAAAGCCCAGGCAAGTATTAATGGTCCTAAAATAAGAAAAGAAAAGGCAGCTGAAAGCGAAAATACCTTATTTCAGGATTCGCTTTCAGCCGCCTTCTCTCTTTCAGCAGGCGATCACAAAGAATCGCCGAATACTGAAATTATATGATTACTGTGCTGATTCGACCAATACTACACGGTTCAGAATCGGTTGACCGAATTTGTCAACACCACCACCGGCTGCAACTTTCAATCTATCGGCAGAGATGCCATACTTCTTAACGAGCAGGTCTTTAACAACTTGTGCACGTTCCAAACTCAACTTCTGGTTGAAAGCCGGAGTACCTGTTGCAGAGTCTGCATATCCGTTGATTGTGTATGTAGCGTTCGGAGATTCTTTTATCTTGCTGGCAAGATATGACAAGTTCATTTCTTCCTGCGGAGACAATTTATCAGAACCGATCTTGAAGAATACAGTACGTGGAGCAATATTAGTATCTGTTATAACAACTTCTTCAGTATCTTCTACTTCAACCGGTTGTTGTGCATTTGCCAACTGCTGTTGTAATTGCATATTAGCTGCTGCCATTGCATTCATCTGGTTACGCATCTGGTTTAATTCAAGTTCAGAGATAATCTGTGGAACCGGACGTTGGAATCCGCGAGTCGGGAAATAATAAGTCACCCCGATGGTAGCACCTAAAATACCATCATAATCGGGTTTACCTCCATGTTCTCCGTCAAACTTGCCTTCCAGACCTGTTGCACTCAATTCCAGATTCAAGTCAACAGCATTCGACAAACGGAAGCGGTTGATAATACCTGCATTGAAAGTAGCGGAGTTAGTGTGAGGACGAGAATAAGCATGAGCCCAACCGGCACCAATATAAGGGATAATTTCATATACACGGTTCGGATTGTATCCACCGAAAAGTGCATTCAGGTTAATCATCAAATCACCATGCAAGTTCATGTAGTCCCATCTTTGTTTGTAAGAACCATCTTCTCTCGGACCGCCAACCACATAATTAGCATTTTCGCTGGTGGTAAATCCTTTGGCTTGTAATCCGCTGTACTGCAAACGCAATCCGAATCCCGGAGTTACCCATTTACCAACAGACACGTTAAATGTGGGAGCAACACGATCTCTGAACTTACCGATATGGTCATTGTTTCCATACAATACCTGGGCACCTCCTCCTACAGAGAAGAACCAGTTACTCCAGAAAGGATTAGTTATTACTTGATATTTATCTTGCACCTGAATCACTTCGTATTCAGTTACAGTCATTGTCTGCTGCGCAGAAGCGACAGACGCAACGCCGGCAAATGCCAGCAACATCAGAATCTTTTTCATATACCTAATAGTTAAGTGGTTATTTAAATCTTTTTCTTTGTTGAACTATTTAAATAACACGAACTGAACTAAAAGGTTTTAGGAAAAGATGAATTTATTTGTTTTATTTGAATAATCTTTCGATGTCCTCCTCCTTAATGGTTGTCAAAACGGTTTTCCCATCGGGTGTGTAATTCGGTGAGGGACAGGCAAAAAGGTTGTCTACAAGGCTTACCATTTCTTCATTACTCAACACCTGTCCGTAGACAATAGCCGCTGCCCGCGCCAATGTTAATGCCAGAATATTTTGGATTTCTTCCTTAACGTCATTCCCTTTTTCCATCGCTGTATGTAGCATATTACGCACCAGTTCGACCGGATTCAGTCCTTCAATACCCGAAGGGATGCCATTGATGGCATAGCTACCGCCTCCCAGATTGCTCAAATCGAAGCCGACTGCCGACAAATCATCCATAATGCTTTGAAGAACAGCAGCTTCTGAAGCCGGTAATTGTAATATTTCCGGGAAGAGAACGCCTTGAGATACTCCCTGTTTCTGTTGAATCTGTACCATATAGCGATCAAAAAGCACCCGTATATGTGCCCGGTGTTGATCGATTAGCATCAGACCCGATTTAACTGAAGTCAAAATAAACCGCCCTTTAAACTGCAAATGCTGATTTCCTTTTTCCATCACCGGTTCGTTGGCATACAAAGTAGAAGAAGCGGCGGATGTCACCGTCTCTATCTTTTCTTCCACGAAGGCCGGTTCGCCTCCAATAGAAGAATCCTCCCAATCCATTTCGGGTTCCGGCTGCGGATTATTCATCTTACTGGCTTTTGTCAGCCCTCCGTACAAATCCTCCCATTCTACTTTCGAACGACTATACGATCCGCCACCACCGCCACCGGCAGAGACTTTAAACGGATTATAATCTGTATTATAATGTACCTTCGGAGGTTCGGAAGATATCTTTTCCTCAAATGCCGGAATATCAGGCATATCCTCCGTATCAAAATCAATGGAAGGGATAGCACTGAACTTACCCAACGATTCCTTAACGGATGCTGAAAGTATCTGCCAGATGGCCTGCTCATTCTCAAACTTGATCTCGGTCTTTGTCGGGTGAATATTCACATCAATATTAGCCGGATCTACATCAAAATAGATAAAATAGGAAATCTGTTCACCGGCGGGAATCAACTGCTCATAAGCCTCCATGACTGCCTTATGAAAATAAGGATGGCGCATATAACGTCCGTTGACAAAGAAATACTGATGGGCTCCTTTCTTACGGGCAGTCTCCGGTTTGGCTACGTATCCGGAGATTTTCACCATGGTAGTGTTCACGTCTATATTCAGTAATTGCTGGTTGAGCTTCTTACCGAAAATAGCAAGAATACGCTGGCGTAACTGTGATACCGGAAGATTGAACAGTTCCGAATCATTACTATAAAGCGAAAAGGCAACTTCCGGATGCACCAAAGCGATACGCTCAAATTCGGCAAGGATGTTGCTCAATTCAGTGGAATTAGCCTTCAAAAATTTACGACGGGCAGGCACATTAAAGAACAGGTTCTTTACAGAGAAGTTACTTCCTTTAGAACAGGATATAGCCTCCTGGCTCTCCACTTGAGAACCCGCAATCACCAGTTTCGTTCCCAGTTCTTCCGATTCCGGACGCGTCTTCAGTTCTACCTGCGCCACTGCTGCGATGGATGCCAATGCTTCCCCACGAAATCCCATGGTACGCAAAGCAAACAAGTCCGCAGCTTCCCGTATCTTGGAAGTAGCATGCCGCTCAAAAGAGAGACGGGCATCCGTTTCGGACATTCCTTTTCCATCATCAATCACCTGAATACAGGTTTTACCCGCATCAGTCACTAACACATGTATATTTTGCGCATCTGCATCAATCGCATTCTCCACTAGCTCCTTGATAACAGATGCCGGACGTTGTATCACTTCACCGGCAGCAATCTGGTTAGCTACCGAATCAGGTAACAAATGAATGATATCGCTCATACTTCGTAAATTAACAATTAAAAACTCCAGCTTCCTGTTGCTAAATAATGCCACAGATAGAGAAGGAAGGCAATGATTATCAGTATGATTCCGAAAGAAACCGGTTTGCGGCCACTTGCTTTTCTTCTTTTCAAATGTGTAGTACCTTCGACGAATTTACCGCGAATATCTTCCGGATTAAATTCTTTCTCCGGCAGCATCCCCAAGTCACGTTTGGCGTTCTCCTCCATCTTAGCGAGCTTTTCTTTCCGCTCGTCTACATAAATGTATTGATGATTAAAGCCCCGGGGCTTTCTCATTGAGTTAAACATTCCCATACTACTTCATATTTATTAAGTTTCGCTTTTCTGTCTTTGGTCGCCGGTCGGTAGTCGGCTTCAATGTTTCTCCCGCACGCTTGCTGCGCCAGTTGAAAATATCGTCCTTATTTAGCGGACGGACATAGTCGAACCAGGCAAAAGTGGGAAGACGCAGTTTATCAGGCGGTATCTGGTCCATCGGATACATCGTTCCGTTGGATTTACCGATAAAAAGTCCTTTTTCCATTCTCTTATCCTTCATATAAAGATGCAGCATACTACCTTCCAAACAATTAAATCCGGTCATCGTACTGTCTTTCTCTTCAGGATAAAAAGCTGTCAGCACATTACCGATCACTTCAATATGGCGCATATCTCCATTAACGAAATAGGCTTTCATCTCCTTGCCGGACACTTGATTATAGTGAATAGAGTCTTTCATCTCCACTGTCAACGCCTGGTTGATAATGTGCGCCCAGTCAATCGTGCTGTCATTCATATAAATCTTGATCTGCTCACCAAGCAGTTGCTGTCCGTCATTCCAAAGAATAGGGTCAGTATACATGGTCATACAAGAATCTTTCGAATTATAGACCAGTGAGTCACATACTCCCTGAACATCTGTACGATACATACGTACTTTATGGTAAGCCTTCATCAACCGGTACAAAGAATCGGTATTCAGATTATAGGACACCATCTGCAAAGTATCCCCATGCATATAAAGACTGTCTCCCTGTGAATAATCGATAGCAACAGCACGTTTTGTTGCAAACGCAGAGTCCGTCAATTCATTATAGAAACAATAATCGCCCGTCAGCATATTCTTATTGATGGAGTCTGTCATCTTCACATTATCGAATGCTTCTCCGTAACCGATTACCCGGTCATAGAACAGACTGTCGCCTACAAGTTTCTTCCCCTGATTGGTCAGGACCGAACGGTCCAACAATTCCGCTTGTTCGGTCAATGTGTTATAGAATCCCCGTTCCGAATAGATATGATTATTATCACTGACAATATTGGAAGGTCCGAGAATCACTGCTATTTTGTTTTCGGTATTATACCTCAATGTATCGGAGGTCAACACAAACTTAGGGTTCACCAACTTCACATCATGGTTGAATACCGACTGTTTTGTTGCAGGGCTATATTCGCCCCAGTCAGAAGTCAGTACATTCTCTTCATCCATCAAAGTTCCCCCCTCGAAATAATATCCGAGATCGTAGAGACGGTCGTAGTTCAAGCTGTCCGTCAGCAGGGTCGTGTTCCGGTTAATCATCTTCACGTTTTCACGAAGTTGCGCAATTTGCGTCATTCCGTCATAATAAAGATAATCACCATAGATGAACAAGGTATCTCCCTGTTCCATACGCACATTGCTGAAGGCTTCTACGGAGTTGGTTTTCTCAAAAATCAGTGCACTGTCACAGTACATATACATACTGTCATGGCGCAACTTCACGTTACCAATCAACACCTGCACATCCGGACGTGCCAGCTTATCCGCCTGTCCTTCGTCAGCATGGAGCAAGTAAACTTTGGTCTTTTTATTCTCCGGTTGCTTCTTGTTGTCCGATTGTTTCTTATTACCCGCCGACGTTTTGGTTTTGGGAGCCGTCTTAGACGTATCCGCAGTCGATTTTGTCGAAGTCCCTGCCGTGGGTTTCTGTCCCGTCGGCCTCACTTGTGCCACAAGACATACACCAAACAGGCATAGAAAGCCTATAAGGAGCCATCTATGCCTGTCTTGTTGTTTATTTTTCTTATTCTTTTTCAGCATATAAAGTCAAAGCAAGGTTATATCAGTCATTCTTGACCCAACCCGGATACTTGAAGTCACACTTCTGCCAGTTTTCGTTGATGCGTACATAAGTGTGTTTTTGCTTGTTCAGAATCCATTTCTGCAACACCTCTTCGCGACGCTTATCCATTACGATTTCTTTCAGATCCTGATAGTCTTCCGCGATGGTTGCTTTATGACCATTGATTTTAGTTTTCAATTTCACGATAGCGCATACTTCTTTTCCATCTTTCTCATTAATCATTGTAAAAGCTTTGGAAATCTCGCCAACATTCATCTTATCCACTACCTTAGCAACGTCTTGAGGAAGATCCTGCATCTGGAACTTAGAAGTAGTGATACCTGAATGTTCATTGATGTTCACCATGATACCGTGATTGTTGCGGGTATCCTTATCTTGTGAGATAACGGCAGCGGCATCATCAAATGTGAATTTGTTAGCACGAATATCATCTGCAATAGAATCCAGACGGGCACAAGCCTCGGTCAGTTCTTTTTCCGAGACTTTCGGACGCAACAGGATATGGCGGGTATTAACACGGTCACCACGCTTCTCAATCAACTGGATAATATGGAAACCAAATTCCGATTCTACAATTTTGGAAACTTTCTTCGGGTCCTGCAAGCTGAATGCCACATTCGCATAAGCGGGGTCCATCATACCACGTCCCATAAATCCACATTCACCACCTTTAATGGCAGAAGCCTTATCTTCAGAATACAAACGGGCCAATGTAGAGAAGTCGATTTCTCCTTTTGTCACACGATCCGTATAATCACGCAGTGTCCTCTTTACATCCTCGATTTCCGAAACGGGTATTTTGGGTTGCAAAGTAATAATCTGCACTTCCACCTGTGTAGGAATGTAAGGGATACTATCCTGTGGAAGATCTTTGAAGTAACGGCGTACTTCTGCCGGAGTCACTTTGATATCTCCTGCCAGTTTCTGCTGCATCTTCTGAACCGTCAATCCGTCACGTGCATTATCACGCAAAGTTTCACGAATCTGGGTGGATGTTTTATTGAAATACTCCTCCATTTTCTCTCTGGAACCGATCTGCTGGATGTACATATTGGTCATCATATCCACACGCTGGATGATTTCCGCTTCGGAAACCTCGATACTGTCCAACTTTGCCTGATGCAGGAATAACTTCTGCACAGCAATCTCTTCAGGAATTACACAATAAGGATCGCCTTCGAATCTGCGTCCATTATACAAGGCATCCATACGGGCCTCTTCTACATCTGATTTTAAAATAGCTTCGTCACCTACTACCCAAACTACTTCATCAACCACATTATCTTGTGCATAGGTTGCCACATTAGCAAATATTGCCAGGACAAGGGTAACAACAAATCTAAAGTTCACAAACTTCTTCATTCTTTGTATTTAATAATTATATATAATCTTCTTCTTACTTACCGCCTGCTGATACAAGTCGTTCTTTACCTGTTCCATAAAGCTCACCCGTTTCTGATTTACCAGTAAGTCTTTCACTTCCGAGCGGGCAAATTCATACGGTTTCTCCTCACCAACTCCGCGATAATCGCTCACATTCAGGAAATAATAAAATGCCGTATCTTTCAATTCTACCTGACGGTGTTTGTTTACATATTCTTCCGGTGTATCTACTTTTAACGGAATCATGTCGAGTATATCTGTCACGGAGACCCATTTGTCATAGAAATATTCATATTTCACCGCATTTTGCAAACTGTATTTTTCCAGACTCTCTACTGCATCCTGCTTCTCTGTCTTATACCATCTGCGGACATTATTCAACTGGGGAGCCGTTAACGGCACTTTGATAAACAATCCCTTAATCAACGGATTCTCCAGCTTAAACAATTCTTTGTTTTTCTCATAATAATCTGCAATTTCCTGTTCCGGAATATCATTTATCAACTTCTGATTAATCAGTTCCTGCTGATAAGTATGCATAATCAACGCTTTCCGGTAGTTCTCCACCAGCTTGTCAATCTCACCACTGTTGGGAATATTGCTTTTCGCCTTCTCATACAACAGCACTTCTTCCGCCCAGTTGCGTATGTAATGCTCTGCAAACAACAGGCTGTCATCCTTCGACAGCCCCGCAGGAAGTACCGCTTGCAAATCTTCATGGTAAAGGAAGTTGCCATCCAATTCCACTAACGGTGTTCGCCCTCCATGATCGTGCTGTTCCTTGCATGATCCACAGACAAGAAGAATTAAAAGCCCCAAACAGATTGTTCGCATTACCAACTGATATTTACTGTTTTTAAGGTACGAAGATACTGCTTTAATCGGTTGCATCAGTGATTATTAACGGTTTTTAAAACCTCTTGGTTTATTTCAACCTTAGCCGAAGAGCGTAAACGGTCCACCCAACGGCCATCCAAGTAGGTCTGATAATCCGCAACCAGCCTGTCTTTTACTTCCTGATAGTCATCCGGCCCTTTCACTTTCTTGCCCAACACAGCAGTAAAAGGAAATGACACCAAAGGCGTTGCATCCTTACCCTTAAACACCAAATCATCAACATACGCATTGTCACCGGGAGCAAACACACCCTGTTCGACTTGTATCTGCGGTTGCGCACCGGCATTAAAAGTCAAGCGTATGGCATCTTTCCATTCTTCTTCCGGCAAGCTTTTCAAGAACTTACGCGCCTGCTTGACAACACGTTTACTCACGCCATGCAGGACAATTCCTCTATATCTCCGTTCTTCCCACTGATAATCGGACCGATGCTTCTCAAAATAGGCTTTTAAACCGGCTTCATCCGTCGCAGCCCGTTTACGGATTTCCTTGTCTATGATTTTCTTCAACTGCTTTACGACTTCCGCGCTTTGTTACATTCCCTTTTTCCTGATTGTTGCTTCCTACTATCTCGACAGGCGCTTGGTCTCAAATGACATCGTTTTGCTTGTGCAGGAGCCCCATCCCGATGCTCCTGAGGCTTTGGGTTCTTTTACTGCTGCTCGTAGAATCCGCGGAGAGGCGCGATAAAAATGAAAATTAGCATCGTTTTGCCCGTATACAATCAAGAGCGTTTTTTACAAGATGCGCTCGAGAGCGTTGGGGCACAATCCTATTCGGACATTGAAATCGTTGTGGTAAATGATGGATCAACCGATTCTAGCCTTCGCATTGCTACGGAATATGCGAAAAGTGATCCCAGGGTCAAGATTGTTAGCCAGGAAAACGGAGGCCTCTTAGCGGCAAACGTTACTGGAATAAAGACTGCTACCGGCGATTATGTCTGTTTCTTTGACCCAGATGATCGAATTGGTCCGAATTTCATCGCTTCTTTCGTTAGCGAAATTGACGATAATCTTGACTTCGTTGCGAGAGGCATTACCTATCAGTATCCTGATCGTTCGATTGATTTTCCTCTTAAGGAAGACCACGTCTTTGCCTGTGACGAGCTGAGGGCTCTTTCCAAGAACTATATACTTGATTCTGCCATGTCGATGGACAACATCATCTTCGTTGCACGCTGGAACAAGGCTTATAGAACAGCCTTACTTAAGTCCTTTGTTGACGAGTATGCCAAGTGCTGCGACGTTTCCCTTGGAGAGGATTCCGTTTTCACGTATCTGCTTCTTCGTCATGCGAAAAATGGAAAATCCTGTGTTTCTCCTAGTTCCTATTGCTACGTTCAACACGATGAGTCTATGACGCATGCAGTCGACCCTGAGAAGTTGCTCGAGAAGTGCAACACCACCTTCGAGCGTTTCTCTCGCATCATAGGAAATTACGATGGAGACCTGACACCTGCTCGGCTTCTGTATTGCGCCCAACTTACCGGAGGCGTTGCCAATGCGGTTGACGCTGAACTTCCCGAAGCTGCGGGTTTTTACGAACGAATTATTGCAAGCGAACGGTTCCAGGACGCCATCGCCTGCGCTCATAGACTTACGGCCGGTAAGAACATCAATGTCGAGTTGCTCTATCGTAGGGTTCCATATCGCCTCTATCGGTTTGCAAGGAGGGCATATTTAGTTCTAAAGAAATAAGCCGGCTGTTCATTTTTGAAATTGGATAACTAAATGTCACGATCAATTAAGCGTAACTTCGTTTGGAATGCTTCGTACCAGATCCTTCTCATTATCGCCCCATTGATAACGATCCCCTATGTTTCCCGAGTTCTAGGGGCGACGCAGGTTGGTGTCTATTCCTATACCTATTCGATTACATACTATTTTGTTCTCTTCGCGACTCTGGGTATGGGTCAGTATGGTGTGCGACTAATTGCTCAAGCGGGTGATGATAGGGAGGAGAGGTCGCGCAGGTTCTGGTCTGCCTGGGCCGCGCAGCTGTGCATCGCTGTGCCCATATGCCTTACCTATGCGGTGTATGTCTTTATTGCCCCTGCTGGTGGCGCTCTTGTTGCGTTGATTTGGGGATTCTGGGTCTTAGCTGCAGCGCTTGATGTCTCTTGGCTGTTTTTCGGGGTCGAGGAGTTCAGGATGCCTACGATCCGGAACTTCATCACGAAGATTGCCGGGATAGGCATAATCCTCTTATTTTGCAAATCAGAAAGCGATTTGTGGGCCTACGTCTTAGGTATTTCTCTCGCATATTTTGCAAACGCTATCCTCATCCTTCCGTTTGTGGGTCGCTTTGTTGACTTCTGCAAACCCCGTTGGACGGATGTATCCAAGCATTTTCTCCCCAATTTGAGGCTGTTTGCCCCCGTTGTCGCAATGAGCCTCTATATGTCTTTTGATAAGATCCTTCTTGGTTCGATTTCTGGCATGGAGCAGGCTGGCTATTTTGAATATGCGGATAAGATTGCGAGGATGCCTCTCACGATTGTTACCGCTCTTTGCACCGTTATGCTTCCGCATATGACCGCTAAGCTTGCCGCTGGTGAGAGATCCGAGGCTGTGGGGATACTTGGAAAGTCGATTTGGCTCGTCCTAGGGGCTGCGATTGGGGTAGCGTTTGGAATTGCCGCCGTCTCGCCGGAGCTTGTTCCCGTGTTTCTCGGCCCTGGCTATGAGGCGTGTCTTTTCGTTATTCCCGTCGTTGCTATTGCTCTTCCATTTATCTCTGCCAGCAACGTTATCGGAATGCAATACATGCTTCCAACATGTTCGGATAAGGCCTATACGCGAAGCGTCTGGATGGGCGCTATCGTTAACGTCGCAACTTGCCTTGTCTTGCTTCGCCCTTTAGGGGCTTTAGGTGCTGCCTTGGCAACAGTGCTGACGGAAGCCTCTGTGCTCGCGTTTCAGTGTTGGAAGGTTCGGAAAGACCTTCCTTTGGGCGAGTATGCCATAAGCGCGATTCCATTCTTGGTACTCGGCTCTATAATGACCTCTTTGCTTCGACTTGCAGTTGGTGTCTTGGAGCCTATTCTTGGCATGGGCTGGGTTCTTTTGATTGTTGAGATTTTGCTTGCGGTGGTGATTTACGGACTACTCGTTTTGGCATGGGCTCGCAAGTGCGGAAAGCTCGATCTAATTCTTTCTCTTTTGAAGAGGAATTAGCTCTATTCTGCCCCCGCGACGAACCTCTGGTTCTCGCCCCGGCCGCACGCCCAGAGCAGCATCCTGCTGCCCCGCGACCACGCGCCGCACATGTCCGCGGTGAGCGAGTGGTCCGATGCCGGCTGGATCCTGAGGGTGCCGTCCCCGTTGGCCGTGACGTCCCACAGCTGGGCGGCCGATCCGTCGGGCTCCTCCATGGTGACCGGGCCGTTGAGCTCGAGCGCGCGGGCCGTGAGCGCCTTCCCGCTCGACTTGTCGGTTATCGTGTACGAGCCGCTCCCCGCGTCGCGCTCGAATGTTAGCGTCAATCTATTTTTCACCAGTTTCGCTAAACAGGCGCGCCGTTCGCGC
>ERZ773218.2382-NODE-2382-length-14759-cov-6.699402_pt1 | contig 14759 bp, 10 predicted proteins | sample MGYA00580527_ERZ773218 | MGnify/ENA primary metagenome ERZ773218 (study PRJEB29015, sample SAMEA2737763) | human gut metagenome | biome: human gut; feature: human-associated habitat; material: faeces | place: China | collected 2012 ...
CGCTGCCCGGCCGGGCAGCGGCTTTTTCTCATTTTTTCTTCTTTTTGTTTTTCTGCTCGGCGAGCGCCGCATCGGACGGGCCGGTCTCGGTCTTGCTCTCGCCGCCGCCGATGTGGTCGACGATCAGGATCATGGCGCCGAGCAGCGCCGGCACGAGATAGCCGATGAACATCGCGGCGCTGCTGGTCATGTCGCCGCGGACGATGCCAACGACCACGCTGATGACGCCGAGAATGATGAGGAAAATACCCATGAACTTCGTTCTGGACATGGTGAAAACTCCTTCTCCGGTTGGATTTCCGGTACGCTTACTGTGCGCAGTACCGGGTGAGAATGGTGGCGGTCTGCGCGCGGGTGGCATTGCCGCGCGGCTGCAGATAGAGGGACTTCCCCAGGGTGATGCCGGCGATGAGCTTTTGCCCGACGGCCCAGCGCATGGCGTCCACGGCCCAGTCATTCACGCTGCCCGCGTCGGCAAAACCGCTCAGGTCTGCGGAGGCTTTGGCCTTGTCCGGGGCGGCCGTTTTCGTGTAGCGGAAGAGGATCGTGGCCATCTGCTCGCGCGTGACGTTGTTTATCGGGTCGAACGTGGTGTCGGACGTGCCGGTGACGATGCCGTTCTGATAGGCCCAGAGGACGGCGGCGGAATACCACTCGTCGGTCCTCACGTCCGTGAACGGCGTCTTGCCGCTGACGCTCGGGCTGCGGTTCATGCGGTAGAGCACGGTCACGAGCATACCGCGCGTCATGGTGATGTTCGGGCTGAACTCGGTGGGGGACGTGCCGAGCATCAGGTTGTGGCTGCTGGCATAGAGCGCTGCGTCGAAGTACCAGCTGCCGGCGACGACATCCGTAAACGGGGACTTGGGCAGGGTGCTCATATCGAGCGAGAACGAGACGGTGAGCGACACGGCGCTGCTGCCGGTGGCGTAGGTGTAGCTCGGCTTTTCGACGGCGGCGCTGTAGCGCGCGATGCCGGTCTCTTTGTCGTAGCTGGCGCCCTTGACGGCGGTGATGCTGCCGATGTTGTTCTTGCCGACGATCTGGCTGAGGTCAAACAGGCCCACGCCGTTTTCCGTGCCGGTGAGTGCGTAGCTGCCGGGCAGGGTCTGCACATGACCGGTGTCGGTCTCGGCGTCCTTGATGGGCAGGCCGGTCAGGTCGAGTGTGGCGAGCTGGTTGCCGCCGCAGTAGATTTCACTCAGGTGCGTGTTTTTCGACACGTCGAGCGCGGTGAGCTTGTTGTCCTCGCAGTTGAGCGCCACGAGCTCCGTGAAGTATTCGATGCCGGTCAGGTCGGCGATGCCGTAGTTGCTGCAGTTGAGCTCCGACACGTGGCGCAGCTCGAGCGCCGAGAGCCGGCTGTCGCCGTTGACGTCGGCGGTCTTGGCGAGCAGGGTGCGGAAGGCCGCATCCGGGAACGCCTTTTCATCGAGCGCGACGCCGGTCGTCAGTCCCTTCATCTCAAAATACACGGCCATGGACGGCAGGCCCTTGCGCCCGGTGTCGTACTGATAGGTGAAATAGTCCGGCGTCTTGGCATACACGGCCTTGCCGGTCTGCTTGTCGTAGTTTGCGTCCGGCACGCGCGCAACGCTGCCGATGTTGTTCTTGCCGACGATGGCGTCCAGGTACACGGTGCACTGCTGCCCGTCCGTGACGGCGCCGGTCTGCTCCGGCAGGTACTGCGGGCTGAGGATCGGGTTTGCGGTCTTGCCGTCGCCCTGCGCGGTGGCATTGAGTGCGGTGCAGCCGCTCAGGTCGAGCGCGGCGAGCGCATTGTCGCTGCAATCGAGCGACTCGAGCGCGGTGCAGCCTGTCAGTTCAAGCGCAGCCAGATCGTTGAGACTGCACGTGAGCACCTTGAGCGTTTTGTGTCCGCTCAGGTCGAGCGCGGTCAGGTGGTTGGCGCTGCACTCGAGCGTGGTCAGCTTTTCGGCGGCGGACACGTCGAGCGCGGTCAGTTTGTTATACGAGCACGCGACGGTTTTCAGCGCGGTGCAGCCCGTGAGATCGAGCGTCGTGAGCGCGCAGCTCGAGGCGTCGAGCGCCGTGAGCGCGGTGCAGCCGGCGAGCTTCAGGCTCTGCAGCTCGGTGCAGCTGGACACGTCGAGCTTTTCGAGCTTTGTCATGCCGCTCAGGTCGAGCGTTGTGATCTGGTTGCTGCACGCGATCAGTTCGTGCAGGTTCGTGAAGTGCTTGATGCCGGTCAGGTCGGCGACCTTTGTGATCTTCATTTCAAACAGGTCGATGCACTGCACGGCCGCACACTCGGCCGCGGAGAGCTTGTTGTCCTTGTTCGTGTCGCAGTAATCGGTCACGTACGTGCGCAGCGCCGCATCCGGGAAGTGCTCGGCATCGACCGGGATCTCGCCCGCGGCCATGGCCGGCACGCCCAGCGCCAGCAGCATCACGGCCGCCAGCAGCAGGCAAAACGCCTTTTTGAGATGTTTCATTGCGGTTCCTCCTGTAAAAATTCCAGAAAAACGCGGTATTTGTCATTGCCTTCATTGTATCAGGTCTGCCGCTGCGGGTCAATCTCCAGTTGCGGCGCAGTGCTTTCCCGCGCGCCGCGCGTGCACGGCGTGCTCGGCCACAAGCAGCATGGCGGCCATGCCCAGATAGCCGTAGACCGGGTAGACGGTGCCGATCAGGTCGCCGAAGCCGAACAGACTTCCGGCGAAGGCGGCGGCCGTGAGCACGAGCAGCAGGGCCGTGCGGTGCCCGGCCAGCCGCGCGGATTTCTGCCCGGTGTAGGTCAGCACGGCCACGAGCGAGGACACGCTCGTGCCGAACATGCCGAGAAACAGCAGCACGGCGTACACAACGCCGGCCGTGCCCAGCCGGCAGGCGAGGTCGAGCATGGGCAGCTGTGCCCCGACGCTCTCCGGACTCACGGCCAGCGCGGCGAGCACGCCGAGCGCGACCGCCAGCAGCAGCACGCAGCCGAGCACCGTGCCCCAAACGGCGGTGCCGGGTTTCTTCAGGTGGCGCGTCAGCGGGGCGAGGATGCCCACGGTGGCGAAAAAGTTGTAGGCCGCGTAGTTCACGGCGCTTGTGGCCCAGTTGCCGAGCATGGGGTTCGTATCCCCGGCGGCGAAGGCCGCTGCGGTCAGCCCCGTGCGGTGCAGTCGGATGCCCGCGATGACGAGCGCGGCCACGATCATGCACGGCACGGCGACCGTGAACACCGACACCATGCCGCCGAGGCCGAAATACGCCGCCGCCGCGATGAGCACGCACGCGATGGCCGCGCCCAGCCACACCGGCAGACCGAGCATCTGCTCGCCGAGCGCGCCGATGCCGGCGGCCATGATGCACACGACGCCGAACAGCAGCGCCGCCGTCAGCACGCCGACGACCGTACGCAGCCATGGGATGTCCGCACGCACGATCAGCGCGTCCATCGTCTCGATGCCGGTGCGCGCGCTCAGCCGCAGGAGCAGCACTCCGGTGCCGCCGAGCAGCGCAACCGCGAGCACGAGCCCCAAAAGCCCCCGCGCACCGAACGCGCCGAAATACTGCCACAGCTCCTGCCCGGACACGTACCCCGCGCCGAGAAAGCACCCGGCAAACGTCAGTGCCAGCCGCAGCGTGCCGATCTTCTGAGGCATGATGATCTCCTCCCGTCCAAACTGTCAAGATAGCAAGCAGTATACCATATTCTGCGCGGGAAGCCAAGATGACCGCGCGGCAAATTGACAAATTGTGACCTGCGGCCTATAATGGCACAGACCCGTTTGGAAATATGGAGGGAAAAACGATGAATCAACCCTGTCTGGTCATCATGGCCGCCGGCATGGGCAGCCGCTTCGGAGGGCCGAAGCAGACGACGCCCGTGGACGAGTACGGCCATTTTCTGCTGCACTATTCGCTCTTTGACGCTTACCGCGCGGGCTTCCGCAAGGTCGTGTTCGTCGTCAAGGAGGACACGGCCGAGGAGTTTCGTGAGAGCGTCGGCCCGGCCGTGGCCGCGGCGTTCGACGTGCGCTATGCCTATCAGAAGCTCGACACGCTGCCGGCGGGCTATGCCGTGCCGGCGGGCCGTACGAAGCCGTGGGGCACGGCCCATGCCGTGCTGTGCGCTGCGCCCGAGATTGACGGGCCGTTCGCCGTTATCAATTCCGATGATTATTACGGCATCGAGGCCTACCGCCTGCTGTATGATTTTCTCGCCGTGCCGCGCCCCGAGCGGTCGTATGCCATGGTGGGCTTCCGCCTGTGCAACACCGTCACGGCAAACGGCAGCGTGTCGCGCGGCGTCTGCACGGAGCGCAATGGCATGCTCGAGAGCATCACGGAGCGCACGCACATCGAGCAGCGCGGCGCGGACGCCGCCTACACCGAGGACGGTGAGCACTTCATCGACCTGCCGGGCGATACGACGGTGTCCATGAACTTCTGGGGCTTTTCGCCGCTGTACCTGCGCGAGCTTGCGCGCCGGTTTCCGGCGTTTCTGGACGAGAACCTGCCGCGCAACCCGCTCAAGTGCGAGTATTTCGTCCCGTCGATCGTGGACGCGCAGCTGCGCGCCGGCACGGCGGACGTCACCATGCTGCACACGAACGACGCCTGGCACGGCGTGACGTATCACGACGACCTGCCGGATGTGGTCGCGGCGCTGCGCGCGCTGCGCGACGCGGGCAAGTACCCGGACAACATCTGGTGAGCGCCGCCCAACGAGAACCGCTTCGCCGGGTTCTCGCAGACACGCCCGCGGGGGACTTCCCCGCGGGCGCGTTTTTGTGGTATACTGTTTTTATTCTTGCATTTTCACGAGGTGCTTATGAAGCAACTGGTTTTGGGCATTCTGGCGCACGTGGACGCCGGGAAGACGACACTGTCCGAGGCGCTGCTCTACCGCACGGGCGCGATCCGCGACCTCGGGCGCGTGGACCACAAAAACGCGCACCTGGACACGCACGCGCTCGAGCGTGCGCGCGGCATCACGATCTTTTCGCGGCAGGCGCGCCTGCCGCTGGGCGACACGGCGGTCACGCTGCTCGACACGCCGGGCCACGTGGACTTTTCCGCCGAGATGGAGCGCACGCTGCAGGTGCTCGACTATGCCGTGCTCGTCATCAGCGGCACGGACGGCGTGCAGGCGCACACGGAAACGCTCTGGCAGCTGCTGCGGCGCTACCGCGTGCCGGTGTTTGTGTTCGTGACGAAGATGGACCTGCCGGGCGCGGATCGCGCGGCGCTCATGGCCGACCTGCGCGCGCACCTGAGCGGCGCGTGTGTGGACTTCACCGACCCCGACCCGGAGCAGATTGCCCTGTGCGATGAGGCAGCGCTCGAGCAGTATCTTGACACCGGCGCGCTGCCGGACGAGACCGTGCGCGCGCTCATCCGCAGCCGTAAGCTCTTCCCGTGCCTGTTCGGGTCGGGGCTGAAGCTCACGGGCGTGGACGCCTTTCTCGCGGCGCTTGAACGTTACGCAGCGCCGCCGGAGTATCCGGCGGAATTCGGCGCGCGGGTGTTCAAGATCATGCGCGATGCGCAGGGCAATCGCCTCACGTGCCTGAAGGTCACGGGCGGGCAGCTGCGCGTGCGCGCGCCGCTGACGTATTTCCCCCGCGGGGCGGACGCGCCCGTGCAGGAGAAGGTGAACGCCATCCGGCTCTACTCCGGCGAGAAATTCGACGCGGCGGAGACCGTCCCGGCCGGGGGCGTGTGCGCCGTGCAGGGGCTGACGCAGACGTATCCGGGGCAGGGGCTCGGCAGTGCGGCGGCGTCCATGCCGCCGTCGCTCGAGCCGGTGCTGACCTACCGCATCGGACTGCCGCCGGACGTGGACGCGCGCGCGTTTCTGCCGCGCCTGCGCCAGCTCGAGGAGGAGGACCCGCAGCTGCACATCGTCTGGGACGAGACGCTGCGCGAGATCCATGTCCAGCTCATGGGCACGGTGCAGATCGAGGTGCTCAAGAGCCTCATCCGCGAGCGGTTCGACGTGGACGTGCAGGTCGATTCCGGCCGCATCCTCTATCAGGAGACGATCGCGGCGCCGGTCGAGGGCGTGGGCCATTTTGAGCCCCTGCGTCACTATGCCGAGGTGCACCTGCTGCTCGAGCCTGCCGAGCGCGGCACGGGCCTGACGTTTGACACCGCCTGCAGCGAGGACGTGCTCGACCGCAACTGGCAGCGCCTGATCCTCACGCACCTGGCCGAGAAGTGCCACCGCGGCGTGCTTACCGGCGCGCCGCTGACGGATGTGAAGATCACGCTGCTGGCCGGACGCGCGCACGTCAAGCACACCGAGGGCGGCGACTTCCGGCAGGCGACGTGGCGCGCCGTGCGGCAGGGGCTCATGCAGGCGGAAAGCGTCCTGCTCGAGCCGTACTACGCCTTTCGCATCGAGGTCCCGGCCGAGCAGATCGGCCGCGCGATCAGCGACGTGCGCCTCATGTCCGGCACGTTTTCCTCGCCCGAGACGCACGGCGACATGGCCGTGCTCACCGGCCGCGCGCCGGTGGCCACGATGCGCGATTATCCCGCCGAGGTCGCGGCCTACACCCGCGGGCGCGGGCGCATCTCGTGCAGCGTCGCGGGCTACGACACCTGCCACAACGCGCAGGAGGTCATCGCCGAGAGCGGTTACGACCCCACGCGCGACCTTGACAACACGCCGGACAGCGTGTTCTGCGCGCACGGTGCGGGCGCGGTCATCCCGTGGGATCGCGTGCGCGATTATATGCACATCGACACCGGCTTCGGCAAGGCGGAGACGCAGACGCCCCCGCCCGCGCCGCGCATGTTCCGCCGGCGCTTCGATCTCGACGACCGGGAGCTGGAGGAGATCCTGCAGCGCGAGTTCGGCCCGATCCGCCGCGCGCAGTATGCCGCCCCCGTGCGCAACGCCGCGCCCGGCGCGGACGAGACCGAGCGCGCGGAGCTGTTCCATCCCCGGCGCGAGCGCGTGATCGTGGACGGCTACAACGTCATCTTCGCCTGGGACGAGCTGCGCGCCCTGGCCGACAGCGGCCACATCGACGCTGCACGCGAGCGGCTCATGGACGCGCTGAGCAACTACGCTGCCTTCACGCGCCGCGAGGTCGTGGTCGTGTTCGACGGCTACCGCGTGCCCGGCGGACAGGGGGAGAAGTTCGACCGCAGCGGCCTGCACGTGGTCTTCACGCGCCAGGGTGAGACGGCGGACGCATACATGGAAAAGCTGGCCGATGAGATCGGGAAAAACGAGTCCGTGCGCGTCGTCACGTCCGACGCGCTCATCCAGCTCACGGCACTGCGCGCGGGCGTGCTGCGCATGAGCGCGCGCGAGTTCCGGCAGGAGCTGGCGCAGGTGGCGCAGCAGCTCGAGGCCGCCATCCGCGACATCAACGGGAGGTGAGGGCAATGGAGGAAGATCTTCTGCGCCGCGCGGCCGATCTGGCCGAGCGCTGCGAGCGCACGGCGACGGTCACGTCCACGGCGTTTCTGACGCCGGCGGAGCAGTACGCGCTCACGAACTGGGCCCGCCACCGTGACTGCACGCTCGTGCTGCACGGCGGCGGCGCGGGCTGTGAGCGGCGGGCGGCGTTTTTCCTGCCGTTTTACCTTGCGGCCGAGGACTTTGACCCAGCAGAGCACCTGTGCGCCGTGCACTTTTCGGCGCCGTTCGGCGCACCCGGCCACCGGGACTATCTCGGCGCGATCCTCGGTCTCGGCATCCGGCGCGAGTGGGTCGGCGACATTCTCGTGCAGGAGCACGGCGCGTATGTGTTCTGCCTGCCGAGCGTCGCGCCGGCGCTGCTGGAGCTGGAACAGGTGGGCCGCACGGGCGTGAAGGCGGCGGCTGTGGAGCTGGCCGCTGTGCCGGTGCCGGAGCGGAAGGTGCGTCCCGTGACGTTTACGGTGCAGTCGGCGCGGCTGGACGCCGTCGTGAGCGGGATGTTCCGCCTTTCGCGCACGAGCGCCGCGGCGCAGATCCGCGCGGGCGCGGTGCACCTGAATTATACCGAGTGCCTGCGGCCGGATGCGCCGGTCGCGCCCGGCGACGTGCTGTCGCTGCGCGGCGCGGGCAAGGGCAGCGTCACGGAAGTGGGCGGCATGTCGCGCAAGGGGCGGCAGTTCGTCACGGCGGAGCTCTGGCAGTGAGCAGCAGAGAGCAGGACCGGCTGTGCGAGACGATTAAAACCTGTGCGCAAGTGCAAAGGGACAGAGCAGCGGGGGAGCTCGAGGGGGCAAGGCCCGCCTCGAATCAAATCGTCCGCCGCCGAAAGGCTTGCTCTTCAAGGCTTTCAGGCGAAGCGGCCGCACAGGGAACACCGGCGCGGCCGCAAATAAAAAAATCTCCGGAGTCAGACTCCGGAGATTTTTTGTTGATGCTGTGGTTTACTCAGCGGTCTTGTCGTCCTCGGCGGGAGCGGCGACCGGCTCAGCGACCGGAGCGGCCACGGGAGCGGCAGCAGCGGCGGCCTGATCGGCAACGGCTTTCTGCGAACGCTTATAAGCGCCGGAGACGACACACGCGATGATCGCAAACAGGATCGCAACGATGGCCAGAATGACGATCGCGACGAACTGGGTGTGACCCGTGAACTCGTTGGTGACAGGGTCGGGAGCCTCGCCATAGCGGCAGGCGAACGTGTAGCCGGTGTAGCCGGTGAGCATGCCGATGACGTTGCCAGCAGCGGCGATGACGGCGGAGATGATGCCGCAGACGGAGGCGGTCACGATCTTGCCCTTGCTGATGCGGATCACGGACAGGATGCCGAACAGGCCGGCGATGAGGCCGAGGACGGACGCGATGAGCATCGCGGCGACGACGCCGAGTCTGCTCATGACTTCCTTCGTGACGGCAGCGGTCTGGTAGACGGAGATGTAGTCACGGCCGGCCTGACCAACGGCGCGGCAGTTTTCGAGGTTGAGGTACTGGCAGCCGTTGACGACGCGGATCTCACCGTTGTCATCGAGCTCCCAGATGGAGAAGTTGTCGCCGTAGCGCTCTTTGAGGATGTCGGCAACGCTCGGGCACATTTTCTTGTCGCCGTTGCCTTCGTCGTTCATGTAAGCAGGCTGGCTCATCAGGAGCTCGCAGCCGGCGGCGACCTGCGCGCAGCCGTCTTCAAAGGTGTTGAGCTGCTTTTTGCCGTCGGCCAGCTTGTTGCCGCCTGCGGCAAGATCCACTTCGCCCTGAGCGAGCTGCTTTTCAGCGTCTTTGAGCTGCGCTTCGCCGGCGGCGATGGTCTTTTCGGCCTCGGCCAGCTGGGCCAGACCGTCTTCATACTGCTTGAGCTGCGCTTTGCCGTCCGCGACCATCTGCTGGACGTAAGCCGGCAGGTCGGTGACATCGTCCGGAATGACCAGACCCTTGCTGGCCGCGATCGGACGCACGACGGAGACGAACCACGCCTGGGCGCTCGAGAAGCCGGCGAGGTTGGAGATCGTACCGTTGCGGAACTTCACGTACTGGTCGACGTAGGGCATGAGCGGCTCGATCTTGGCGAGGGTCGCTTTGCCTTCGTTGTAGGCCGCGGTGTTGTCCTCGATCTGCTTCTTGCCGGCGGCATAGGCGGCTTTGCCTTCCTCGAGCTGCTTCTTGCCGGCGTAGTAGGCGGCGTAGCCCGCGGAGAGCGTCGATTTGCCCTCGGAGTAAGAGACCAGGCCGGCGGTGTAGGTGTCCACGCCGGCGAGGTACGTGCCCTCGTTCTCCTGCAGCTGGTCAAGGCCGGCATCGAGCGTGTCGATGGACTCCAGACCCTCTTTGGCGTCCTTTTCTTTGTACTCTTTGACATTCATGATGTCGCTGAAGCTGCTCACTCCGGCGAACAGGCCGAAGATACTCGCAGCGATCAGGCAGACGCTGATGATCGTGAGTAATACTTTTTTCATGTCGTTCCTCCACTCATTTAAGCATTTTTCAGTCTAATACCGAACGCTTGACCTAAACTATATCTTAAATTTCACAAAATCGCAAGAGAAACCGGCCAAATCTTTTTCCGGCGTAAAAAAATTGCCTTTTTCAACAAATGTGAAAGGAATTGTTGTGCAGATTTTCCGTTTTCTACTTCCCTGAATTGGAGGATTTTTGCTGCTGATTCAACATATTCGCGCGGGTGTGAAAACTTGTCTCCAAACGCAAAAAGCGTGAAAAAACTCCACAATCCGGGCAGGATCGTGGAGTAAAAAGGGCCTTTTTTACAAAACACCGAGGTGCTCGAGCAGGATCTTCGTGCCGAGCAGGATGAGGATCACGCCGCCGGCAAACTCGGCCTTGCTCTTGTAGCGCAGGCCGAACACGTTGCCGAGCCGGATGCCGGCTGCGGAAAAGACGAAGGTGATCGAGCCGATGAGCGCCACGGCGGGCACGATGCGCGTGCCGGGCAGAAACGCGAACGTGATGCCGACGGCGAGCGCGTCGATGCTCGTTGCGATCGCCAGCAGGAGCATGGTCTTGAACGCCAGCGAGCCGTCGAGCTTATCCTCGTCCTTTGACAGCGCCTCGCGGATCATGTTGCCGCCGATGATGCCCAGCAGCACGAACGCGATCCAGTGATCGACGGAGGTGACAAACTGCTCAAACTGCGTGCCGAGCAGATAGCCCAGCAGCGGCATGAGCGCCTGAAAACCGCCGAACCACGCCCCGGCGATGCAGCATTCCTTCCATGATACGCGCTGCAATGCCAGCCCCTTGCAGATGGACACGGCGAACGCATCCATCGACAGGCCGACGGCCAGCACGACCAGTTCCCAAAAACCCATATCTTCACGTCCCTTTTTCCGCAGATTCCCCATACTATAAAGGAAAGGGCAGGAAAATGCAAGGAAAACTTGCTTCCCGCGCATAGAAAAAACCGACGCCCAGATCTTCCGGGCGCCGGCTGGCAGCTTCGTTTCAGCAGGGCTCGATGAGGATGACGTTGCTCATCAGGTCCACTTTTTTGAGTTTGCCGGGGACGATCTTGCGGATCCCCATCAGGTCGGTCAGCGTGACGTTCTCGCCGTCGGCGGACACGTTGCACACGCGCGAGCAGACAAGGTTCTGTTTGCCGTCCTTGATCTCATATGCATCAGAAAGACACATGGTCGTTCGCTCCTTTTTACCCGTTATGCCTGTTTGGCAAGCTCGAGGGCTTTTTCGAGCTTGTCGTTGCCGTGGTCAAATGCATGCAGCGCCTCGGCCAGAGCCGCGGCCGCCTCGGCCTTGCCCTCATCTTCCAGCGCGTGGCAGATGTCGTGCAGCTCGTCGGCGTGGTGGCGGTTGTGGTCGAGCATATAGTTCAGCAGCGCCAGCACTTCCTCAGGGCTCATCGGCTTATCGCCGGTGTGCTCGTGGCTGTGCGGGTGGCAGTGATGTGCATGATCGTGATCGTGTTCATGTTCGTGCATGGGAAACACTCCTTTCTGAAGTGGGGCAGGGCCGCCGTGCGGAAAAATCACCCTGCTCTGAATGGATTATCAAAAGTTTATCATATCCTCTTGTAAGAATCAACAATTTTTTGCCCCCATATGTGATAAAAGACTTGTAAATTGTGCGCGAATATGTTAATCTGTTGACGTGATAACGGAAGCTATCCTTGCGTTTTTGGACGGAATGCTTTGAAGTGTTACATAAGGGTGGTACGCTTTGAAGAACCGCACGTTTCGGCCGGAGACACAGCGACGGTTTCCATGTCCGTGACCACCATGGGGGAACGCCCCCGGCGAGCCCAATCAAACGAAAACCATAAAAAAGGGAAGAAGAGGTGTAACATTTGAAGGATTTAAAGCATCTGATCTACTTTGAGAACCTTCTTGACAGCGCCAACAACGAGCTCGTGCAGCAGGCCAAGGATGAGGGTATGCACCCCATCGCTTACACTTGCTATCACATGCCCGAAGTGGTCCTCAACGTAGACAACTGTTTCTCGGTTAGACTTCGTGCGCCGAAAACGGGTTCATTCGACATCGCATCCTACTACATGTCCAACTACACCTGCGAGTACTGCAGAGCACTCGTGGAGCGTGCGATCGAGGGCGGCTATAACTTCCTCGACGCCATCGCTGGTGTGGACGCCTGCGCGGAGATGAACCGCTGCATGGAGAACATCGAGCTGGTCGCTGCCCCCGACATGCCCAATAAGAAGATGTTCGTTACCCACTGCGACATCCCGTACAAAGTCAAGGACTACACCCTCAAGCACTACGTCAAGCAGATCCGCAACCGCTTCCTGAACGTGCTGGCCGAGACCTACGGCGTGGATACGTCCGACAAGGCGCTGCGCAAGGCCGTCAAGGAGCACAACGAGGTCTGCAAGATCATCACCGAGATCGGCGATATGCGCAAGCTGGAGAACCCGCCCATCACCGGTTATGAATTCCACGTCCTCAACCTAGTTACTTACTGCTGCCCGAAGAGCAAGATCCTTCCGTACCTGAAGGAGACGCTGGCAGAGATCAAGAAGAGAAAAGTCGACGCCAAGCCGTGGTACCGCTGCCGCGTGGCCCTCATCGGCTCCGAGATCGACGACCTCGACATGACCCGCATGGTCGAAGACGCCGGCGCGATGATCGTTGCCGACCGTTTCTGCTTCGGCAGCACGCCGGGCCGTGAAGTCATCGAGCTCAACGACACGGACGACGTCCTCACGCAGATCTGCGCCCACTACCTGAAGACCACGCAGTGCCCGCGCTACATGAGCCAGGAGAAGATTCAGGAGCGCCGCGACACGATCAACCGTCTCGCCACCGAGAACGGTGCCGAAGGCATCATCTACGAATCCATGAAGTTCTGCGATTTCTGGGCATTCGAGCGCGCGCTGGCAAGCCACATCATGAACGAAGAGTATGGCTGGCCGGTCCTGTCCATCGACCGCCCGTATATGGCTCGCTCCTCCGGTCAGCTCCGCACGAGACTGCAGGCCTTTGTCGAGAGCCTTGAGATCAAGCAGATTCATAAGGCTGCGAAGGAGGACAAATAAATGCTGAAAAGTAACATTGCATGGATGAAGAAAAATGTCCCCTCCGACCTGAAGGTCTGGAAGGGCATGATCCAGGATATCGATTGGTCCCAGGTCGCAGCGAAGACCAAGCTGAGCCTCCAGCGCGATAAGGACCGCATCACGGCCGAGTTCAAGGAATTCGCCGCCATGGACACCAGCGCCAAGATTGATTGGCTCATGAACGGCGACCGTCACCTCGGTTATCTGTATAAGAAAGACGCCATCGCGTTTGCCCGCCGTGAGTGGAAGGGCCTCAAGAGCGTCGGCTACGACTTCGTCGGCTGGCTGAAGATCTGGGGCGGCATGCTCAACATGGTCATGAAGGACCCCATGTCCATTATGCTGGCCGTGTTCGAGTATCACTGGTTCGCTTCCTACCTGGCCACCCCGGCTGTGGTCGACCGCAGCGTGTTCGGCCGCCGCGGCAAGCTGCTGCAGGCTGACTTTGATATGTGGGTCGCCATTACCCACTGGGCCGAGGATCTGATCGCCAACCTCATCATGGCGGACGCGAAGATCGGCGGCAACCAGAAGATCAACAAGCGCATCATCATGTTCGACGAAATGACGATGGCGCAGATGATGGCCGGCTTCCCGAACCTGCTCGGCATCCCGTACCAGATGATCCCGGTCTTCATGGTCTCCGAAATGGACCAGCTGACCCTCATCCCGTACATCGACGCCATCGAGAGTTACGGCCTCCCGTCCGATACCTGCCCGCTGCCGACGGCTGAGTGCGGCTGCGCGGTCAAGGACGAGTACCCGATGTGCGGCCAGGGCTTCATCGCCTCCTCCATGCCGTGCGACGGTTCCGTCATGGCGACGTCCTTCCAGGATCGCCGCTTCAGCAAGTTCATGCCGAGCTACCCGCTGTGCATGCCCGTCCGTTACGACGACGAGGACACCACCGAGATGGCGGCTGCCGACATGAAGGACTGCATCCACTGGGTCGAGGGCCTCACCGGCGAGACCTGGAACTGGGACACTTACTTCGCCACCATGGAGAAGATGAATGAGTGCACCCGGCTCGAGATGGAAAAGTGGGAGATCAACAAGACCCACTATCCGCAGTTGGTCGGTTCCTCCTTCGAGCTGTTCCGCAAGTGGAACTACGAGATGGACGGCGGCCTGTTCCCCGAAGGCCTGAAGACGCAGCGCAAGATCTGCAAGACCATGATGGAGACCTACGAGAAGAAGCTGCCCGCTTACGTCGGCGGCTATGAGAAGTACCGTGCGCTCATCTGGAGCTGCCCGGCCCACTTCTATGCCAACTTCTCCAACTGGCTGGCCAACTGCTGGGGCATTTACGCGCTGACCGAGATGGAAGCGCTGAACATGACCAAGATGCTCAACACCACCGACAAGGAAGAGGCCATCAACGACCTCTGCCGTCTGTACGAGCGCATGGTCATGCGTCGCCACACCAACGGCGGCCACGATCACGTTCTGGGCGAGCTGTGGAGACAGTGCGAGAACTTCAACGCGAACGTCGTCATCATGTATCAGCACGTCTGCTGCAAGACGATGGCCGGCCTGCAGGGCCTGTTCGACGATCAGGCTCGTGAGCTTGGTATCCACCTGATCTGGGTCGAGCACGACCTGATGGATCCGCGTACCGTTTCCCGTAAGGACATGCGCGGCCGTGTGAACAACTACATGGTCAACGTCATGCACGCGGAGCCGGTCGATGCCACCCTCATCGACATCGATGACGAGGTTACCTGGTAATTCGGAGCATTTGAACGTATAAACGTATATCGGACATTAAAAACATTCAGGAGGAAGTAATACTATGAAATACTTTGGCGGATGCGACGTAGGTTCCACCTACACGAA
>ERZ773218.2442-NODE-2442-length-14384-cov-11.036918_pt1 | contig 14384 bp, 11 predicted proteins | sample MGYA00580527_ERZ773218 | MGnify/ENA primary metagenome ERZ773218 (study PRJEB29015, sample SAMEA2737763) | human gut metagenome | biome: human gut; feature: human-associated habitat; material: faeces | place: China | collected 2012 ...
ACCGCAGTATCAAAAAACGGATCGAAGCGCAGGACTATCCTTACCAGTCCCTGCTGCCCAGCGAGAATACGCTGATTGCAGAATACGACTGTTCCCGCAATACGGTGCGCCGTGCAATTGCGGAACTGATTGCCGACGGCTATGTGCAGTCCATGCAGGGACGGGGCGTTCGGGTCATCTACCAGCCGGTGGGAAAGACGACCTTTACCATCGGTGGAATAGAGACCTTTCAGGAGACCGCTAACCGCAACCATCTGCAAGCCGTTACCCGCGTCATTCGGCTTGAGACCATCATCGCAACGGAACAGTTTGCCGCAGAAAGCGGATTTTCTGAGGGCGATGAATTGTGGGCGGTACAGCGTGTGCGCTATCTGGACGGAAAAGCACTGATTCTGGACATCAACTATTTTTTGAAGGAATTTGTGCCCGGACTGACGGAGGAAATCGCATCCCATTCCATCTATGATTTTATTGAAAATGTGCTCGGAATGCAGATCATCACCAGCAAACGGCGCATCACGGTGGAGCATGCCACCGTCCGGGACGAAAAACTGCTGGATATGGACGGCTATGACTGCGTAGCTGTCGTGGTCAACCAGACCTTCAACTCCGATGGATTGCTGTTTGAGTATACGCAGTCGCGCCACCAGCCGGATTATTTCTGCTTTCAGGATATCGCCACCCGCAAAAAGAGCTGATAAAAAAGCGGTTTCCGTTTTTGTTCATCAATTCTATGTAGTTACTATCCATCTCCTTGATTCCACTGGATGTTGAAGCTGCTATCAGTCCCACCATTACCATTTGCCGCCTCACAACATACCAGCTTCATTTTGGCTCAAATTCAAAATTCAACATGTTAGTTTCTTGTCAAGAGGGCTGGCACCGTCCAGCCCTCTCTCTTTTTATAAGCACAACAAAGCTTGAAGCTTCTTGATAAACCAAGAAGATTCAGGCTTTTTCTTTTGATGAAACAAAACGCCCCCGCGTGTGCATACGCTGTGCACAGAGGCCCGGGGAGAAGTTTTATCCATCCTATAAAAAGCACTTTTAAATTCATCTCAGCAAATATTCTCAGCTTCTTTTCGCCTTGTTTCAAAGTTAAGATTCTTAGTTTTATAGCGTTATACCGCAAAGTTTTGCCACGTCTTAGCCAAAAATCGTGCATGGATACAACAATGTCAAAATTGTCCTGCTCATCACAAAAAATTCCTGTTTTTCTGCGGTGGACTCTTTGCTACAATGATGCCAGAAACACCGAAAAGCAAAAGGAGGATGCTGATTTCATGAAGAGAAGAAAGTTTCTATCCCTGATGGGCACCACCGCTCTGGCCAGCGGGCTGCTCCTGACAGGCTGCGGCAAGGGGGCCGGGAGCGATGACCGCCGGGTCATCCGCATCGGCCACGTGCAGTCGGCCAGCCACCCGGATCACCTGGGCCTGACCGCCTTTGCGGAGCATATCAACAGCAAGCTGGGCGACAAGTACCGCGTGGAGGTCTACCCCAGCGAGCTGCTGGGCAGCCAAACCGAAATGGTACAGCTGACCCAGACGGGCGCCATCGACTTTGTGGTGGCCTCCAACGCTATCATGGAGACGTTCAGCTCCCAGTACCAGATCTTCAACCTGCCGTATCTGTTCTCCAGCGAGGAGGCTTACCACGCCGCCATGGAGGACAATGAGGTCACCGACCCGATCTTCCTGACCACCCAGAAAGCTGGTCTGGAGACCGTTACCTGGCTGGACGCGGGCACCCGCAACTTCTACACCGTCAAGACCCCCGTCAACCAGCCCTCTGACCTGAAAGGCCTCAAAATTCGCGTCCAGCAGTCTCCCACCAATGTGGAGATGATGCGTTTGCTGGGCGGTACCGCCACCCCCATGGGCTTTGGTGATGTGTACACCGCCCTGCAGGCCGGGATTCTGGACGGCGCGGAGAACAACGAGCTGGCCCTGACCGACAACGGCCACGGCGATATCTGCAAGTATTACTCCTACGACATGCACCAGATGGTCCCCGACCTGCTGGTGGCGAACTACGAGTTCCTCTCCAACCTCTCGCCCGACGAGCGGGCCATCTTTGAGGAGGGCTTCCAGCTCATCAATCAGGTGGAGCGGGATGCCTGGGCCGCTGCCGTGGAAGAGGCGAAGGACAAGGCCGAGAACGAGCAGCACGTCAACTTTATTTACCCGGACACTGCACCGTTTCAGGAGGCTATGGCCCCCCTGCACGATTCCGTGCTGGCAGCAAACCCGGAATTGCAGCCCATTTATGACCTGATCCAGCAGCACAACGCTGCCCACACTGCGGACTGAGGAGGAGCATCATGGAAAAACTGAGAAATACCCTGAACAAGGTGCTCAACCTGCTGGCAGGTCTGAGCATGACGGTCATGGTGGTGCTGACCACCTATCAGGTCATCGTACGTTATATTTTCAACTCTCCCTCCACATGGTCGGAGGAACTGGTGGGTTATCTGTTCGGCTGGAGCACCATGCTGGGTGCCACCATCGTCTCCGGCGAGCGCGGCCACATGAACATCCCCGTGCTGGTGGACCGGTTCAACCTCACCATGCGCAAGGCCTTCAACATTTTTGCCGAGATCATTGCGTTCGTTTTCTCCGCGACCATTCTGGTGTTCGGCGGTTTTCAGGTGTCCCAGCTGGCTATGGGACAGCAGACCTCCTCGCTGGGCGTAGCTGTGGGCGTGTTCTACTGGGTCATGCCCATCTGCGGCGTGATCATTCTGGTGTATTCCGTGCTGAACATTATCGGCATCGCCAACGGCTCCATCTGTCTGGATACCCCGGAGGATGCAGACTTTGCAAAGGTGGAAGCCGAAATGGCTGCCGATGCCGACAAGGAAAATAAGGAGGACTAAGCTGTGGCAATTCAAGCGTTACTCGTAATTCTGGCAGTGCTGCTGGTGCTGCTGTTCCTCGGCGTGCCCATCTCGTACGCCATTGCAGTCTCTTCCCTGACTGCCATCCTTTCTTCCATTGACCTGAACGTGGCCGTGCTGACCGCTGCCCAGCGCACCTTTGTGGGCATGAGCAAGTTCAGTCTGACCGCCATCCCGTTCTTTATTCTGGCCGGCAACATCATGAATCAGGGCGGCATCGCCAAACGTCTGGTGGATTTCGTCATGGCTATTCTGGGCAAGATGCCCGGCGCACTGCTGGTGACCAACATCGGCACCAACGCTCTGTTCGGCGCCATCTCCGGCTCTGCATCCGCTGCGGCTGCCGCCGTTGGCTCCATGATCCGCGACGGTGCCGAGGAGCAGGGCTACGACCCCGCCGTGACCGCTGCCACCAATGCCGCTTCCTCCTGCTCCGGTTTGCTGATCCCACCGTCCAACGCCCTGATTACCTACTCTCTGGCATCCGGCGGCACCTCTGTGGCTGCGCTGTTCATGGCCGGTTACATTCCCGGCATCATCTGGGCGCTGTGCTGCTGCGTGGTGGGCGTGCTGCTGGCGGTCAAGCTGGGCTATAAAGGCACCCCCGGCAAGTTTGACTGGAAAAATCTCGGCATCTGCACCCTGCGCGCCCTGCCTTCCCTGTCCCTGATCATCGTGGTCATCGGCGGCATCATCGGCGGTGTGTTCTCTGCCACCGAAGGCTCTGCCATTGCCGTTGTCTATGCGCTGATCCTTGCTTTCTGCTACCGCTCCATCAACCTGAAGAGCCTGTGGAAGATCCTCGTGGACTCTGCCAAGATGTCCGGCATGGTGGTGTTCCTTGTAGGCGTTTCCAACATTCTGGGCTGGGTCATGGCCTTTTTGCAGATCCCGGATGCTGTGGCGGCAGCTCTGCTGAGCCTGACCAGCAATAAGTACATCATCCTGCTCATCATGAACGTGATCCTGCTGGTGTCCGGCACCTTTATGGATGTGACTCCGGCCATCCTCATCTTCACCCCGCTGTTCCTGCCCATCTGCCAGAGCTTTGGCATGAGCACCATCCAGTTCGGTCTGATCCTCGTGTATAACCTGTGCATCGGCAACATCACCCCGCCTGTGGGCAACGCACTGTTCGTGGGCATCAAGGTGGGCCGCACCTCGCTTTCCAAGGTCATGCCGTACATGCTTATGTACTATGTGGCCATCATCGGCGGCCTGCTGCTGGTCACCTTTATCCCGGCAGTGTCTACCGCACTGCCGCAGGCAATGGGCCTGATGTAACTGAGACATTCCCTTCTTCTCCTAAAAGGCGGTACCTGCTTTGCGGCGGGCACCGCCTTTTCCTGTCTCTTGCACAAAGGCAGTCTTATGCGCTATACTATCTGCAAAGGGAGGGAGACACCATGCGCAGACGGACTTTTTTAGCCGGGCTGGGCTTTGCAGCCTTGCAGCTGGCAGGCTGCAGCGCAAAGTCGCAGACCACACCGGACTATGTGCTGACCTATGCCGACAACCAGCCCGCCGGGTACCCCACTACGCAGGGCGCGCAGTATTTTGCAGACCTTGTGCAGCAGCAGACCGGGGGCAAGGTGGTCATTCAGGTCAAGGCGAACGGCGAGTACGGCTCGGAACAGCAGGTGTGGGAACAGCTTGCCATTGGCGGCGTAGATTTTGCCCGTGTGTCGCTCTCGGTGGTCACGGACGATCTGCCCCGGCTCAACGTGCTGCTGCTGCCGTATCTCTACCGGGATGCCGACCACATGTGGCGCGTGCTGGACGGCAGCATCGGGGCTGAGTTTTTGCAGGACTTTACCGCGCAGGGGCGCGTGGGCCTGAGCTGGTACGACGCGGGTGCCCGCTCGTTCTATGCCCGTCAGCCGGTGCGCAGCCTAAGCGATCTGCAGGGCAAGACCATCCGCGTGCAGGATTCGCAGATCGTGATCGACATGATCCGCCTGCTGGGTGCAGTGCCGGAGACCACGGCGTACAGCGATGTCTACTCGGCGCTTGAGACCGGGCAGATCGATGCCGCCGAAAACAACTGGCCGGCCTACTATTCCATGGAGCACTACAAGGTGGCACGGTACTACATGGCCGATGAGCACAGCCGCGTACCGGAGGTGCAGCTGGCTTCCGGCCGCACATGGGATGCACTGCCGGAGGAATATCGGCAGACCCTGCAAGCGTGCGCCCGGGCATCGGCGCAGTACGAGCGCCAACTCTGGGCACAGGAGGAAACAGCTGCCCGAAAAGCGGCATTGGCTGGCGGGTGCCGGGAACTGCCGCTGCCCGAAGAAGAAATGCAGAACTTCCGGCAGCTGGTGCAGCCGCTGTACCGAAAATACTGTGCCGACTATCTGCCGCTGGTGGAAGAGATACAGGCAGAGTGACAACCGAGAAAGGGACGAGTCAAATAAAAAGGCTCACAGCTTTGAGGTTATGCTGCGGAGCACTTTTCCTCCACGTCCCCACTCCGTGGAACAGCAAACAAGCCAGACCCGCCGGTCTGGCTTGTTTGCAATATCAAAATAAATGTTTCCGCTGAATATACCCAAGGTGCAGCGGAGGACCTTCTGAATCAAAAACTCTCCCTTAGCTCACATATTCATCGGTCACGCTGATGATGTTGGCATTGCCTTCCAGACTTTCATACACGTTCACGACGGCATAGTGCATCTCAGCACCCGGATAAACCGTGGTTGCTTCGCACAGGATGCGGTAGTTCGTGCCTGCCACGGTCTGGGTGCTCAACAGAGCCACCGGCACATAATCCACACCTACAAGGCCCTCGGTGGCCTTGTTGAACGCCGCCGTGGCTTCCTCCGTCATGGCGGGGGACTCCGCTTCCTGCCAGGTGCCCACAGCGTCTTCCTTGTAGTCCAGATTTGTCAGGCACAGCGGGTCGCCGATGTCCAGAATTTCTGCCTTGCCCAGCCAGCCGCGCTGCAGCGTGACCACAACATACTCTTCCTGTGCGCCCGGTACGACGACAGTCGCCTTGCACAGAATGCGGTACTGGATACCGGAGCCGGTGGTGCGGCTTGCCAGCAGGGCCACGGGCGTGTAGGAAACGCCCTCCAGACCTTCAAAGGCCTTGTCGAACACTTTGCGGACTTTCTCGGTCAGTGCCGGGTCGGAAGCACGCTTCCAGCTGCTGGAAATACAGTTTTCCTCAGCCACAGCAGAAACTGGTTCCACCGTCTCTGCCGAAAGTGCGTATGCCTGTACCGCGCCGCCTGCCAGCAGGGAAAGAGCCATCACAGCCGTCATGCAAACAGAAACCGTCTTTTTCATAATAATATATTCCCTCTTCTTATTGTGTGTCGCTGCCGGGGTGTGCACCCGGTTTTGTCGCTTCATTCTGGATACAAATGAGCCGCCCTCGGAATTGCACGGGTTTGAAATATTTTCCAAAAAAAGAAAAAAGCCTGTGTGCACAGTCCTGAATGACAGGCTCTGCATCCCTCCTGAACATCCCTCCAATTTCCATTTGGGCGATCCAAATCGAAAAAACAGAGTAGAGGGAAAACGCATCGAAAAATCGTGGATATTTCAAATTATTGTTCATTGAGGCGTGAATTTTGCCTTTGTGAAGTGGGAACCAGATATCACTAGATATCACTGGATGACACCAGATGGAAGATGAGGATAAAAACTCAAAATTCCTTGTGCTAATAACACGTGTGGGTTCGACCCCCACCACCGGCATAAAAAGGAAGCCCTCCAGCTTGTCTGGGGGGCTTTCTTTTTATCTGCGGCGTGTGAGCGGGTCGAACAGCACGACCCTGCACAGCAGGGGAGCAATCAGCCCTGCGGGCTGTTGCTCAGTGCGCGGGAGACCCCCACCACCGGCATAGCAAGCAGCTCGAAATCGAAAGGTTTTGGGCTGCTTTTCTTTTTCTGCTCAGTTTCTTATACTTTGGTGTTTTCTGGGAAGATGCGGAATCATTTTCAGTTGTTGACCCGCTGACAGCCTGACACATTGCCTGCAAGCACCGATTTCTTTGCGGAAACCGGTGCTTTTTGCAATTGCACTTTCCCCGGGAGATTATTATACTTATAAAAAAGGCCGGGATGCTGCAAGGACAGGAGGGAAAGCGTATGGCACGGAACAAAACCGCACAGGGCGGTATATCCCTGCGCCGCAAGGTCACGGCATGGCTTGCCGCGATTTTGCTGGTCACCATGCTTTCTACTGGCATTGCTACCATGGCAGGTCAGTGGACGGTACGCTCCTTTGATATGCTGCTGGCCGACAACGCCGTCTGCTACACGGTGCAAAACGCCCTCAAGGACGAAACACAGGCCTTTGCACGCTATGTGCGCCAGCCTACTTCTGAAACCGAACAGGCCTATACCGCCGCCTGCACCGCTTCCGAGCAGAGCCTTGCGGCCCTGCCCTTCGATTATGCCCGCATCGGCGAGGAGCGCTATGCCCGCACATGGAACCTTTTGCAAGGGTATGCGGGCTATCGGCAGGAGCGGGATGCCTTTTTGCAGCTTTCCCCCTCGGCAGATACCTATATTGAACAAATGTACCATGTGATGGCACTGCAGGACTACCTTGCCGAGTATGCGCTACGTCTGACACAGGCCACGCTGGAACAGGAAAACGCCCTTTACAGCAGCACGGCGGCTCACATCCGGCATCTGCCGTGGCTGTATCTGGGGCTGTTCCTGACGGCGGCTGTACTGGTGCTGCTGCTCATCCGGGTGCTGAGCCGCGCTGTTGTGCGTCCGCTGCTGCGGCTGGCGCAGGCTTCCCGCAGCATTGCCGAGGGCGATTTTTCCAGGCCGGACCTACCGGTGAAAAGCAGCGACGAGGTGGGGCGGCTGACGGGAACCTTCAACCAGATGAAGCACGCCATGGCGCAGCAGCTGACCACCCAGCAGGCTTTGCACCGGGAAGAGGTGCGGAACCTTGCACTGGAAAAAGATCTGGAGCACACCCGGCTGGAGGTGCTTAAAAGTCAGGTGAATCCGCATTTTCTGTTCAACACCCTGAACATGATCTCCTGCATGGCGCGGCTGGAGGATGCTTCCACCACCGACCAGATGATCGTGCATCTGGGCAGTTTGTTCCGGCACAACCTGCGCACCAAGCGCCAGCAGATCACGCTGGAGGAGGAACTGGACGGGCTGGAGGACTACATTTATTTGCAGCAAATGCGGTTCGACGGACGCATTACCGTAGAAAAAAGCATCCGGGTGCAGCCTGCGGCGGTTTTGGTGCCGTCCTTTATGCTGCAGCCTGTGGTGGAAAACGCTTACTCGCATGGGCTCAAGTCCCGCGAGGAAGGCGGACGCATCCTGCTGCGGGCATGGATGCAGGGCAAGGTGCTGGTGCTCACAGTTGCAGACAACGGCAAGGGGATGACCCCAGAGGAGCTGGATGCCGTGCAGGCAAAAATTGCCCAGAGCGAGCAGACCGGCCGCAGCATTGGCCTTGGCAATATTTCCCGCCGCATCGGGATGCTGTATCCGGGCGGTAAAATGCAGGTATACAGCCGCGCAGACTGCGGTACTGTGGTGCGGTTTGAGCTCCCGCAAACGCAGCAGCCGGAAGAAAAGGAGGAGACGCTCTCGTGAAGTGCAAATTGCTGGTGGCAGAGGATGAATTGATCGAGCGCAAGGTGCTGTGCCGGACCTTGCAGAAGTATCTGGGAGACCTGATCTGCCTGTACGAAGCCAAAAACGGCAGAGAGGCTCTGGAAATTTTTGCCCGCGAAGCGCCGCAGGTGGCTGTGCTGGACATTGAAATGCCGGGTCTCACTGGGCTGGAGGTGGCGCGCAAGATCCGTGAAACAGACAAAAATTGCGCCATCCTGTTCCTGACCGGCTTTGATAAGTTCGACTACGCACGGCAGGCGATCTCTGTGCGGGCGATGGACTATCTGCTCAAGCCTTACAACGAGCAGGAACTGGTATTCGCGGTGGAGGATGCCATCCGGCAGGTGTCGGTGCCGCTGCCTGCCCACCCGGCACAGCCCCCTGCGCCTGCAGAGCCTCTCCGCCGGGAAGAGGACGAGGATATGCGCACCGCCATCATCCGTGCCGAGATCAGCCGCTTCATCGACGCTCATTATAGGGAGGATATCTCCATGCAGGATGCCGCCGCTGCGCTGCGCTACTCGGACGCCTACTTCTGCAAGTTGTTCAAGCAGTGCTTTAAGGTAAACTTTTCGGCCTACCTGAACGAATACCGGGTGGACAAGGCGCGCCAGCTGATTTTGGACCCGCGCCTGAGCCTGAAGGATATCGGCGCTGCTGTGGGTTACAGCGACGCCAACTATTTTACAAGGGTGTTCAAGCGCCTGACCGGCCAGACCCCTTCGGAATACCGCGTAGCCGCAGCGGAAAAAGCGGCACAAGGATAAATCGGATCCAAAAGAAGCGCTCGTTCTTTCCTGCCTGTGAACAGGAGAGGAACGGGTGCTTTTTTGTTTTTGCCAGTTTTTTTCGTCCAAAAAACACAAAAATTGTACTTGGATACAACAAAGACAAAATCGTACTGCGTTTCACAAAATAATCCGGTTTCGCAAAAATGAACGAGTTGTTAAAATACAATCATAGAAAAAACGTGAAAAGAGAGGATGCCATTCATGAAGAGAAGAACGTTTTTGTCGCTGATGGGCGCAGCGGCACTGACCAGCAGCATGATGCTTACCGGCTGCGGTGCCGGCTCCGGTGACGACCGCAAGATCGTGCGCATCGGCCATGTGCAGTCCCAGACCCACCCGGATCATCTAGGACTGGAAGCCTTTGCCAACTACATCAACGAGAAGCTGGGCGATAAGTACCGTGTAGAGGTGTACCCCAGCGAGCTGCTGGGCTCCCAGACCGAAATGGTGCAGCTGACCCAGACCGGTGCCATCGACTTTGTGGTGGCGTCCACTGCCATCATGGAAACCTTCAGTGCCAAATACCAGATCTTCAACCTGCCTTACCTGTTCTCCAGCGTAGAAGCCTACCATGAGGCGATGGACGACCCCGAAGTGACGGACCCCATTTTCAAGACCACTTCCAAGGCCGGTCTGGAAACGGTGGCATGGCTGGATGCCGGCACCCGCAACTTCTACACCATCAAGACCCCCATCAACCAGCCCTCCGACCTGAAGGGTCTGAAGATCCGCGTGCAGCAGTCGCCCACCAACGTGGAAATGATGCGTCTGCTGGGCGGCACCGCTACGCCCATGGGCTTCGGCGATGTGTACACCGCCTTGCAGGCCGGTATTCTGGATGGTGCCGAGAATAATGAGCTGGCTCTGACCGATAACGGTCACGGCGATATCTGCAAGTATTACTCCTACGATATGCACCAGATGGTGCCGGACCTGCTGGTGGCCAACTACGAATTCCTGCAGAACCTGAGCGACGAGGAGCGCTCCATCTTTGAGGAGGGCTTCCAGATCGTCAACGAGACAGAGCGGGCCGCCTGGGAGGACGCCGTGGCCGCCGCCAAGGATAAGGCGGAAAACGACCAGCACGTCAACTTCCTTTACCCGGACACCGCTCCGTTCCAGGAAGCGATGGCTCCCCTGCACAGCGAAGTGCTTTCCGCCAACCCGGAACTGCAGCCCGTGTACGACCTGATCCAGGAGTACAACGCGGAATACACATCCACGAATTAAGGAGGGAGCAACATGGAAAAACTGAGAACGGCCCTCAACCGGGTCCTGGAACTTCTGGCAGGCCTGAGCATGTCGGTCATGGTCATCCTGACCACCTATCAGGTCATTGTCCGTTATATCTTTAGTTCTCCCTCCACCTGGTCGGAGGAGCTGGTGGGCTATCTGTTTGGCTGGAGCACCCTGTTTGGTGCCACCATCGTTTCCGGTGAGCGCGGCCACATGAACATCCCCATTCTGGTGGACCGGATGAACCCCGGGATGCGCAAGGCGTTCCACATCCTGTGGGAGGTCGTGGCGTTCCTCTTCTCCGCCACCATCCTCGTCTTCGGCGGCTTCCAGGTCTCCAAACTGGCCATGGGCCAGCAGACCTCCTCGCTGGGCGTGGCAGTCGGCGTATTCTACTGGGTCATGCCCATCTGCGGCGTGGTCATCCTGCTGTATTCCATCCTGAATATCATCGGCATTGCCAACGGCACCATCTCGCTGGAGGTCGCCGATGAGGCTTCCGAGGCCATCGCCAAGGTCGAGGCCGAGAAAGCCGCTGCAAACGAAAAGAAGGAGGGCTAAACCGTGGCAATTCAAGCATTGTTGGTCATTCTGGCAGTCCTGCTGGTGCTGCTGTTCCTGGGCGTGCCCATCTCGTACGCCATCGCCGTTTCTTCTCTGACGGCCATTCTCTCGTCCATTGACCTGAACGTTGCCGTGCTGACGGCTGCCCAGCGCACGTTCGTGGGCATGAGCAAGTTCAGCCTGACGGCCATCCCGTTCTTCATTCTGGCGGGCAACATCATGAACCAGGGCGGCATTGCAAAGCGCCTGGTGGATTTCGTCATGTCCATCCTGGGCAAGCTGCCCGGCGCGCTGCTCATCACCAACATCGGCACCAACGCCCTGTTCGGTGCCATCTCCGGTTCCGCTTCCGCCGCCGCTGCTGCCGTTGGCTCCATGATCCGCGACGGTGCCGAGGAGCAGGGCTATGACCCGGCTGTCACCGCTGCTACCAACGCGGCATCCTCCTGCTCCGGCCTGCTGATCCCTCCCTCCAACGCCCTGATCACTTACTCGCTGGCTTCCGGCGGCACCTCCGTGGCTGCCCTGTTCATGGCCGGTTATGTCCCCGGCATCATCTGGGCTCTGGCCTGCGCCGTGGTCGGTGTCATCCTGGCCAAGAAGCTGGGCTATAAGGGGACCCCCGGCAAGTTCGATTGGAAGAACCTCGGCGTCTGCACCCTGCGCGCTCTGCCCTCCCTCTCCCTGATCATCGTGGTCATCGGCGGCATCGTGGGCGGCGTCTTCTCCGCCACCGAGGGCTCTGCCATCGCCGTGGTCTACGCCCTCATCCTGGCATTCTGCTACCGCTCCATCAATCTTAAGAGCCTGTGGAAGATCATTGTGGACTCTGCCAAGATGTCCGGCATGGTCGTCTTCCTGGTGGGTGTCTCCAACATTCTGGGCTGGGTCATGGCCTTTTTACAGATCCCGGACGCCGTGGCAGCCGCTCTGCTCAGCCTGACCAGCAATAAGTACATCATCCTCCTGATCATGAACGTCATCCTTCTGGTGGCAGGCACGTTTATGGACGTCACCCCGGCCATCCTGATCTTCACCCCGCTGTTCCTGCCCATCTGTCAGAGCTTCGGGATGCATCCCATCCATTTCGGCCTTATCCTCGTGTACAACCTCTGCATCGGCAACATCACGCCCCCTGTCGGCAACGCGCTGTTCGTCGGCATCAAGGTGGGCCGTACCAGCCTGGAAAAGATCCTGCCTTACATGCTCATGTACTATGTCGCCATCATCGGCGGCCTGCTGCTGGTCACTTACATCCCGGCAGTGTCCATGGCCCTGCCTCAGCTGACGGGCCTGGTGTAATGAGCGCATAACGGAACCATCTACTTTCTTCTCCTGAAAAGGCGGCACTTCTGCAATCGAGTGCCGCCTTTTCCTTTTGTGTGTCGGAAAAATTTTTGCCTGCCGGCCCGGGAAGCTGCAATTTTTCAGTGTGATGAACCGTATTTAAGAAAAAGGAACCAATTTCCAGTTGAAAGAAATGCGATCCATTGCGGATAAGGAGGCTGCCGATATGAAACTAGCTGCTGATTACCGTGCTCTTGCCCGGGATGCCCTGCGTGGAAGATGGAAAACAGCGGTGCTGGCCGGGTTGCTCGCCAGTGCGCTGGGTGCCAATATTGTAAACGCAACCGGGAACATTACATCCAACGCGAACCGTGCCAACCAGAATTCCAACATCACGCCCGATGGTTACCTTGAGTTGTTTTCACAGGCCAACGGCGGCAGGCTGCTGGCAGTGCTGGTGGCCTGCATCGTGGTCTGGACCCTCTTCACCCTCGTGGTGGGCGGTGCCGTGCGGCTGGGATATGCCCGGTTCAACTTGAAGCTGGCGGACGGAAAAGCGGCCGCTGTTTCGGACCTGTTTTCCCAGAAAGGCCGCCTGTGGGATGGCTTCTGCCTGAAATTTTTGCAGGGGCTGTATGTGGCACTGTGGTCATTGCTGCTGGTGATCCCCGGCATTGTAAAATCCTACAGCTATGCAATGGCTCCGTACATCATGGCGGAACACCCTGCCCTGACGGCCAATGAAGCCATTACGGAATCGCGGCGGATCATGGACGGCAACAAATGGCGGCTGTTCTGCCTGGATTTCAGCTTTATCGGGTGGGAGCTGCTCTGTGTCCTCCCGATGCTGGCCGGTTTTTCGTGGGTCGTGGCAGCTTTCTCCGATGCAGCGGCCATGGGGATCGTCCTGGTGACGCTGCTGGCAGTTCCGCTGAGCGCGGGCTTTTTTGTAGTGCGCCCCTATGAGGAAGCCGCATGGGCGGTTTTCTACCGGGACATCACAGCGGCCGAGGCAGAAACCGAATGACCCGAACCGGAAAGCAAAAGGAGTACGAAAGACGGAATGAGAAACACTGCGATCTATCATCTCCCGGGGCTGTTTGAGTTTTACGAGCTGTACCGCCGGTTCCTGCCGCTGTTCCGGACACACCGGGAGTATTTCTACGATTGGTGCGAGATCGGTTCCCTCTACGGTGCCCCGGAAAACTGCCTCTGGGGCGGGGGACGCTTTTCCTGCGGGGAGTGTGATCCCCAGGCGATGATGGCCCTGCTGCGGGAATACGGCATCTCGGCCCGGCTGACGTTCAGTAATTCGTTGCTACGGGAGGAACATCTTACAGATAAGAAATGTAACGAGCTTTGTAAAATGTTCGAACACGCCTCTGATGCTGATAATTCACCACATACACACCGACTCCAGAATGGCGTGATCGTGCACTCCGAGCTTTTATTAAACTATTTACAAAAAAATTATCCTGATCTCTACCTTATCTCTTCAACCACAAAAGTTCTGACAGATTTTCAGGATTTTTTAACTGAAATAAACCGAGAAGATTTCCGTTATATTGTACCGGACTTCCGGTTAAACAAAGTATTCGATAAATTAGACCTGATGTCGCAGCACCAGAAAGATAAAGTAGAATTCTTATGCAATGAATGCTGCTGGTTCGGCTGTAAGGACAGAAAGACTTGTTATGAATCCGTCAGCCGGAAGAATCTCGGAAATCCTGCCCCGGAGTTTCACTGTTCTTCGCCGGATGGCGGTAACGGTTACCGCTTTTCCAAGGCAATGGAAAATCCCGGATTCATCAGTGTGGATGATATACAGAATATTTACATGCCCATGGGATTTTCTAATTTTAAGATTGAAGGACGCGGGCTTGGAAGTGCGCTGATTCTTGAATTTCTGCTTTATTATATGACGAAGCCGGAATATCAACTGCATGTCAGGGAAGAGATTTATCTGGATAATATGCTCGATCTTTTTTAGCCAT
>ERZ773218.2444-NODE-2444-length-14373-cov-5.552940_pt1 | contig 14373 bp, 19 predicted proteins | sample MGYA00580527_ERZ773218 | MGnify/ENA primary metagenome ERZ773218 (study PRJEB29015, sample SAMEA2737763) | human gut metagenome | biome: human gut; feature: human-associated habitat; material: faeces | place: China | collected 2012 ...
GGTAAAAGTTCGTTGACTTTTTCGATTGAAAAATGTCATTTCATAACAGCTATTCGCTCTGAAATATGGTAATTGTTCGTGTTACAAAGAAGGAGGTGGAACACCATGATTTATGTAATGTCTGATATCCATGGGCAAAAGCGGCGCTTTGATTCCGTCATGAAGCAAATCAACCTGCAGCCGGATGACACTCTTTATATCCTTGGGGATGTGATAGATAGAAATCCAGATGGCATCAAAATCCTTCGCCAGATTATGGCGATGCCAAATGCCAAGATGCTTCTGGGTAACCACGAATTAATGATGATGAATGCTCTCTACTACCCTCCCCCAGAAGATGAGGAGTGTCCCGACCTCTACTACGGGCCCAAGCTGTCTCTGTGGTATAGAAATGGTGGCCAGATAACGCATAATTATCTGAAGCACATAAAGAAAACCATTCGTCAGGAGATATTCGAGTATCTGGAGAAGTTGCCTTTAAACATAGAGCTTACTCTGAACAATAGGAAGTTCATTCTGACCCACGCAGCGCCTGTCGAGCTGTATGAAACCTACGGCCATAAATATGAGTGTGAGCGAGACTTTGCCGTCTGGATGCGATTTGACAGTTTCCCAGTTCTGGAGGACTGTACTGTCATCTTCGGACACACGCCAACTATCCGTTTCCAGTATGATAACCCAATGGCAATATGGGATGTAACGAGCTGGATTGGAATCGACTGCGGCTGTATGCTCCCTGAAAAGGGTGACCCTTGGTCAGGAACCCTTGGAAGACTGTCGTGTCTCCGACTGGATGATATGCAGGTCTTTTACTCTGAGGAACCTCAATATGACAATCTCAAAATATCGGAGGAACAGCATGATGGATGATGGCAAAGTTACGATTACCATAGAAATCGATGCAGAACTGCTGGCACAGATAACTGAGGTGCTAAAGCCTTATGGCCTCACGCCGGAAGAAGCCGCGGTGCAGTTCTTTGAATACTGTGCCGATCCAAAGACACAAGGACATGCGATTGAACTTCTCAAAATATGGAAAGAAGAACAAGAACTTTTGGAGAGGAATGGTGCCAATGCTAAGTAGAGAAGGATTCTGCAAAGCGCTCCGGATGATAAGAGATCAAGAGTCCATTGATGAGCAGTTTAGTAAAGCGCTCAATCTGGTTGGCAATGGTCACTTTGTATTCGGTACCGAAAACAAGTATCTTCTGGCTCTTAGAGATGTTTTGAAAGAAGCGGTCAATGACCAATACGACTACATCGATTGGTGGCTGTATGAAGCAGCCGATGACTTTGAGATATGGGAAGCGGATTGCACCATGAAGTATTGTCTCAAAGAGCCAGAAGCGCTGTATGATTTCATAACCGGCACGCTAAAGCCCATCCCTGTATCTCCCAGTGAAAACACCTCACAGTAGGAATAAGGGTGTGTTGAAATGAAAAGACTGCCGCCACTATCCGAAATGGAACGCATCGAGCAAACACTGCTCGTCGAAAAACTGGATGAAATCCTGGAACGCATTGACAACGAGGACATTGGCTTCGTAATAACAGAAAACGGCCTACCAGATATGGTCCTAATACCATTCCGCTGGTTTGCCGAGAACTTTCCGGATGAAGTGCCTGACGGCCTATGAAGAGCCGATTTCAAATCGAGACAGATTCTACCGCTGAGGAGCCGAGAAAAGATGGATGAGAAGTTTAACAGTATACCCGTCAGTGTCATCCATTTTGATAAGGATGGCACAGTCACAGATGTAGAGGATTACAACCTCGATAAAGTCGAGCCTGCTTCGTGGGCGCTGAAAGGTCTGGCTGCAGCACTGCTCCCTGTCATTCGCGAGTTCTATACGCACGAAGATAATGTTCGAGCATTTGGGGCGTGGCTGAAAGATCGGGAAAGTAATCCTCAAAAACACGGCAAGCAAAAATGCGCACAAAGACGGAAATCAGAAATGTGAGGCTGTATCTATTTTGGTCACTCTTAAAAATCCCTCGTATCTTCTCTATCACGGGAAATTGTAAGCAAAAAATATGGCTGAAACAGCTCAAAGCCACTCCAGCTCTCGATTTTTCCTATTTTCAGCATGCATCTAAATTGGTCACGCATCACACTGAGAAGTCTGAAACCGTAAGGTTTCGGACTTCTTTTTTCTGTTTGACCCTTTATCTGACCCTTTAACCGTTTTGCAGCTTCTTTCCACAGATGGCGTGCTGCATATAGGCTTCCATTCGATTTGCACTGTCCTGTTTCAGCACCAGTGAAAAAAGGGCAAGGGAAAAGTTCCTCAACGCTTTTCCCTTGCCCTTTTGCATCTGTCATGGTATACAGCTTAGCACCGGTTATTTGAGTGGCTCCTCGCCGCGGTGCAGATCATTCCAATCGCTGACGAATTCGTCGGGGGTCCAGTCGATATCGTCATTTTCGGGATGCGTGATGAGGCCGTCGGCTGCGGCGGCGATGGCGGCGGCTTCGCTGCGGGGAAGGGAAGAGAGATACCTGACGCGGATGTCGCTGACGAAATCCCAGTAGGCGGCGCGGGCAAAGGCGTCGATATTTGCGGCTTTGATGCCGAGAAGGCCGACGAGAGGCTCCTGCTCGTGGGCGTCGTACCGGTCCTGAATCGTCTCGAAAATATCGTCCGCGTCGCCGCCGTACTTGGTCAGAAGAGAAATGAGGTTCGTTTCGGGAAAAAGCTCCTGAAAGCGCGCGGAAACGGAAGTGGTAGCCATAATTGTTCTCCTTGCAAGATCATTTTGTTGCCTATAGTGTCACACAACGGGGCGTAAAAGTCAACATGGATGAAATCACTTACTGCGCGGGCTGCGATTCTGGTCATGCGGCGGTTGACAGTGCTGGTCAATTCGTGCTATGATACGAAAACCAACAATCATACTATGTTTGTGGACGCAAAAGGCGTAACGCAGACATTTTTCCAACGTCAGGCGAAGGATCGGCGAGAGCCGATAAGAATAGCTTGACGATCAATCTGCTTGAATTTTTCAAAATCGGGGAGAGGGTATGCTCAATCAGTTTTCAAGAACGCAGCTGCTTTTAAAAAGAGGTATTTGCCGCATGCTGCGGCAAATACCTCTTTTTATTAGTTTGATTTGAAATTCAACGGAGTGACAGCGTTACGACAGCTCGTCCCCGTCCAGCAGGGCCTCTTTCAGCGTGCGCCAGCCGAGCACCGCGCATTTGACGCGCGCGGGCATATGGGCGATATCACAGAGAGCCGAGGCCTCTTCCAGGCTGTCGATCTCGTCTTCCGACGCCTCGCCCTGGATCATTTTCAGGAAGATCTCGCCCATTTTCAGCGCGTCTTCCTTCTTTTTGCCGACGATCATGCCGAGCATGATGTCCGCCGACGCCTGCGAGACGGCGCAGCCGTCGCCGACGAACGCGCCGTCCGCGATCACATCGCCGTCAAGCTTCAGCTTGAGGAAGATGTCGTCGCCGCAGCTCGGGTTGACGCCCTCGAGCACGATGTCGGCGTCCGGCAGGTCGTGCTTGAACTCCGGATGCAGGTTGTGCTCGGTGAGAATTTCATTGTAAAAGCTTCTATTTTCCATAACCCATTCGCTCCCTTAGCGTGGAAATGCTGTCAAGCAGCCGGTCGACCTCGGATTCCGTGTTATAAAACGCGAGGCTTGCCCGCGCGGTGGACGGATGCTTCAAATAGGCCAGAAGCGGCTGTGCGCAGTGATGGCCTGCGCGGATGGCGACGCCGCCGCTCGCGAGGATCTCACTGATGTCGTGCGGGTGAACACCGTCCACCGTAAAGGTGATGATGCCGCAATGCTCCTCGGGCTTTTCCGAGCCCAGCACGTGGACGTGCGGCATCTCGCCGATCGCGTCCATCGCGCGGCGTGTCAGCGCGACCTCTTGCTGATGCATCGCTGTAAAGCCGATGCTCTTGACATAGTCAATGGCCGCATGCAGGCCCACGGCGTCTGCCGCGTTGACCGTGCCGGCCTCGAACTTGTGCGGGAGCTCGGCGAAGACCGCACCATCGCGGGTGACAGATTCAATCATCTCGCCGCCGGTGAGGAACGGCGGCATGGCGTTCAGCAATTCTTCACGTCCGTAGAGAACGCCGATGCCCATGGGGCCGTAGACCTTGTGGCCGGAGAAGGCGAAGAAATCCGCGTCCAGCGCTTGCACGTCCACCGGAATGTGCGGCGTGCTCTGCGCGCCGTCGACGACCATCACCGCGCCGACGCGGTGCGCCAGCGCCGCGAGCTCGCGGATGGGATTCACGCGGCCTAAGACGTTCGAAACGTGTGTGCAGGCGACGATCTTCGTTTTCGGCGTGATGAGGGCTTCGACCTTATTTAAGTCCAGCGTACCGTCCATTTCGCATTCCATAAATTTGAGCGACGCGCCGGTCTGGCGGCAAACCATCTGCCAGGGGAGAAGGTTGCTGTGGTGCTCCATGATGGAGACGAGCACCTCGTCCCCGGCCTTCACGTGGGAGAGACCGTAGCTGTAAGCCACTAAATTGATGCTCTCGGTGGTGTTGCGGGTAAAGATGATCTCGCGGCTGCTCTTCGCGTTCAGAAAGGACCGAACGGCCTCGCGCGCGTTTTCGTAAGCCTCCGTCGCGGCGATGCTCAGGGGATAGAGGCCGCGCAAGGGGTTGGCGTTCTTACTTTTATAAAACTCCGTTACGGCGTCCAGCACACACTGCGGGCGCTGCGCCGTCGCGGCGTTGTCCAGATACGCAACATCCTGACTCTTGAGCAGGGGGAAGTCGTCCCGATATGCATGCGCCATCTTACAGCACCTCCTCAAGCTCGGAGAGGATCGCGGCCTGCGCCGCTTCATCCTCAATCGTGCGGGCCAGCCGCTCGATGGCGGCGCGGGCCATGATGTTTTCCGCCTCCGCTGCGGAAATGCCGCGGCTTTCAAAGTAGAACAACGTGTCCTCGTCCAGCTCGCCGATGGTCGCGCCGTGGTTGCCGACGACGTTTTCCTCGGCGCACAGGATCAGCGGCACCGTCTTGTTGACGACGCCGTCGCCCAGCATCAAAACCGTCTCCTGCTCGCTGCCGACGGAGCCCGCGGAGCCCTTCTTAAAGTCGATGGTCCCGCGGAAGATCTTCTGCGCGTCATCCTTGAGCGCACCGGCGGCATTGATTTCGCTCGTGGTCTTCTGGCCCCAGTGGTTCACGACAAGGTTCATGTCCACGGTCTGCTGTTTCTGGCCCAGATACCCGATGCCCGCCGTGAAGCCCGCGCCATTGCCGTTCAGCTCGAACTGGCCGTCGCTGTACACGTCGCCGCGGCCCAGCAGGACCTGGATCAGCTCTACCTGACCGTTTTCGGCGCACTCGCCGCTCGTTTCCAGACGGAGCAGCGAGTCCTGTGCCGCATTCTGAATCTGCACGAGCCGCACCTTTGCGTCCTTTTCAACGTGGAGCGCCGTGCGCACGAGCAGGCCCTTTTCCGCTCTCAGCGTTTCAAACACCGTGACGGTCTGGCCCGCGGGCGCGTGGATGTCGACCGTCTTCTCGCCGCGCTCGCCAGAGCCAGTGATCTCAAGCCGCTCGGTCTGACCGGCGGCGGTGATTTTCTCTTCGACCAAATCGTCGGCCTGCCCCCAGGCGATGGCCGTTTCGTTCACACCCAGCCGGTTCCAGGTGCGGGTCGGGAGCCGGTTGATCAAAATCGTATCGTTCATATCCAAACTCCTTTCAGCCAATGCTGCCCTTCATCTCGAGCCGGATGAGGTTGTTCATTTCCACTGCGTACTCCACCGGCAGCTCCTTGGAGACATTGTCGGCAAAGCCGCTGACGATCATCGCGCGCGCGTCTTCCTCGCTCATGCCGCGGCTCATCAGATAAAAGACGGCTTCGTTGCTGATCGCGCCGATCTTGGCCTCATGGCCGATGGCCGCGTCCTTCGTGCGGATGTCCATTGCGGGGATGGTGTCGGAACGGGACTCGGAGTCCAGCATCAGCGACTGGCACGACACGGCGGACTTGGCGCCCTTGGCGCCCTTTTCCACGACAACGCTTGAGCGGAATGTGCTGATGCCGCCGCTCTTGCTGATCGAGCGCGTGTTCATATAGGAGCTCGTATTTTTGCCCACATGGACGACCTTTGCGCCGGTATCGAGGTTCTGCCCCGCACCGGCGAACGTAACGCCGGTGAACTCCATGCGGGAATTGTCACCCTTTAAGATGCTCATGGGGTACAGGCAGCCAACATGGGAGCCGAAGGAGCCGGAGATCCACTCGATCGTGCCGCCCTCTTCCACCAGCGCACGCTTGGTATTCAGGTTGTACATGTTCTTCGACCAGTTTTCGATCGTCGAGTAGCGGAGTTTGGCCCCCTTCTTGACGTACAGCTCCACGCAGCCAGCGTGGAGGTTTGCCACGTTGTACTTCGGCGCGGAGCAGCCCTCAATGAAGTGCAGGCTCGCGCCCTCGTCCACGATGATGAGCGTGTGCTCAAACTGGCCGGCGCCCTTGGCATTCAGGCGGAAGTAGGACTGCAGGGGAATGGAGAGGTGTACGCCCTTGGGCACGTACACGAACGAGCCGCCGGACCACACCGCGCCGTGGAGCGCCGCGAACTTGTGATCGTGGGGCGTCACGAGCTTCATGAAGTACTTGCGCACCATGTCGGCATATTCGCCCTTTATGGCGCTCTCCATATCGGTGTAAACCACGCCCTCGGCCGCCACGGAATCCTTGACGTTGTGATAGACAAGCTCGGAGTCGTACTGCGCACCCACACCGGCGAGGGATTTTCTCTCCGCCTGCGGGATGCCAAGGCGCTCGAAGGTCTCCTTGATGTCCTCCGGCACGTCCTTCCAGTCGTTGCGCATCTTGGTGTTCGGGCGAACGTAGGTCGCGATATGATCCATATCAAGGCCCTCAATCGACGGGCCCCAGTTGGGGATCTTCATTTCATTGTAGATCTGGAGGGATTCGAGCCGGAACTGCTGCATCCACACGGGATCGTCCTTCTCCTTGGAGAGCTTTTCGACGATCTCCGGCGTCAGGCCGGATTCCATGCGGTACGCGTCGTTTTCCGCGTCCCGAATGTCGTAGACACTGCGGTCCACATCCTCCACGTAGGTTTTTTCTTTCAAATCTGCCATGTCAAGAGCCTCCCGATTCAGTCTTCCTTCAGGCTGCTGAATCCCTTTTCGTTGATCTCATCCACCAGTTCGGCGCCGCCGCTGCGGACGATGACGCCCTCTTCCATCACGTGGGCCGCGTCCACATGGAGCGCTTCCAGAATGCGCGTGGAGTGGGTGATGATGAGAAGCGAGCCGTGCGTCCGCTCGCGGAACAGGCGCACGCCCTCGCTGACGGTGCGGACCGCGTCGACGTCGAGGCCGGAGTCGGTCTCATCGAGAATCGCGAGCTTGGGCTCGAGCATGAGCATCTGCAAAATTTCGGCTTTCTTCTTCTCGCCGCCGGAGAAGCCCACGTTCAGGTCGCGCTCGGCATAGCTCTCGTCCATGTTCAAAAGCGCCATGGTCTCTTTGAGCTTTTTCTTGAAGTCCCACAGGCGCAGGCGGTCGCCGGTCTTCTGCTCGAGCGCGCTGCGGATGAACGCGCTCAGCGTTACGCCGGGGACCTCCAGCGGGTTCTGGAAGGACAGGAAAATGCCCTTTTTCGCGCGCTCGTTGACGGGGAGCTCCGTGATGTCCTCGCCGTTAAAAATGATCGAACCGCCGGTTACGCTGTAGGTCGGATTGCCGGTGATGGCATAGCCCAGCGTCGACTTGCCGGTGCCGTTGGGGCCCATCAGCACATGGGTCTCATCCTGTCCCACGGCCAGATCCACACCGTGGAGAATTTCCTTTTCCTCGACCCGCACGTGCAGGTTCTGAATCTCTAAAAGTGCCTTACTCATATTGAACCACCTTATCTTCTTTCCGTGCCGTTCAGGACGGCCAGTGTTTTTTCATTGACTCGCATGAATTGCGCCAGCGTATGATTGTCGACATAGCTGTTGATCTGGTCTTCCAGCCCCTGCCAGAAAAGGCGCGCGTCGCAGTCGCAGGAAGCGCCGCAGCCGGAGCCGTCCTCAGACTGGCACGCGATCGGCGACAGATTTCCCTCCACCGCCCGCAGAATTTCACCTACGGGGTAATCCTCGGGGGAGCGGGTCAGGCGGTAGCCGCCCGATTTGCCCACGGCGCTCTCGACCAAGTTCGCACGGCTCAGCGCGGCCATGATGGTCTCCAAGTACTTTTTAGAGAGCTGCTGGCGCTGCGCGACATCGCTCAGGCGGTGCCATTCGCTGCCTCCGTGCTCGGCCATATCCAGCATGACCCGCAAAGCGTAGCGCCCTTTTGTTGAGATCATCATGCGGCATGCCTCCTTGCTCATAATTGCCTACCTTGCAGATAGGAATTTTAACGCTTAATTCCTACTGTGTCAATAGGTGTTTACAAAAAATTTGATTTATGATGATAAAAAGCACTGTGCAGCTGTGACAAATGTCTGCCGCGCAGCGCTTGGACGAGGTCTTCGGCCTGCCGCGCGGCTCGGCCGTGATCGTGCTGAACGATCCCGAGACCAAGGTACCCATTGCCATCATGGACGGCACACTCATCAGTGCGATCCGCACCGGCGCAGTAACGGGCGTTTGCGCCAAGTATATGGCGCCCTCGCGCTCGAAGACCGTCGGCCTTTTCGGCGCGGGCCCGCAGTGCAAGACGCAGCTGATGGCGCTCAAGGCGTCGCTGCCGCAGCTGGAAAAGGCGTATGTCTATGACCTTTCCAGAGAGAGCGGAAAAATTTGCGGCGGAGATGTCGCAAAAGCTGAACATGGACGTGCAGGCGGCGAGCGACCGCCTTGCCACGATCGAAAGCAGCGACATCCTTGTGACCGCGACGACCGCGACCGAGCCGATCATCCACGGCGCGGAGATCAAAAAGGGGCGTTTACGTTGCTCACCTTGGCAACAACGAGGTCGACGAGGAGCTGATCCTGCGCGCGGACAAGGTCGTCATCGACGATTGGGAGACCGACAAGCACCGCATGGGCGACACGATGGCCTACATGTTCCGCGACGGCAAGATCGACGATTCCGGCATCGACGCGAGCGTCTCCGACCTGGTGACGGGGCGGAAGTCCGGCCGCGACAACGACGACCAGCTCACCTACACCTGCAACGTCGGCCTCGGCCTTTACGACGTGGCGATCGCCGCGCGCGTCTACCAGTATGCCAAGGAAAACGGCATCGGCCAGAAGCTCAAGCTCTGGGACGAGCCCATCATGGTGTGATCGATCCAAACTTGATAGGTATGACCTCTCTTTACCAACCTTTTGGACAGGTCCGCTTTTTAGCGGGCCTGTCCACATTTTTTCGCGGCAGAGCAGCAGGGGAGATGCACCTGCAAAGGGAATTTTGCCTTTACAGAGGACGATTCTGTGAATATAATGGATGCAGATAAAATTTGGCGGCGCTGCGAAAAAGCGGCGCTGCGGTGAAATCGACAGGAAACGGAGATGTAATTATGCCCTGCACCACTGTACTGGCCGGTAAGCTGGCGACGAATGACCGCTCGACGATGATCGCCCGTACGGACGACGGTCATTTTGATGAGAAAAAGCTGATCGTGGTCGAGCCCGACCAGCAGCCGAAGATTTATAAAAGCGTAGAGTCCCACGTGGAGATCACACTGCCGGAGAACCCCATGCGCTACACGTCCTGCCCGAGCGTGGACCCGAAGCACGGCATTTGGGCCGCGACCGGCATCAACGCCGCGAACGTCGGCATGACGGCGACGGAAACCACGACCTCGAACCCGCGCGTGCTCGCGGCCGACCCGATGGTCGAGCTGCGCGAGGCGAAGGATGGGGAAGAGGAGCGCTGCGGCGGCATCGGCGAGGAGGACATCGTTGTCCTCGTCCTGCCCTACATCCGCTCCGCGCGCGAGGGCGTGCTGCGCCTCGGTGCGCTTCTGGAGCAATACGGCACCTATGAGTCGAACGGCATCGCCTTCAACGACGAAAACGAGGTCTGGTGGCTCGAGACCATCGGCGGGCACCACTGGATCGCGAAGAAAATTCCCGAGGATCGCGTCATCATCAACCCGAACCAGTTCGGTATGGACTCGTTCGACCTTGAGGACGCCTTCGGTGCCCGGGAATCGCATCTCTGCTCGGCAGACCTCAGAGAATTCATCTCGGAAAACCATCTGGATCTGAATCAGGATGGCAAGTTCAGCCCGCGGGATATCTTCGGCTCGCACCGCGACATGGACCACATCTACAACACGCCGCGCGCGTGGTTCATGGGCCGCTGCCTTGCACCGCACACCTACCGCTGGGACGGCGAAAACGCGGACTTCACGCCCGAAAGCGATGACATTCCGTGGTCCTACGTTCCCGAGCGCAAGGTTGCCGCGGAGGATATCCAATACCTGCTCTCGTCCCACTATCAGGGTACACCCTACGATCCCTATGCGGGCCATGCGGAAAAAGGCGGCATTTACCGTCCTATCGGCATCAACCGCACGGGCGTGACGACGATCTGTCAAATTAGAAGCGACGTCCCCGATGCCATTAAGGGTATCGAATGGGTGTGCTTCGGCTCCACGACATTTTCCGCGTGGCTACCGGTGTACACAAATGTCCCGCAGATGCCGGACTATTTGAGCAATGTGACGCTCGACGCCGAGACCGACAATCTCTACTGGGTCAGCCGCTTTGTCGGCGCGCTGGCCGACAAGTGCTACGGCTCGTGCATCCAGAATGTCTGGGGCTATCAGGACACGGTGAATATCCGCGGCAGACAGATCGTCCTTAAATACGACAGGCTGATGCGCGAGAGCGGCGACTTCACGCTCGCCGCGCAGGCGAACGACGAGCTCTGCGCGATGGCGAAAGAGGAGAGCACGCAGATCCTCAACAAGGTCCTGCGCACTGCCAGTGAGCAAATGAAAAACGGCTTCAGCTTTGCTGATACCTGCGTCAACAAGTGAATAAAAAGCGGCTCTCTCCCAAGCGGGAGAGAGCCGCTTTTTTGTTATCCTTTTTCAATTTGACCCAGCCAAAACGAGAAAGGACGACAATCATGGAAGAAAAAAGAATCGTAAAGCCCTGGCAGGCAGGGCTGATGCTGCTCGTCGGCACGTGGATGGCGAGCGGCACGGTGCCGGTCATGATCTACTACGGCATGAAGGTGCTGACGCCGGGCTTATTCCTGCCAGTCGTCTGCATCCTTTGCACGCTGATGTCCACCATGGCGGGCACGTCGTGGGGCACGCTCGCGACGGTCGGCGTCGCCTGCATGGGCGCTGCACAGGGTCTCGGTGTGCCGCTGCCCGCGGCCGCGGGTGCGGTCTGCACCGGCGCGTTCTTCGGTGACAAGGTCTCGCCGCTGTCTGACTCGCCCGTCATCACCGCCACGGTGTGCGAGGTGCCGCTGATGGACGGCATTCGCCACGCGCTCATTTCCACGGGGCCTGCGTATCTCATTTCGCTCGTTTTCTACTTTGTTTACGGCCTGCGCTATTCCGGCGGCAGCGTCGGCGGGGAAGTGTATGAGGATATCCTTTCCACCGTTTCCGCCGAGTTCTGGCTCAGCCCCGTGCTGCTTCTGCCCGTGCTGGTCGTGGTCGTGCTGATTTTGATGAAAAAGCCGACGATCCCGACTTTTATTGCCGGCATCGCCGCGGGCGCGGTGATGGCGATGCTCTGCCAGAGTGTCAGCCTGCACGATATTCTGACGGTCATGTACTCCGGTTTTTCTGCCGATACCGGCTCGGACGTCGTGAATTCGATGCTCAACCGCGGCGGCTTTACCTCGATGCTCTCGACCATCGGTCTTCTGATCGCGACGGGCATCTTCGGTGCACCGCTCCGCACAGCGGGCGTTATGGACGTGCTGCTCGCCTTTGTGGAGCGTATCGCGAAGACCTCTCGTTCGATGTCGCTCGGTGTGCTGATCCTGCACGCGGTGTTTTTCACGATTACGGGCGCTTATTATGTGTCCTATCCTGTCGTCGGCGGTATGGTGAAGGACCTGTATCCGGAATATCATCTCGACCGCAAGAATCTGATGCGCACGATGCTCGACACCGGCACGGGCCTTGCCCCCATGGTGTCGTGGTCGACTACGGGCTCTTACACCGCCACGACGCTTGGCGTTTCCAATCTGGCATTCGCGCCGTTTGCGCCGATGCTGTGGCTGTCGATCGTGTTTTCTGTCATTTACGCCGTGACCGGCATCGGCACGGCCAAGGCGAAGGAGGACTAAGGTATGGAACGGATTTTACAGCGCTGGTATGATATGATCTCCATCCGTTCGGTCAACGGACACGAGGCACAGATGGCGGATTACGTGGCGAATGTCCTGCGTGAGCTCGGCATGGACCCGCATTACAGCTATTTTGAAGAGGACACCGCGCGCGAGCGCCCGTCGGTCTGGTCGGTGCTCGACAGCGGCCGGCCGGGAAAGACCGTGCTGCTCATCGGACACCTCGACACCGTCGATGTGTCTGACCGCTGGAAGACCGACCCGTTTACCCCCACGGAGATCGACGGCAAGGTCTATGGCCGCGGCGCGATGGACATGAAGGGCGGCCTCGCCGCGATCCTGGAGACGCTGACCTATTACGCCGCCCATCTCGACGAGATCAACGGCAAAATTTTGGCCTGCTTCGTCGCCGACGAGGAGGGCCTGAGCAAGGGCACCTATCAGCTTGTGGCGGAGGACGTCATCCACGCCGGCTACGCCATCATGGGCGAGTGCCGCTACGACAATGTGGCTGTCGGCTTCCGCGGCCGCTACAGCTTTGAGGTGACCGTCCACGGACAGACCGCGCACGCCAGCCACTATCCCGAGGTCGGTGAAAACGCTCTCATCTCCGGCGGACGCCTGGCCGCGGCCATCGAGGCGCTGCCGACGCTCCAGCACCCGCACCTCAAGCACGGCACGTGGTGCGTGCGCTATATGGAGGGCGGCAATCCCGGCACGCTCGTTGTGCCGGAGAAGTGCTGCCTCTTCGTTGACCGCTACGTCGTTCCGGGCGAGACGGACGAGATCTGCATTGCGCAGATCATGGGGGCGGCGGAGCAGCTCGGCCTTTCCGGCAAGGTCGACGTGCGCCTCAAGCCGAGAAAATCGCCCTACATGCAGTCGTTCGCGGTGGAGGAGGATCATCCGCTCGTCAAAATTTTGCAGGAGGAGTTCCACTCCGTCACGGGCAAGGACCTTCCGTGCGCATACGACGCCTCAGTCTGCGATTCGAATATTTTAGCCGTTTCGCTCGGCATTCCGGTCGTGACGTTCGGCCCCTCGGGCGGCAACATGCACGGTGACAACGAGTACGGCAATGCATGGCAGGTGAAAAACTGCGGCGAGGTCTACCGCCGCACCGTCGCGCGCCTTTTAAGCGGCGAAGTATAAAGAGAAAAAAGAGGCAGCCTCGGCTGTCTCTTTTCCTTTTGCATTTCACGCAGATTTTACATTTCTTTGCTGGTTTTTGACAAATCCCTCTGCTATACTGTATTTGATGAAATTTGGAGAGAAGAGAGGAGAAGGGATACAACATGGATACTTACAATATGATCGATTTTAACGAAAAGAAGGGCTTCATCTGCGATATGGACGGCGTCATCTACCATGGCAACCGCGTGCTGCCGGGCGTGGCCGAGTTCATCCAGTGGCTGCACGATGAAAACAAGGAATACTTGTTTCTGACAAACAACAGCGGCTACACGCCGCGCGAGCTGAGCCAGAAGCTTGCGCGCATGGGCCTCGACGTGACGGAGGAGCACTTTTATACGAGCGCGCTCGCGACGGCGGCGTTCCTGCGCGATCAGGCGCCCGGCTGCTCGGTCTTTGCCATCGGCGAGGCAGGCCTTTTGAACGCGCTTTACGACGCAGGCATCACGATGAACGATGTGAACCCCGACTATGTCGTCGTGGGCGAGGGACGCTCCTATTCGCTCGATACGCTGACGAAGGCGACGAACCTCGTCTGGAAGGGCGCAAAGCTCATCGGCGCGAACTCCGACGTTTCCGGCCCCATCGAAAACGGCATTGTGCCCGCCTGCCGCGCGCTCGTCGCGCCCATCGAGATGGCGACCGGCACGCAGGCGTACTTCTGCGGCAAGCCGAACCCGCTGATGATGCGCACGGGCCTCAGAATGCTGCACTGCCACTCAGCCGAGGCCGTCATGGTCGGCGACCGGATGGACACCGATGTGATCTCCGGCATGGAGAGCGGCATGTCGACGGTGCTGGTGCTCTCAGGCGTCTCGACGCGCGAGACCATCAAGACCTACGCGTATCGTCCGAGCATGGTCTTAAACGGCGTGGGCGACATCGTGAGCCTCGCCCGCGGGGAAAAGACGGAAGATTGAAAATTAAAAAGGGAAGCGCCGCTGC